>Ga0209737_10001917_pt1 | contig 14645 bp, 6 predicted proteins | sample TergutCu122P3_FD_187284 | JGI IMG/M metagenome (GOLD analysis project Ga0209737, IMG submission 187284) | Cubitermes ugandensis P3 segment gut microbial communities from Kakamega Forest, Kenya - Cu122 P3 (SPAdes) (version 2) | ecosystem: Host-associated > Arthropoda: Insects > Digestive system >...
CGCGCAACGGTTAGACCACCAAGACCCGAGTCGAATATACCGATAGGAGCGTTCGTATCCATCTGCTACTCCCCTAACACAGCGCGATCTGGTGGCAGGCATCGATATAATGCTCAAGCTGGCGCAATGTGGTCATTCCTCCGTCATCGCACACGATAACGTTGGGTCTGCGTGCCAATATCGCGATCTGGCGCGTCAACTCGCCAGAGAGTTTTCCTGCCTCAAGGGTTTCTGCCATCACTCCGCCGAAGAAGAGGAGGTCTGCGGTGCCTGCCTTGCCAACGAGCGTGCTCATGCGCGCATAGGGAACGCTTGCGATGTGGACCGCGTCGAATCCGGTCTGCCTGATAGCGGGGTACAGCGATGAGATATCCCCGTCGCTATGAAAACACCAAGCGACGTTGAACTCGTCGCGTGAAAGCGGAAGATCGTTATGAATCGAGGCGATCATCTTCGCGTATACCATCATCAGCGCATCGCGCACGATCTCCTCCGATACGATCCAGCCGATACTGGTGCTCACGTCATCGGCGATACAGATGAAGTTGGTCGGGTGCTTCTTCTTTCTCTTCCCAATCGTTCCAAGCGTGGTGAACGCGTCTCGCATTTCCTTCATCATCGCATCACCGTAGGGGTTGATCAGCTTTATGAACTGGTTGGGGGTCTCGGCAAGGCGCATCGCCTCGGTCCACCCTTTGTCCTGGGCAAGACGCGACCAGAGCCCATCGATTTTGACAAGGGCGTTCATCTCGCCTAGAGGAGTCGCCGCTATTTCTACGTCGTTCTCGTCAGCGATATTTTGCGCTGCCCATGAGAGTGCGAACCGCATCGTTACTCCTTCGCTCTCGTCCAATGCGTAGACCCGTTTCTGCGCTGCCCCTATCGTGACTGAGAGGGGCGGTAGACCGGTGGTCGTAGTCGTACTCATTGTATCGTAAACGAGTGCGTGAACCCTGCAGCGTTGCAAACATGAAAGCTATAAGCCCATCAGGTACTCACTCCATTATCAATATCGCTTTGCATACTCTTCCCAGCTGTCTGGATACAGTTTCTTGATTTGCTCCAATCTCCGCTCCGGTATCGGCGTTGCCCAATAGTCGACTCCCTGTCGAGCGAACTCATCGACAATCTCCATCTTCATGCGATAGTCCTCTGAGTCAAGCTTTGGTAACCATCCCCTAAGCAGATCAACTGAATAGAACTCTTTGTCTGATCCGAAAGTACTGCCATACGACTCGACCACATTTGCCTTCTTTACGGCAATAAGGTAATGTGCGGTTTTCAGTCCCTCTGAGCCCCCGTAGATAAGTGAGGTGATCGCCGCTGTCTTTCCTTGTGCCGATTTATGATTGATATCCGCCCCCCCCTCGACAAGTGCCTTCGTCTTCCCAAATCCACATCCGATGGATGCCATCAAAGGGCTGGTACCGACTTCGGTGATATTGTTCTTCTCATTTCCTAAATAGACAATATTGGGGTCTGCTCCGTATTCCAAGAGAAGCTCAACGTACTTCGGATCTTTCTTTGCCATGTTGTCAACCCAGGAGAAACCGGATGCCAGATACAGCGCGGTATAACCGTAGGAGGTTGCGATGATATCGGGATCTGCACCGTTTTCGAGCAACGCTTTTGCAGACTGATATCGCTCGGTACCCACCGCCCAGATAAGCAGGGTCACCCCGTACCTCTCATCTTGATAGTCAAGCAGTTCCGGGTTCTCCTCTGCAATCCGTGATATCTTCTTTGTGTTTTGCCACCTGACCGCTTTGGCCAGCTCCCATGCGGGAGAATCTTTGAAAATCCCAATTCTTGTCACTGGATAATTCCCTTTACTATCTGCGACGCAACCTGATGTCAACAGAACCACGATTGCCATAACTATGAGAAGCGCTTTTCGCATCATTGGTATCCTGCCTTTATCAACGGTTTATCATATTGCTCTCCCCTACGACAAGACGACTTGCATGGACCTTCAAGGGTTATGGCGAGTTGCTCATTCACTCGTTCTCAGTCCCTACCTTTCGCAAAATGCTATGCTTACGTCTAGATTGCTTCATCAATCTTTTCTGTTCCCTCTCCTGGTTGCGAACCTCATGAATTGGGAATGCCTCGTCACAACTAGGGCAATAGAATATATCCCAAATGAATTCTATATCACCGGTTAAACTACCAAGTCCAACAGCATCGGTTGGCCAAAACTTCTTTATATCTGGTGACGTCGAATTCACAATCTGCATCACTTGCGTCAAGCACAATCGGGCGCTACAATTCATGCAGTAGTGCCTTCTCAGAAAAAGATAGAACGGGTCATCAAGTCTACGAGATTTGTTCATGATCAATTCTTTTAATTCAACTTAGGAAACTTGATTCTGACATGCTCGCCAAACCCGACTGCATTGACTATAGACCCTCCCCATTGCATTTCACCACTTTCGCCTGAATATCCGTATCCAAAGGTCCCCCCATAACCGCCCAGATATCCACTCTTTCCAGCTTCAATTTCGAGATCACCTATCCTTAACTCAATAGTCGCCCTTCCGCTTGCTGCAGACGCTGCTCTGCCTATAGCCAGGCCGGTTTGTACACTCTTGTTTAGGCCCGCGCGACCTTCTGCAGTCAGTACGTCGCCAACACCTTTTAGTGACAATGAGATATCATCGCTCACAATTCCAATTTTTCCCTCATAGTTATGGGCAGATGCCTTTAGCGCTGGTCCTACCCATGTACTTTCACTGTTACTGCTGGCAGTCTGATCAGCGCGAAGGCTACTCTCGGTGTATCCTTCGGTATGAGACCAGGCAATTTTTATGGGTCCCAACTGATACTCACTCCATAAAGTTGTCGTTTTTCCATTGACCTGATTGAATGTATCCGGATGCATAGGTGAATGTTCCGGTTCCGTTGCGCTTATCCGCATCAAACGCGCCGGTGTATATGCCGAAGTATTTGCCTTGATTGTCAAAGTAGGTCTGGGTACCTTGGCCTGACTTCACGTTGTTTCTCCAATCCCCGCTGTAATGCGAGGTATCGATATAGGTTAGTGTGCCTTTGCCGTGCCTGAGCCCGTCCTTCCACTCGCCCACGTATTCCCAGCCCGATGCGTCCTTGTGGGTACCTTGACCGTTTTCAAGATCGTTTTTCCAGTTGCCTGAGTATGTCGATCCATTGGCATAGACGTATGTGCCGCTGCCCGATTTAAGACCTGATTGCCAGCTGCCCGAATAGCTCCAGCCCCCAGCGCTGGTAAACGTGCCGATGCCATGTTCTTTGTTGGCGTTCCAATCACCATCATATACTGAGCCATCCGCATGTGTCAGCTTGCCCCTGCCTTGGCGCATACCATCTTTCCAAGCACCGGTATAGGTCCAGCCCTTCGCATCGGTATAAGTACCTTGACCGTTCTCCTTGTTGTTTGAGAACTGTCCGGTATAGACCGATCCGTTCTTGTAGGTGTAGGTTCCATTTCCGCTACGAAGACCGCCCACCCAATCCCCGTTGTAGTTCCAGCCCGATGCGCTGGTATAGATTCCTTTTCCGCTCTCCTTGTTGTCAACCCAATTGCCGTCATAGACCGATCCGTCGGCAAACACCTGCCTGCCCGCACCGTTTTTCAAATCGTTTGCAAACGATCCGGCGTATTGTGCGCCATCAGCATGGGTCAGTGTGCCCTTGCCGCTTTTGATGCCATCTTTGAAAGAGCCTTTGTACGTCCAGCCCGATGCGCTGGCGTAGGTCCCCTCCCCATTAGGCATATCATCTGCGTATTGTCCCCGATATACCGAGCCATCCTTAAACGTCTTTATGGCAAAACCTGACTTGATACCGTCTTTCCAGTTGCCTTCTACCTTTGGGCCGTCGGCCGCGGTGTAGGTGCCCTCACCGTTGGGCAACCCGTTTTTCCAAAAACCTTCATAGGTGGATTTATCCAGATAGGTATAGGCGCCCTTTCCGTTGAACTGATCCCTCTCCCATTGACCGTCATAGGATTCTCCGCTTTTGAACTTACGGATACCCTCTCCCGATTTTCGATTGTCCTTAAACGAGCCGACATACGTCGATTTGTCTTTAAAGGTATAAGTGGCTTTGCCGTTCATCTTGTCATTTGACCACTTGCCGTCATAGGTCCAGCCCTCGAAGCTTTTCAGCCTGCCTTGACCATCGCGAAGTCCACGAACCCACTCACCTTCATATACTGAGCCGTCCGCATATGTCAGCGTTCCCCTGCCGTGGTAGTAACCTGCCTCGAACTGACCGGTATAGGAGTTGCCTTTCTTGTCTACGATGTTTTCGTGATGTCCCTCAAGATTAGGGTCGAAGCGCACCGGTAAAAGCGGGGTCTGCAACTGACCTGTCGCCACCCCGATAGAGATGAAGACCGTTGAGATAAGGAAAAGTACTGCGAAGACAACCGAGGCTGGCTTGAGCCACGCAGGTTTAGTCTCCTTTTTGGCATTCAGCAGATAGGTGACTATTGCTCCTATCACCGAGACTGCCAAGACAACGACCGATATGAAGTAGCTCGTGCTCATAATGAATCCTTATCAATATCGCTTTGCATACTCTTCCCAGCTGTCTGGATACAGTTTCTTGATTTCCTTGAGATTATGTTCATCGATGGGCGTTGACCAATAATCTACTCCCTGGCGAGCGAACTCATCGATAATCTCCATCTTCATTCGGTGCTCCTCCGAATCTAATTTTGGCATCCACTCTCTGAGTAGTTCGACCGGATAGTACTCCATGCTGTATGATTCCGGGATAAAGCTGTAGACACTCTTGTAGGAATCAACCACATTTGCTTTTTTGACAGCAATAAGATAATGGGCATATTGCGAGAGCTCTACACTTCCTCGGCTGGCTGCATATAGAGCACTAATAGCTGCTGTTTTTCCTTGTACTGATTTGTGGTTGATATCTGCCCCCCCCTCGACAAGCGCCTTCGTCTTCCCAAATCCACATCTGATTGATTCCATCAGAGGACTGGTGCCGACTTCGGTAATGTTGTTCTTCTCATTTCCCAAAAAGACTATATTGGGGTCTGCACCGTATTCCAAGAGAAGCTCGACGTACTTCGGATCTTTCTTTGCCATGTTGTCAACCCAGGAGAAACCGGATGCCAGATACAGCGCGGTATAACCGTAGGAGGTTGCGATGATATCGGGATCTGCGCCGTTTTCGAGCAACGCTTTTGCAGACTGATATCGCTCGGTACCCACCGCCCAGATAAGCAGGGTCACCCCATACCTCTCATCTTGATAGTCAAGCAGTTCCGGGTTCTCCTCTGCAATCCGTGATATCTTCTTTGTGTTCTGCCACCTGACCGCTTTGGCCAGCTCCCATGCGGGAGAATCTTTGAAAATCCCAATTCTTGTCACTGGATAATTCCCTTCACTATCTGCGACGCAACCTGATGTCAATAGAACCGCGATTGCCATAACTATGAAAAGTGCTTTTCGCATCATTGGTATCCTGCCTTTATCAACGAATCAATAACCGCATCCATACGGTGCCTGCTTATTGCGGTCCAATAGCCTAGGGGTGCCGACAGATACTCGACGGAACCGACTGGAGTCGAAATATCGCGGAATAACTTGTTCAGTATGTCTCCCTCTACTATGTAGGCTTCTGCATTAGCGGAATACCCATCCCTCTGCTCTTTCGGTACATAAGCAGCAACATTTGCGGTTGCAGGATTAAAGACAACGACATCTCGGTTCGTATTGACGGCATTGACCACCGCCTCAGCTGCACCTTTCGATGTGCCTGCAAAGGTTATTTCAGCACCTTTGTTTCTTCTCTCGAAATCTTCCGTCCATTCCATCGAATCCCTCGTATCCTTTGACATGCCAAACGGCTGCAGGAAATTATTGATAGCATCATCCGACCATCTCAGGGGATCTGTCTCGAACCAACCAGTTGTTCCGCGATTAACTATTGTGTAGCTGACTGTCCCATCGGCACCGACTTTCATGTAGACTGCAATAAACAGGGATTGATTGTTCTGATACGTTTCAAAGAGCACCCAATCTCCGACCACAGCCGACTCCCCGCTGCTTCCCGTCAAATCGCGAATCTGATTGGCCATTCTGGCGGCCTCAAGCTTGGTGGGGCTTGAGCCATTCGTCTCTTCTTTGGGATTTGGCTTCAGTAGGCTTACGGCACTGTCCCAGACATTCTTCACAGTGTCGATAGCTTGGTCCCAAGCATTCTTGGTGTTTGCAGCCGCTACTTCCCAGCCTTTACTTATCTTCTCAGCCGTACCGCAGGCGAACGCGAGAAGTTCCGCACGTGCTTTTGCGGTCATTGTCGCGACATATCCCTGCGGATCAGCCGCAAACGCTTGGGCTGCACTCACAAATCCACCGACGACCGATCGTCCGGTCGAGTAGAGCACTTGAGCCCCTGAGGCCATCGCGCCGCCGATATTGGTGCCCACAAACCAATTGACCGCAGGCTGGATGATGTTGTTGTTGACCCACGCGATACCTGCACTCACCGTTTTTGCAATAGGCTGGATGACATTAGTGTTGACCCAGGAGCCAACCGATTTCACAACGCCACCAAGTGCCTGCACCCCTTTTTTGATGGCACTCAAGATGTGCCCGCTCGGATCGGTATGCATCACCGGGTTGTTGGACACATAGGAGTAACGATTAAATGTTAAGGGCTTGCTGATATCACCTAGATAGCTATCAGCTGATCCGAACCGTCCTATCTCGGTGTTGTAGTAACGGGCTCTGAGATACTGCAATCCGGTAGTCGGATTGTACTCTTCGGCGTTGTAGCCAAAGATTAGATCCTGATATGGCTTGCCCGCAGCCATCTGCCCGAATGGATCGTATGAATAGTTTTCTAAGATGCGCGCAGTCGGCGAGGCAAGTTGTGCGACCGAACCGCGTCCATCGTAGAGATAGAAGTCGTCGATATAGGTATCTTTAGTGAAAACCGGGCGCTCCTCTACCGGCATGATTCTGCCAGCAGAGATGCGCTCCAACCCGTAGGTGTACGTGCTCTTCAGCTCATCTCTGCGTCCATACTCCTGCAATACTTGGGTGTGTTGCCTGTTGATATCGTTGACGTAATAGGTCAGCTCGTAGTCTATGCGGGTTTTCTCATTAGGATTTGCGGGAATCAGAATAGGCGGTATTGAGCCCGTAAGTGAGGAGGGATTATCTGAGGGATTGGCATTGGGTGCCTGCTTGTCTGCAAGAGGGGCGTCGCTTGAGGTGAGCCTTGGGTTCTCGATTCCCTCCTTGCCTGCAATAGCCTCGATATCCTTTTCGGTCAGTCCCGCATCGATAAGCGCGTCGATATCGCGCTTTGAAATATCCGCACGAAGTTCAAGGCTGAATCTTTCGGTGACACGCTCCCACGCATCGCTGAACCATTGGGACATGCTGACCGATTGCGCTTGATTGGCACCACCGAAAAACTGCATGATGCCTTGCCCGAAACCATACCACCAGATACTGTCGGCGGGATCGGCGTATATCCTTTCGTTGTAAGCCAGCGTTTGATCTGCATCGCTTGGCATACTCCACAGGCTTTCAAGAAAGTCCAGGAAATCTGAGGAGTCGCTTTGGGTCGTCTCATTGTCAAGACTGTGCGAAGCCCCCTCTGCCTGATCGCCGAGCGCATCGCCCGGCAAGGCGCCCTGCCTATCTTTTTCGACGTAATGAGCGACCTCTTTGCGGTTTACCTGGAAGATGCGGTTGTTGTCACCGTCGTATGAAGCCGCCATAAAGAGCTCTCCGCCCTCACGCACCGCTTTGAGACGATTCTCGACCGTGTACTCATAGGTGACCGGTCGCTTTCCGGCGCCGTCCTTAAGTATCACGTTGCCGTTTTTGTCGTACTTGTAGACGGTGATGCCGGTAAGCGAGCTTGTCTCGAGCACAAGCTGATTAGCATCGTTGTAGACATATTCGATCGTCTCGGGGTCCTTGATCCCCTTCATCTGCAGTTTGGTGCGATTGCCCGACTTATCGTAAGAGTAGAGGTACTCGGCAGTTTTAAGTCCGCTCTGCTCCTTGAAAGTGACGATCTCTCCGTTTTCGTTGTATTCGAAGGTTCGGGTTACCGTGCCGGATTGATCTGTGGCGACCTCGCGCACAATGAAGCCTTGCGCATCGTAAGTGTAAACAAACCTTGAGAGCAGTGACGTATCCGCCTTGATGTTCTCGATCACTTTAAGCGAGCCGTCCAAATCGTACTCGTAGGTGCTGCGCACTCCGTTTGGGCGTTGTGTCTGAGTAACTTGTCCCAGCGCATCGTAGGTATAGGTTGTCCTTTTCTCGCCATCGATAACCGCGGTGAGGCGGTCGTTGAGGTCATAGGCATACGTTACCTTGCGACCGTCCGCGTAAGTAATCGAGGCTAAGCGGTCACACTCATCGTATGCATATCGCACCCGTTTGCCGTCGGGCGCGACCACAGAGGTGATACGTCCCATCACATCGTAGGTATAAGTCGTATCCCCGCCACTATCGCTCATGTTGATGCGACGACCCAACTCGTCGTACGCGTAAAGCACCGATTGGTCATCGCCGGAATAGGATTTCGAGACCAGTGCGTTGATCTTGTCATAATCATAAGTAATCGTTGACAGATCGCCTCGTGTAATCGACTTGAGGCGTCCCGCCAGATCATATGTCATCGCCTCGGTATTACCGCCCCCATCGCGACGCGAAGTCATATTACCTTCAAGATCGTAGGTATAATCGGTCGTCTTCCCGTCCGCATCGGTCATTGAGACAAGATTGCCCATCACATCATAGGTGTAGGAAGTGGTGCGATACCCCGGCTCACTAACTTTTACCAAACGGTCCATCGCATCGTAGTCATATTCGATCTTTGTGCCGAGTGGATTGATCACAGAGGTCATATTGTTGTGGGAATCGTAAGTAAACGCAACCGTTTGACCGAGCGGGTTGGTCTGCCCGATCAACCGTGACGCCGCGTCATAACTATATGTCGTCTGCCGGTTAAGTGCATCGATACTTTTGACCGTTCTGCCGTCTTTGTCGAGCACTCGCTCCGTCACATACCCTAACGGGTCGGTCACCGCAACCAGATTGGAATCATCGTCATATTCATAGGCGGTGGTGCGCCCACCTGGCAACGCCAGGGAGGTGACGTTACCGATCAGGTCGTATTGCAGTCTGGTTACTTTGCCTTCCGGATCGGTGGTCTCGATTAAGCGGTCGAGAAGGTCGTATGAGTACTGGGTCGTCGAACCTTTTGCATCTATCACCGAAGCAAGCTGACCGAACTCATCATATGAATACGAGGCCTTCTGACCCTGCGCGTTGATGATCTCGGTGATGCGGTGCATCAGATCATAGCAGTAGGTAGTGGTCCGGTCTAGGCTATCGCTCTCTTTGGCCAGATTGCCAAACCTGTCGTATTCGAAAAATCTTGCGAATCCTTCCGGCGTTTTGACCTCGACTATTCGGTTTAGCTCATCGTAGCCATAGGTGTATACCCCACCGTTTGGCAGGGTCATCTTGTCGGTAAGCCCATTTATCCCTACATCGTAAAGTGTTTCATTACCCTCAGGGTCGGTGATGGAGGTGACCAGTCCATGTGCGTCATAGGTGTAGGCGACCTCTCCACCCCTAGGTGAGATGACCTTGACCATATTACCCACGCTGTCATAGACGCTTTCGGTGATGTTGCCAACAGGATCTTTTTCAAGCGTCCGGTTTCCTATCGCATCATAGCGGTATTCGGTTGTACCGCCCTCGGGCGAGGTCGCTGCAATCAGGCGCGAGAGCTCATCGTATCCAAACGTAGTGACCCCGCCTCGCCCATCGACCGCTGAAGTCAGGCGACCAAGCTCATCGTAGGCATACGCCCTCTCGATGCTCTTTGCATCGACTACTCCGATGAGATTTGATCTGGGATCGTATCGATACGAAGTTATCGCACCGAGCGGATCTATCTCTTCGATAAGGCGATTGAGCGCATCGTAGGCATATCCGTACACGCCACCGTTTGGCACAGTGCGCCCGATGACGTTTCCTACCTCGTCATAGTCAAGGATTGTCGTATTGCCTTCAGGATCCTTAGAGCTGATGATTCGGTTGACCGCATCATAGGTATAGCTCGTGGTATTGCCGTCAAGACCTGTAGCGGCAATCACGTTGCCGAAGCTGTCGTATTCATAATACGTGCTTCGCCCGGCCACATCTCTTTGGTTTATCAAGCGACCGTACTGGTCGTATTCGTTTTCTACACGGTTGCCCGCATTATCTGTTTGTGTAATCATGCGCCCCATGCTGTCGTAGGTAAACTCTCGGACAAGACCTGCCGCATCCCTAGATTTGACAAGGCGCCTTGCCAGGTCATATTCCATTTCGGTACGATCCCCATTCGGGGCGATTATCACCGTGTTGTTTCCAGCCAGATCGTACTGCAGCTCATACGTGTTTCCGTTTGCATCAGTCACTTTTGAGGGCTGTGCAGAGCAACCGTATGAGTAGCTCGTCATCCCACCCAAAGCATCGGTTATAGCAATCAGTCTCTCCGCTTTGTCGTATGTGTAGGTGGTGACACTTCCTGCGGCATCTTGCAAGGCGCTGATGCGATTGAGTTGATCGAATGCGAACGTCGTCGCATGACCCTCTTCATCGATGGCTTTAGAGATGTTTCCGCCTGGATCGTATTCGAGCGCTATCGCCTCTCCTGTGGCGTCAGTTATAAAAACGGGTCTGCCGATCGCATCGAATTGCCGCTCGGTCCTTTGTCCCAGCTCATTTATCGTGGCAATTACGCGGCCCAAAGCGTCATATTCATAGATCGTGGCGTTGCCGAGCGGATTGTTGTCTTTTACAAGGTTTCCGTTCCTGTCATACTCATAGGTATAGAGATGTCCGTTCTTTCCAAGCTCTATGACGTTTCCTACCTCATCGTAAACGAAAGTGGATACGACACCGTCGGCATCGATAAACTCGATAAGTCGGTTCAGATCATCGTAGGTGTAGTCAAGAAAAGTTCCATCGGGATTGGTTATCTTTGTAACCAGTCCCTTTTCGGTATAGGCAAGTGTCGTGATATTGCCAAGTGCATCGGTTTTTTTCACCGGAAGGTTCAGCGCGGGGTCGTATTCGACAGTAGTTGTGGCCCCCAGCGCATTTTTGCTCGAAGTGATCTGGTCATTGTCGCTGTAGGTGTACTCAGTAAAGCTTCCGTTATCGGTCTGTTCGCGAATCATGCGATTGCGCGCGTCATAGGCATACGACTTCGCGTTACCTTCACCATCAACCTGTTTAACGGTATTGCCGACCTTGTCGTAGAAGTACGTCGTGGCATTGCCTAGAGGGTCGGTCGTCTTTGTGAGGTTGCCTGCCCCGTCATATTCAAAGGCGGTCACAAACCCCCTTGGATCGGTGATGCTGGTCAAATATCCCGCACTATCACGCCCATATGCGGTATGCGCTCCGTCAGCAGCTTGCTCTCCGAGCACTTCCCCGCGCGCGCTATACATTATCCGAGAGATATTTCCTGCAGGATCTGTTGATGACACCATCTGATTCATCGCGTTGTACTGGAATGTGGATGTATTGCCTTCGAAGTCGGTGTGCGATACCAGATTCGCACCATCGTAGGCGAATCTTTCGATGCTTCCCGCTGCATTGATGTGCACTATAGGCTGATGATTGGCATCGTATTCGAAGATTTCAAAAAGACCGTCCGGGCGTATGATTTTTGTCATGTCACCTGCGGCGTTGTACTCCATAACGGTGATCTTGTCGTCGAAGTCGATAATCTTCGTTACCAGATCCTTCGCACTGTATTCGTAGGTGCGTATCGCCCCATCGGGTCTTTGCTGACTGGTCACGTTGCCGCGGCTGTCATAGGTATACTCATAGGTCTTATCGGATGCAAGCGTGTTATCCGCACCGTAGGATTTCTCTGTGATCTCGCCGTCGGGGTATTCTATCTTTGTGGTGCGATACGTTTCGTCATAGTGATAGGTTGTCGCATTTCCTTGCGCATCGGTTGCGATCGTCTTTGCGGGCGAGTACACAAGCGTCGTGTTGTTTCCCAGCGCATCTAACTGAGAGGTGACGCGCCCTTCATCGTCAAAGGTGTTTTTTGCCATGCGATTGTCATTTTGGTCATACCACTCAACCATTCGGTGCTGACTGTCATAGACGTAGCGTATCTCTTTGCCATTCGCGTCGACGTATTTGACCAGATTGCCATTTGTATCGTGCTCGTAGCGCAACACCGCTGCATTGGGCAGGGTGATCGATGATATATATCCCTGATTATTCGTGGTGATCGAATAGACTTTACCCGATGGTGAGGTGATGCTCTTGATGGAAAGATCATCCGTATAAGCTATTTTCGTGCTACGCCCTTTAGTGTCACAGATATCGGTCAGAAGTCCCCATGCATCGAATGCGCGATAGGCACCATCGCTTTCATGAATCTCATAGCGGTAGTACACATCATCGCCTACGAGATACTCGATCTTTCGCAAATCAAGAAACAAACCCTCGGGGCTTATGTATCCCCCGCCTGCCTTCGGCTTGAAGAAGTAAATCTTACCGTCACCCTTGGCATACCCTATCGTATTATCTTCTAGCCCGAAGAGATACTCCGAATACCCAAAGGACCAGCGGCGACCAAAGGACGAGTTGTACGCCTCACCCTTCGAGTTATAGGTTCTCTCGATACTGAAATCCCCACCTAGATCAGGGATGGTCGCGTCCACCGCTTCAAGAAGGAAGTTTCCGGTATTGAGGTTTATGGGTTCGAAACCGTACTCGCAGTGAAGCCCTCTGCCCATCAGCGCCGAGTCGATGGCGCGCTTTTGAGCATCAGTCAGCGGAGGTGGATTGTAGGGAATCTCGGTGTTGGGGTTTCTGATAAAGATGGTGTTGTTTTCAATCACAAGGGTGTCTTGCACCCGATTATCACGCATGATCGTTGAGAGTGGGACGCCGTAATATCTCGCGATGTAGGGAAAGGTGTCCATCTGCTTGATCTTGTAGATAAGGAATTTCTCGCTATCCTTTTGACCACTCGACGCACTCCCCTTGGTCGCAATCGCTGATATTCGATACGCTTTGTCAAGTGCTAGAGAGCCGTAGAGTTTCGTCTGCCAATTCGAAAGCTTGTCCTTGTATTTGGTGGCGTTGGGAAAAATCGCCTCAAAAGGTGTCGAGTCCGGGAATTTGTAACTTCTCGACGATACGGTGGTGCCTCTATCGTTGTCAGGGGCCAGCCAGTACTCCACATTTGCCTCAGGAGTAACCGTCCCATCGGCAAAGATCGCATCGAACAGCAGTTTTCCGGCAATGTTCTTCTCCGTCATGGGACGAAGCTCAACGTTCATCGAGGTGATGGGGTAATCCTCATCGACCGGATCGGGAATCGACCAATTGATGATGATGCTTGGGGGATTGGCATGATTCTTGTTGCCGAATACCTCGCATTGCATCCAGCGTTCGTCTTCTGCCTTTATCACGAATCCGCGATTGACCTTGATACCTTGGACATAGTTGTTCACCGTCTCGCGAATATCGTAGCGCAGATAGCCGACGGTGGGATTCGCCTGCTTGAACTGAATGAAGGTATGGCTCAACCCCAGTTGATTATTCCAGGTGATGTAGCCGGGATTCCAGTTCTGATCGACTTCGTAAAGACCGAAGTTGGTGGCACCCCCGCTCCAGTTGGTGAAGTGGTAGATGTTAAAGGTTGCGCTGTCAATGCGCGCCTCTTTCGATATCTGGGAAAAATCGTAGTTGATCCTTACATAGGTTCGCGTCATCCAGTGCGCTGACCCAAATATCCAGTTCCCGCTGACGATTCCGTCATCGTAGCCGGCATAGGGATAAGCGTTATCGCCGATGTAGAGATCAGGGCTTCCCTGCTCGACCCCGTAAAGCTCGAAGCTCGGTGCCTCGACCCCGATGGGCGGATCAATGCGCACCGGATAGGCACGCTCAGGCGCATCAAGCCACTTTCTGTCTGCGGTGACCGTGATGGTGTTTCCCGAAAGGGTGAGATCGACTTCGAAGCACACCTCACCTGATGCATCGGTCATCACCGGTGCGGATATAACGAACACCTGACCTTTCGTCTTCTTGTCATAAGCTATGACAGCACCACGTTCATACTTAATCTCAAGCTTGGTTTCGATCCTGAACGAGAACTCGTTTTGCTCGACGTGCTTGTTCAGTATGATGTCCTCTTTGATCTGTGAGCCCAGAATTGTGTACTGGTAATCGATGCCGTCGAACACGTTGTTGTAAAGCACCGCATTATCAAGAACAACAGACCTTGAGAAATCCCCTTCTGTCGGGATCATCTCAAGTGAGTGCCCGTCCTTTTCGACCTTGATACCGTTGGTTGAGGTGATTTCTGTAGGTAGTTTAACGGTGTATGCACCGGCTTCATTCTTGAAATATGATGCGCCAAGCAAGGGATCGACCTCGATCAGCGTATTATCCACAAGCGCTATGTCGCCTTTTCTATCCAGATAGGCGATCCGATCCCCTCCCACGACGGTCGTAAATGAATCCTCATCGATCCGGTAGGTCCGGGAGAACTCTTCCACCTCAACGAGCATGCCATCTGGTTCAGGCTCCTGATAGTAGAGTTCCGGTTCACGCAAAGGCAACTCTCCCGTG
>Ga0209737_10001918_pt1 | contig 14644 bp, 13 predicted proteins | sample TergutCu122P3_FD_187284 | JGI IMG/M metagenome (GOLD analysis project Ga0209737, IMG submission 187284) | Cubitermes ugandensis P3 segment gut microbial communities from Kakamega Forest, Kenya - Cu122 P3 (SPAdes) (version 2) | ecosystem: Host-associated > Arthropoda: Insects > Digestive system...
CTTTCCGGTCAAGCTCGTCCCTTTGCACAAAATAGACGACATTATGCCAGATAACAGCGTTCGCTATCATGGTGTGATCATCACGGATAAAACGATCATAAAAAGTTTCCCCGTTGCTGGTCGGAATGCTCTTCAGGACATCGGCAATCGTTCCTCCTTCAAAGCGGACGACATCTTCGCTTTTTCCTTCCCAGCCAATCTCTTTGCGGATTGTTGGACATTGAATACTGAGTTGTATTTCCATAAATATCCTCCTTCTTTCACTCTTTTAAATAAAGTCTGTCAGGGGACTTATTTCCCCGTTACTTACCATCGGCATTCCAGTAAGGAGACATGCTCCTGAGACGCTCAATAATGGGAGGCAATTTTTCAATAACCGAGTCAACATCTTCATCCGTATTGTAAACGGAAAGACTGAAGCGAATGGAACCATGGGCCATTGTAAACGGTACGCCCATGGCGCGCAGAACGTGAGACGGCTGCAGTGACCCCGATGTACATGCTGACCCCGATGATGCGCAAATTCCATAGAGATCAAGCATGAGGAGAATGCCTTCCCCTTCAACAAATTCAAAACTGATATTGGTTGTGTTGGGCAGGCGATGTTCCGTATCGCCGTTGACGCGGCTTCGGGGAATAGTGTTTAGCAGCGATGTTTCCAGTTTGTCCCGCAGCCTCTTTACCTGGGTATTTTCTTTCGCCATGTTTTGCTGAGCAAGCTCACAGGCCCTGCCCAAACCGATGATGCTGGGAGTATTTTCCGTGCCGCCGCGCCGCCCCCGTTCCTGATGGCCTCCGATTATGACGGGTGAGAATCTTGTTCCCTTGCGGACATAAAGAGCGGCAACTCCCTTGGGGGCATGAAGTTTGTGCCCTGAAATGGAGAGCATATCAATGGTATTTTTCTCCATGTCAATCGGGATTTTCCCCGCCGCCTGAACCGCATCCGTATGGAAGAGGATTCCTTTTTCCCGGGCTATTGCCGCGGCCTCTTCTACGGGGAAAAGAACTCCCGTCTCATTGTTTGCCCACATCAAACTGACTAACACGGTATCCGGCGTGAGTGATTGCTCATATTGATCTTTATCAAGGCGGCCATCCTTATCAACGGCAAGCTCCGTTATGCGATACCCCTGGCCGGACAGTTGTGCGCAAAGAGCCCTTACCGCCGGATGTTCAACGCGGCTTGTCACGATGTGGCGCTTCTCCGGGTCGGCGTAGAGGGCGGAGCGAATGGCGGCATTGTCGCTTTCCGTCCCGCAGCTTGTAAAGATGATTTCATCAGGATGAGCCCCCAGAAGCGACGCCACCTGTTCCCGGGCCGTGCGGATGCGGGCGCCTATCTGGCCGCCAAAGGAATGCATACTGGAGGGATTACCGTAAAACTCGTTAAAATAGGGCAGCATGACCTCCAAAACTTCCGGGGCAACCTGCGTTGTGGCGTTATTGTCCAGATAAACAGTTTTCATTGCGTAACCTCTTCAACAATCAAATCAGGCGACACCAGATCGCGAAGCCTTTTTTCCACAAAGTGTTTCAGAGTAATATCTGCCGCCTTGCATGTGGCGCACGTGCCGCGGGTTGCGACCATAACGCGGTCTCCATCAACATCAATCAGTTCAATGTCGCCGCCATCCAGTTTCAGGGAAGGGCGTATTTCCCGTTCCAACGTCTCTTCAATCATTTTTATTTTTTGAATATTGGATAATTTTGACTTTGCGGCAGTTTTGGGAGTCATTTCAATCTGAATTCTGTCAATGATCTCGCGGATAGCCTCACGGCAGTTTCCACATCCTCCCCCTGCTTTGGTGTAATTCGTGATTTCTTCCACCGTTGTCAGATGATTTTCCCGAACGGCGCGTTCAATGTCCAGGTCTGTAACGCCGAAGCATTCACAGATGACATGTCCCGCAGTTTCATCCGCTTCACCCGCGATTCCCAGACAGCTTTCGATGGCCTTTTCCAACGCTTCCTTACCCAGTACGGAACAGTGCATCTTTTCCTGGGGAAGGCCGCCCAGATAAGCGGCAATATCCTGGTTGGTAATTTTTGCGGCCTCTTCCAGGGTCATGCCTTTCACCATTTCTGTCAAAGCCGATGAAGAGGCAATGGCGCTGGCACAGCCAAAAGTTTTAAATTTGATGTCCTTGATGCGCCGGCTTTCATCTAAAGCAAATGTAAGTTTGAGGGCATCTCCGCAGGCGATGGAACCAACCTCCGCCATGCCATCCGGGTTTTCCACTTCCCCGACATTTCTGGGGTTTAAAAAATGTTCTCGTACCTTGTCCGTATATTCCCACATGATACTTCTCCTTCGATCTTATCTCTTCTCGCCGCAAGATATAATTACTCTTTTAAGCAAAGAAACCAATGATATTTCTATGCTTAATACCACAAAATATCAAGTTCTCTTTTATTTTATCAAACGGCGGTGCATTCCGTAGATGGCCAGGAAGAACAGAACGGGCGTCAGGCAGAGAATATAGAAAATATTTGCCGTAAGCGCAATTCCTGCCTCTCCTCCTGCAAATGCCCGGCACAAGGTGACCAGATGGGTTAGCGGGAGAAACGCCGCCACCTCCTGAATCCAGAGGGGAAGATTCTGCAAGGGGAAAAATGTTCCGGCAAAGAGGTACATGGGGACAATAAAAAGAAAAATAGGAAGATTAAAAAGCTCAATATTGGGGACAACAGATGTGAAACACATGGCCAGTGAACCAAAGAGCAGTCCCCCTAAGAAAGCAAGGGGAATCAGCAAAAGTCCTTCCGGATACTGAATAAGACCAAAAAAACTGATCACTATCATCATCACAATCGTTGCAAAAACAGCCTTACAGGCCCCCCAGACAATCTCTCCGGCGATGATTTCGGCGACGGTAAGAGGGGTAGCCATTATGCCTTCGAATGTCTTTCGATTGTGCATTCTCACGAAAGAACCATAAGTATTTTCATAAAAAGCATTGTTCATAATATTTATGGCAACCAGGGCGGGAGCAATGAACTGGGTGTAGGAAAGGAGTTTGCCATCGTAGGTAACATGGCCGATGAGAAGGCTCATACCCACGCCAAAGGCCAGCAAGTAAAAAAGAGGCTCCATAATGGGCGGAACAAAGCTGACCATCCATGTTTTGCGATAGACGATAAAGTTTCGCCAGCATACCATCATGAATCTGAGACTGAGATTGTTCATTCGCGAAGCCCTCTGCCCGTCAAACGAAGAAAAACATCTTCCAGCGTTGCCATGCGCAAAAGGCAATGTTTTCCCCCATGTTGCAATGTCATGCGCTGAAACAGCTCTTCCTGGTCATCACCGTAGATGAGAATAAGATGCCCAAGGTCTTCACAGGCAGGAGCGGTTTCATGGATATACTTCCGCAACCCTTCGTCGGGATCGTTGACCTCAATGACATGCCTGCCCACATGATCACGAATCAAATTCGCAGGAGTTCCTTCTACCAGAATTTTCCCCTGATCCATGATGATCAGACGATCACAGAGGCGGGCGGCTTCGTCCATGTAATGGGTTGTCAGAAGCATGGTCATCCCCTGGCTGCGCAGCTCATTAAGGCGTTCCCATATCTGATGACGCGATTGGGGATCAAGCCCCGTGCTGGGTTCATCCAGGATCAGGATGCGGGGATCGTTGATGAGGGCGCGGGCAATGATCAGGCGCCGCCTCATTCCTCCTGATAATTCCGCTATTTTTGCGTTACGGCGATGATTAAGGGACATGAAGGAAAGAAGATGCTCCGCCTTTTGCCGCGCCGCCTTTGCCGGAATGGAGAAATAGCCGGCGTAAACTACCAGATTCTGAAAAACCGTCAAGTCGGGGTCCAGGTTGTCTTCCTGGGGGCAAACTCCCGTTTTTCCCTTGATGAACCGGGCGTGAACGGCAATGCTGCGGCCAAACACGTGCAGTGATCCTCCGCTTAAGGGAGACAGCCCATACATCATGCGAATGGTTGATGTTTTCCCTGCGCCGTTGGGGCCGAGAATGCCAAAACATTCGCCGGGGCGGACATGAAAGGATATTCCGTCAACTACATTTCGCTGATCATAGCGTTTTGTAAGTTCTTTTGCTTCAACAATCGCTGATGTAGTTTCCATGGCATGATTTGTCATTTCCTATCCTGAAAGGTTGATCATATAAGGACGGGTCTTTTTTTGCAAGGATGTTTTGCCCGGATAATTTGTCAATCTTTTCTAACGCATACTTGCGGCAGTTCAGGGTGAAGAACGAGGTTTGATATTTTGTCGCAAGCGTAACACCGTATCATATAAAGGGAAATCAATATATCCCTTGCCTTTCAAAGACAAGGCACATATAAATTCCGCTAACGATACGTCTGTGGTGGGGGAAAAACTTGAAAGGCTTTTGGATTAAGAGTTTTGCAAGCGGCTTAGGGTTGGGTTACTCTCCCGTTGCTCCCGGCACGGCGGGAAGTCTGTTAGGCATCCCCCTGTTCCTGCTGATCTCCTCTTTTTCGTGGCCCCTTTATCTTCTTACGGCGGTCGCATTTTCCTGCCTGGCAATGGTCATATCGGATCACGCCGAGAGGTTATTCAACGAAAAGGATTGTCCCCGCATTGTCATTGACGAAATTGCGGGCATGCTTTTCACGTTTTTTCTGATTTCGCCAACCATACTGCACATCGTATTGGGCTTTTTGTTGTTTCGCTTCTTCGATATCGTAAAACCCTTTCCCGTAAACTGGCTCCAAAATAATCTTCCGGGGGGAATCGGCGTTGTTGCCGACGACATTGCCGCAGGAGTTTACGCAAATATTGTTCTTCTGGTTCTGGTGTATGGATTCCACATTTAGGAAAAAGACATGGTGAACATTGGTATTCTGACTATCGGCAACGAATTGATCTCCGGAAGGATTCGAGACGTCAATTCTTCGTGGATTTCCCAATATTTAAATCTCCATGGATGGCGGGCATCAACGTTTATGAGTGTCGGAGACTGTGAAAAGGACATTCGGCAAGCCGTCACGATCGGCCTTGCCCATTGTGACGCCGTTATTATTACGGGAGGATTGGGCTCAACGGAAGATGATATTACCACAGAGACTCTTGGCCGTATATGGGAGCGCCCCCTTTTTCAGGATGATCAAGTATTGAACCATTTGAAAGAGCGGGCCAAAACGCGGGGATTCAAATGGACAGAACGCTACGCCAGCCAATCCTTTTTTCCCCAAGGCGCCTTCCCCCTTGCAAACGCGGTAGGATCTGCCTGCGGGTTTTCCCTTATCCATCAAAATCGTCTTTTCATTGTCTTGCCCGGAGTGCCGGAAGAAGCGGCGCGCATTACGGCGGATCATATTATTCCTCTCTTGAAACAAACTTTTCCCGCTGGCAGCCGCCGGTCTGTTTCCCGGGTATTTAAGTGCTTTGGCCTGCCGGAAGTGGAGATGGAAGAAAAGCTAAAAGGACTTATTCCCCAGGAATATCTCATTGATCTGGGATTTTATCCGACTTTTCCGGAAGTTCATCTCTTTTTGACATCTCATCACCATGATGCAGAAAAGGCGAAGCAATACGTTGAAGAAGCAGACCTGATCGTTACCAAAGCCCTGGCGCCTTATCTTTTTGGCCGTGACGATGAAACGCTGGCAAGCGCTATCGGAGCCATTCTTTCCCAAAGAGGGTTCTCCATCGCCGTTGCCGAATCCTGCACGGGAGGATTGATTGCAGATACCCTGACAGATGTATCCGGGGCCTCCGCATATTTTGACCGAGGCGTCGCCACGTACAGCAATTCGTCAAAGGTCGCCCTTTTGGGAGTTCCTCCGGAAATTATCAACGCCCATGGCGCGGTGAGCGAGGAAACGGCAAAGGCGATGGCGCAGGGGATAAGGCTTTCCTGCGGGGCAGATGTGGGACTTGGCACAACGGGTATTGCCGGCCCGACAGGCGCTACTCCGGGAAAACCGGTGGGAACCGTTTTTATTGCCCTGTCCCATAAAGCAGATACGCTTTGCCGCAGGCATCAATTCCACGGAGAGCGAAGAAAAATCAAGATGGCGGCAGCCCATACGGCATTGATGATGCTCAGGGAATATTTGATATGAATGAACAATGTGTCATTCTGAGCGCCAGCGAAGAATCTTAAGCTGTGGTTATTGGTCAGTGAAAATTTCAAGTCCCGCAGGGACGGCAAGTTCATAACCGGAGGTGGAGAGGTGGAGCGAAGCGGAACCTCCGGAACAAGAGCAACAAACCCAAAAGTCCTGCAAGGACGAGATTATTTTCCTAATGCGGAATCTGGGTTTAACAGGGAGGGCATGTTGCAGAACAATAACGATAAATCAATCAGAGCTTTCTTGGCCTGCTCGCCTTCTCAAGAGGTACGCGGCCAAATTATTTCCCTGCAGGAAACTTTCCAAAAGCAGATTCCTTCCGGTGCCGTGGCCTGGGTAAAGCCTGAAGGCATTCACCTGACGCTGAAATTCCTCGGTTACATCTCCCCTGCTCAGGAAGAGGATGTCAGATACCTCGTGGCGGAAACGGTCAAAACCCAAGGGGCCTTTCATCTTTCCGCCCAGGGCGCCGGCGCCTTTCCCACGCTATACAAACCAAAAGTGATCTGGATGGGTCTCGGCGGTGAAACGGAATCTTTGCTGAATTTACAAAGAAACATTGATTTGGCCTTGACGGCCGCCGGATTTCCCCAGGAAGACAGACCTTTTCAAGGACATCTGACCCTGGGAAGGGTGAAAAAAACATGGGCAAATGAAGAGATTAAAAAATGCCTTACCCTCGCCCATGGTTTTACGGGAGGACAATTTTCCGTTGATCATCTTTCCCTTTTCAAAAGCGACTTGACGCCCAACGGCGCCATATACACAACGCTTCATATTTTTCCTCTGGCGCCTACAGACTTGCGGGAATATAGCCCACGATAAAAAATTCTCTGTTACCTGCCGGGCCCAAAAGGGGAGAGTCGCAAGTCCTGATTTCTTCCATGCCCAATTCATGACAAACCGCCGTAATATCCTCAACTACCTGGCGATGAAGGAGAGGATCGGATACTACTCCGTTTTTGCCGACTCGCCCGGCGCCCACTTCAAATTGAGGTTTGATCAGGGAAAGAACCATGCCCCCGGGCCGGACAAGGCTGGCAACTTTGGGTAAAATAAGCTGCAAAGAAATGAAGGACGCGTCAATGACTGCCAAATCAATAGGGTCTGCAAGAATGCCGGCATCGAAGTAGCGGATATTGGTTCGTTCAATGGGGACGACGCGGCAATCTGACCGGAGCTTCCAGGCAAGCTGACCATACCCCACGTCAAGGGCGTAAACCTTTCTTGCCCCATGCTGTAAAAGACAATCCGTGAATCCTCCCGTCGAAGCCCCCACGTCAAGGACAACCCATCCCGACACATCAAGCCCAAACACTCCCAGGGCGCCCTGAATTTTTTCCCCGCCTCGGCTCACGTAAGGGCTGAGATTGCCCGTAATGCGGATGGCTGCCGTATTTTCTACAAGGCTCCCCGCCTTATCCACGGGCAGATCGTTAACCAAAATGCGCCCGGCAAGGATTAACGCCCTGGCCTGCTCCCGTGAAGGAACAAAACCACGTTCAACCAAAAGCAGATCCAACCTGGTTTTATTTTCCTTTTTCTTCAAGATGCCTTTCCCTGTTTCGTCTGTTACAGCAAGCCCATCAATCGGTACAACACCACATGTGTATTATATGGATTTACGGTGAACATTACGAGGATAAAAACGATTTCTTCTTAAAGCCGCAGGTAAAAATGGTATAAGGTGTAAGGTGGTGGAAGGGATTTATAGAGCTTCAGAAGGTAGTCATTCCGCATCAAGTGCGGAATGACCTTCTGCGAGCATCTCCGGCTACTAAGGGAGCTATCAAAAATAAGGACAAACCAACGCCATTAAGTAGGTTAAAAGACTAAACCATCAAAGGAGAATATCGCTGCTTTGCGCCAAAGTCAGCAATGGATCATCAAATTCATGGTCTTTTCTTGCAGATTTTCCTGTTTCCCTGTATTGAACAGCTGTGAGGCGCTTTGAAAAGCAGAAACGCCTCCCTGGAGAGGATGATTTTATGGAAAATATATCCGTTCTTTTTATGGGTACCCCTGACTTTGCCATTCCTTCCCTGAAAATTCTTTTGAACCACGGGCAATGCTTTGCCGGCGTCGTTACTAAACCTGATCGCCCCAAAGGAAGGGGGCGTCTCCTTGTGCCGCCGCCTGTAAAAGTCATCGCCGATGCCAATGAGCTACCCGTTTTTCAACCGGAAAAAATCAGGGAGGAAAGTTTTCTGCGAATTTTTCGTGAACTGGCGCCTGACCTTGTCGTTGTTGTCGCCTTCGGGCAGATACTTCCCCGGGAAATGCTCACCTTGCCCCCTTATGGCTGCATCAATGTACATCCTTCCCTGCTGCCGCAATACAGGGGGCCTGCTCCTATTCAATGGAGCCTGATACGCGGGGAAAAAGTGACAGGCGTAACGATTATGCGTCTGGATGAGGGAGTGGATTCCGGCGATATTCTTCTTCAGGAAGAGGTTGTCATTGGCGAAGACGAAACCTTTGCTTCCCTCCATGACCGCCTGGCCGAAATCGGCGCCAGGATGCTTTACAAAACAATCGGTATGCTTATTGACGGGTCAATACGCCCCATACCGCAGGATCATACAAAGGCAACTTCGGCGCCGCTGTTAAAAAAGGAAGACGGCCTTATTAACTGGCACATGAATGTGCGGGAAATCCTTGCCTTAATCCGGGGGCTATCTCCTGATCCGGGGGCATATACGCATATCGGCGGAAAAACCCTCAAGATTTTTGCCGCTTCCGGTGTTCTATCGCCTCCGGCAGATCCGCCGGGGACAATGCGCATTCCGGAAAAAGGCAAACTGGTCATAACCGCTGCCGACGGCCTTGTTTTCCCCGTGGATGTCCAAGGGGAAAACAGAAAACGTATGTCTATTCAGAATTTTTTGCAGGGATTCCGCTTACAGAAGTAATTAACCTGCCTGCTGCGGCTTCATGGTAATGCCGCCTTCCTCGGACAGATCAACCTGGATAGCATCACTTTCCTGGAAAGTGCCATCCAGTATTTTCAAGGCCAACGGATCAAGAATCGTCTTCTGCAGCGCCCTCTTTAAGGGCCTGGCGCCGTAAACGGGACTGTATCCCTGTTGGGCAATTGTCTGGATGGCTTTCTCCGTTATGTTAAGGGTCAGCTTTTTCTCTTCCAGTCGTTTTTGAATCAGGCCAAGCTGAATCCTGATGATGCGATCAATATCCTCCATACCCAGGGGGTGGAAAATGATAATATCATCAATACGGTTAAGAAATTCCGGGCGAAAAGTTGCCTTTAAAACATCCATCGTCCGCTGGCGTCTTTCCTCTTCCGCCAGGCTCATATCCTGAACCCACTGCCCGCCCACATTGGACGTCATGATGACAATCGTATTCTTAAAATCAACGGTTCGGCCATGACCGTCTGTCAGGCGGCCGTCGTCAAGAATCTGCAGGAGAATATTGAAAACATCGCTGTGCGCCTTTTCGATCTCATCGAAAAGAATCACCGCATAGGGACGCCGCCTCACAGCCTCCGTAAGATACCCGCCTTCATCGTACCCCACATATCCCGGAGGCGCCCCGATCAGGCGCGCCACGGAATGCTTTTCCATGTATTCCGACATATCCATGCGAATCATGGCCTGTTCGTTATCAAACATGAAATCCGCCAAAGCCCGGGCCAATTCCGTTTTGCCGACGCCTGTGGGGCCAAGGAAAATAAATGATCCGATGGGACGGTTTGGGTCCTGGAGGCCGGAACGCGCCCTTCGCAAAGCGCTGGAAACGGCGGAAATTCCTTCATCCTGTCCAATCACCCGCATTTTGAGGCGTTCCTCCATGCGGATAAGTTTGCTCACATCACTCTCCAGCATTTTGGCCACGGGAATATTGGTCCAGTTGGCGACAACTTCGGCAATATCTTCGGCGTCCACTTCTTCCTTGAGCATGGCGCCGTCTTTTTGCAGCAACTCCAACGCCTGCTGCTCCGCTTCCAGGGTGCGATTCAGCTCCACCATCTTGCCGTAACGGATTTCTGCTGCCCGCGCCAAATCGCCATCGCGCTGGGCATTAAGATCGGCTGTTTTGCAATCTTCAATCTGGCTTTTTATCCCCTGAATCCTCTTGATAATGTCCTTCTCCGCCGTCCAGTAGCCCTTTTTGCTTTCCATGGCTTCGCGAAGTTCGGACAATTCCTGCTCTATTTTGCTTCTGCGTTCTACGGCAACGGCATCGTCCTCATTTTTTAACGACTGCCGCTCTATCTCCAGTTGGATGATCTTCCGGTCAATGACATCAATCTCTGCAGGCATGCTGTCCAGCTCAATCCGCAGCCGCGACGCCGCTTCGTCAACCAGATCCACGGCTTTATCCGGTAAAAACCGATCACTGATATAACGATGGGAAAGTGTGGCCGCTGCGATGATGGCCCCATCCTTGATGCGAACGCCATGATGAACCTCGTATCGCTCTTTCAGTCCCCGCAGGATGGCAATGGTATCCTCCACAGACGGTTCTCTGACCAAAACAGGCTGAAATCTCCGTTCCAGGGCCGGGTCCTTTTCAATATATTTGCGGTATTCGTTCAATGTCGTTGCTCCGACGCAACGCAATTCTCCGCGAGCCAGAGCAGGTTTTAACATATTCGACATGTCAACGGAGCCTTCGGAGGCGCCGGCGCCCACAACGGTATGGATTTCATCTATGAAAAGAATAATTTCCCCCTCCGCCCGCATTACTTCCTTAAGAACTGCCTTGAGGCGTTCCTCAAACTCTCCCCTGTATTTTGCGCCGGCAAGGAGGGCGCCCACATCCAGGCCAATGACTCGTTTATCTTTCAAATTTTCCGGAACATCACCATTAACAATCCGCTGCGCCAGCCCTTCTACAATGGCGGTTTTGCCAACACCCGGCTCGCCGATCAAAACGGGGTTATTTTTCGTGCGCCGCGATAAAACCTGCATAATTCTTCTGATTTCCTCATCGCGGCCGATGACCGGGTCAAAGGAACCTTTTTTCGCCAGGTCATTGAAATCTCTGGCATAGCGTTTTAAAGCCTCGTACTTTTCTTCGGGATTGGGATCGGTAATCCGCTGATCGCCGCGAATATCCAGGAGCACCTTAAATATCTTATCCTTCGTCACGCCATGGGCATGGAGGGCAGAAACGCCTTCTTTTTCGTCGGACATGGCAATGAGCACATGTTCAACGCTTACGTATTCATCCTTCATGCGGGCGGCTTCCACGGTGGCCTGATCCAAAATCCTGTTCAGACGCGGGCCAAGATAAACCGTTCCCGTCCCTGTTCCCGAAACTCGCGGCGTCTTTTCCAGAGATTTCCGCAAACCGTCTTCAATAGCAGTTAAGCCAATTCCCGCCTTTTCGAAAATACTTTTTATTATGCTTTCCTTTTGCCTGAGAAGACTAAGAAGAAGATGCTCACCTTCCAGCGCCTGATGTCCATAAGACGCGGCAATCTCCTGAGCCTCCTGAAGCCCTTCCTGCAGTTTCAATGTAAATTTATCGAAGCGCATATACTTTCCTTTTTCTTTTATTTCACCCTCTTGTATGTTATGGGGTGAAAGCTAATCATCCCCCGCTGGAATGTCAATTCGGGATAACAGAAACATAGATGTCGGAGGAACGTTTTGAAATTACCTGCCCTTGCAGATACTCTTGAAATGTATATGGCGGAGATCAATCGTGTCCCCCTCCTTTCCGCAGAGGAGGAGTTCGATCTTGCCGTCAAACTGAAGAAGTACAAGAACATCAAAGATGCCGAAAAACTGGTAGTCGCCAACCTGAGGTTTGTTGTTAAAATCGCCTACGAATATAAAAATTACAGTGTGAAACTGGCCGACCTGATTCAGGAAGGCAATATCGGCCTCATGCACGCCGTGAAAAAATTCGACCCCCATAAAGGCTATCGTCTTATCTCTTACGCCGTATGGTGGATCAGGGCCTATATCCAAAATTTTATTATTCGTTCCTGGAGTATGGTCAAAATCGGCACAACTCAGGCCCAGCGGAAGCTCTTCTTTAAGCTGAACAAGGCCAGAAAAGAGCTTGAAGCTCTTTCGGAAAAGAATCCCGAATTCAAAGAAATAGCCGAAACGCTGAACGTGAAAACCATTGACGTGGAAGAAATGGATATGCGCCTGACCAATCGGGATGTGTCCTTGAACACTTCACTAAATGATGACAGCGACGCCACTTATCTTGATTTTCTCACCTATCAGGGAAACGATCAGGAAACAGACCTCATCAAAAAAGAAGAAATGGACATTGTGCAAAAGCACATCTCCGGCGCCATGGAAAAGCTCAATGAGAAGGAAGCCTTCATCGTCAAAAACAGGATTATGGCCGACGAACCGCTAACCCTGCAGGAAGTAGGAGACCGCTACCAGATCACCAGGGAAAGGGCGCGGCAGATTGAAAAGCAGGCCCTAAAAAAGCTGCAACTGGCCCTGCCCTACCATCAAGACGAAAAGCTGTTACTCAACTAACCCAATACTGTTGATGATGTTGGTACTTCGGTAACTGAACCTGTCAAACCCGCAATGCAGGGAGCATAACTTGCTTTTCCGGAGCGCTTCTCACCCTGTCATAAATCGCCTTGTCACGCCAAAAATTATCTGGTACTTACGCCTGTGATGGAAAATATCCTGACCGTGACGGTCTTGACAGAGAAAATCAAGGATATCCTGGAAAACAAATTTGATTCCGTATGGGTGGAGGGGGAAATATCAAACCTGTACCGCCCGGCGTCGGGACATCTTTATTTTACATTAAAGGACAATAAATCCCAAATTCGGGCCGTATGGTTCAAAGGCTTTTCCCATACCTTTGCCCAGCGCCAGCCCCACGGCAGGGCGCCGGAGTTGAAGGAAGGGATGTCGGTTATTTGCCGGGGGCGAATCTCCGTTTATCCTCCCCGGGGGGATTATCAGCTCATTCTTGATCTTGCCGAACCAAAAGGAATCGGCGCCCTCCAGCTTGCCTTTGAAGAACTTAAAGAACGCCTCCAGGCGGAAGGGCTCTTTGACGAACGGCACAAAAAGCCCATTCCCCTTTTGCCGGAAAGGATAGGCGTCATCACCTCGCCGACGGGGGCTGTAATCCGGGATATTCTTCATGTTACGGGTCGCCGCTTTCCGTCCGTTCCCCTTCTTATTTTTCCTTCCCGCGTTCAGGGCAGCGAGGCGCCTGCCGAATTGGTACGGGCCATTGAGCTTTTATCACGAAGCGGCAGGGTGGATGTTATTATCATCGCCAGGGGCGGAGGGTCTCTGGAAGATTTAGCGGCCTTTAATGACGAGAAAGTGGCGCGGGCGATATTTGCATCTTCTGTTCCGATTATTTCCGCCATCGGCCACGAAACAGACTATACGATTGCCGATTTTACCGCAGATATGCGGGCGCCGACGCCGTCTGCGGCGGCAGAAGTGGCAGTTCCTGCCAGGAAAGACCTTCTGCGCACCATTAACGTCTTATTTTCGCGGGCTTGCAGAAGTCAGTCAAAGGCCATGGAATCCCTGGGGCGGCGCAGGGAAAATTTATGGGAAAAGCTGTATATGCTTCGCCCGAAAACGGATGACTTCCGCCTGTTTCTGGAGGACTATAACGAGCGTTTAAGGGTTCGCCTGCCGCAAAAGCTTTCCCATGAAACGGACCGCCTCCGGTATTTGCGTATCAGAATGTATCAGGCTGGCCCCCAGGCAAATCTGCAACAGAAACGTTTTATTCTTGAATCCTGCCGGAAAAATATGATAGCCGCTATACAGCAAAAAAACGGCATATCCCGCCAGTCACTGTTAAGGGTGCTTTCCCTCCTTGACTCGTTGAGTCCTCTTGCCGTTTTAAAGCGGGGATACAGTATTGCCGTCCGCCGGTCAACGAAAGAAGTGATAAAGAGCGCCGCCGCGGTTTGTATGGACGAAGAAATTGAAGTCCGCCTTGGGGAAGGGCGTCTCCTTTGCCTGGTCAGGGAAACTTTTTTGACAGAATGAAAGGGAAGAAAAAAAATATGGCCAAAGATAAATTTGAAGATAATCTGAATCGTTTGGAAGCCATTGTCAAAAAAATGGAAAGCGGCGAACTTTCTTTGGAAGAATCTTTGAAAACCTTTGAAGAAGGTATAAAGCTCTATCGCCTGTGCGCCCAAAAGCTGGATGAGGCGGAAAGACGGGTGGAAATTCTCCTCCAGCAGGGAGAAACATTGACAACGGCGCCGTTTATGGAAGAAGATTAAAGGACATACCATGGATCTGCAAGACTACTGGATGAATCATAGAAAAAAAATTGACGAGGCCCTGCAAAATTACCTTCCTCCGGAACATACTTACCCGCCTGTCGTTTTTCAGGCGGTGCGCTACAGTCTTTTTTCCCAGGGCAAGCGGATCCGGCCCCTTTTGTGTATTGCCGCCGCCGAATCCCTGGGTGGTACTTTTGAGCAAACAGCACCCGCAGCCTGCGCCCTGGAAATGATTCATGCCTATTCCCTGATCCATGACGATCTTCCCTCCATGGATAACGACGACTATCGCCGCGGAGTTCTGACAAACCATAAGGTTTTCGGAGAAAATATTGCC
>Ga0209737_10001919_pt1 | contig 14638 bp, 13 predicted proteins | sample TergutCu122P3_FD_187284 | JGI IMG/M metagenome (GOLD analysis project Ga0209737, IMG submission 187284) | Cubitermes ugandensis P3 segment gut microbial communities from Kakamega Forest, Kenya - Cu122 P3 (SPAdes) (version 2) | ecosystem: Host-associated > Arthropoda: Insects > Digestive system...
GGCTATTTCAAGGATATGGGGCTTGTTTATTGCACAACATCGTCGCGTTTTCTCATGCCTATATACAACAGATTATGGCAGATATTTGACAGCGAGATTTAGCTTTAATTGAAGCAGATATTGTGCCTGAGCAATTTTTAGGTAACTTCCGAAGACACGCGGCCTTAGTTAGCATTCCACTCCATCCCGTCCTTGACTAGTAGGTTTCATTGCACTATAATAGGTTTTGTTGAAGTGAACAATATGACGAGTCAAAGCCAAAAGAGCTATTACTACTATTATACGCTCATCTCGAGTACGGGGTAGGCTCGCCTAGTCATATCTGTGTAAACGCTTTAAAGTCCTCCCCCGAACAGGGAGGACTTTTTGTTTTAACACCATCACTCCAAACAAAAAAATAACAACAAAAAGGATGTGCCAGAAAAATGATTATCATGCATAAGGATGCAACAGAGGAAGAAATTGAAAACGTAGTTTCTGAGATAAAAAGCTACGGGTTGCGAGCAGACGTATCGAAGGGAGAGTCCATCACAATCATAGGAATAATTGGTGACGAAAGAAAAATTCCGTTTCATAGGTTATCTGTCATGCCAGGGGTAAAAGAAACTCGCATGATTGAGACCCCATACAAAATAATCAGTCGTGACTACAGCGAAGCGCACGAAACAAACCGCCTTGTTAAGGTAGGGGGCTTGGAAATCGGTGGGGAAAAGCCAATCTATATCGCAGGTCCATGCGCCATAGAAAGCAAATCGCAACTTTTTCGCATCGCCGAAGAAGTAAAGAAAGCGGGCGCACACATTCTCCGAGGCGGTATTTTCAAGCCGCGCAGTTCAGCGCATTCATTTCAAGGACTTGGAGCGCAAGGAAACGACGAAGCCCATGAAGCGCTTGCATGGCTACGCGATGCAGGCAAAAAGTTTGAAATGCCAACCATAACAGAAATCAGAGGCGAAAGCCAAATACAGCTAATAGCCGAATACGTTGATATACTGCAAATAGGTTCTCGTAATATGTACGATCAAGATTTACTGGGGACAGTGGCGCAACAAGGTAAGCCTGTACTTTATAAGAGGCACTTCGGAGCTAGCATCGAGGAATTCTTATCTTTTTCCGAATACATTGCCGTGGAAGGAAATAAAGACATCATTCTGTGTGAGAGAGGCGTTCTTCCTATTGGAAAAGGTAAAAATTATTCTCGTTACACCTTGGACTTAACAGCTGTCCCTGCAATAAAGAAGGAAACATACCTTCCAGTCGTGGTAGACCCAAGCCATGCAACGGGCAGGCGCGACTTAATCTATCCAATGAGCTGCGCCGCTATTGCGGCAGGGGCGTGCGGTCTTGCGGTAGAGGTTCATTACAACCCAAAAGAATCATGGGTAGACGCGTCGCAAGCAATTACAGCGGATGAACTTGCCAATATAATCAATACCTGTAACCAAATCCATAGCTTGTCGCAAAAGCATAGGAATTGACGGTGTTTACTGTAGAAGTATCCTTAGGAGAAAGAAGCTATAGTGTTCGTATTGGAGCCGGTGCTCTCGACACACTAGCAGACTACCTAAAGAAACTTGTGAACGAAAAAGCCATACTCATCACGAACTCTACCGTGAATCCGCTTTATGGCAAACAATTAGAACAAACACTCGCGTCACATGGAATTACTGTATCGACAATTGTTATTCCTGACGGCGAAAGATACAAAACACTAAAAAGTGCAAATAGCCTCTATTCCGAAGTAAGCTCCTTTTCCGCTGATAGAAATACTCCAATTCTTGCGCTGGGAGGCGGTGTCATCGGCGATCTTGCTGGTTTTGTTGCTTCAACATATATGAGAGGGATCCCTCTGTTTCATTTGCCAACAACACTACTATCGCAAGTTGATTCATCGGTCGGCGGAAAAACAGCTGTTAATCACAATAGCCTTAAAAACATAGTCGGCTCTTTTCACCAGCCTATGACCGTTTTCAGCGATACTTCTGTGCTAAAAACACTCCCCCAAAAAGAAATCTCAAACGGTCTGGCAGAAGTCATCAAAAGCGCAGTCATAGGCGACAGCATCTTATTCTCATTACTGTCAGACAAAATGATAGCAATTAAAAACGCCGACGAACAGATTCTCGAAGAAGTGATCTTTCGTGCTGTTTCAGTCAAAGCGTCAATCGTAAGCATTGACGAGAAAGACAACGGGAAACGCAACACCTTAAATTATGGTCATACAATCGGACATGCTATTGAAAGCGTTTCTTCATATAAAATCTCCCACGGAGCCGCCGTCGCCATGGGTATGATAGTTGAGGCTCGCATCGCCAAACACATAGGGCTCTTCGCCCCAGAAGACTTTGAAACTCTCCTTCAACTGATTTCCCATGCTGGACTGCCTGTCACTATACCTAAGCTCAATGCTGACCTACTCCTAGAAGCAATAAAAAAAGATAAGAAAAATATCGGGGGGAAAATGCGTTTTATCCTACCGGTAAAACTGGGCGAAGTTATAATCTCAGATGATGTGACTTGTGAAATGGTTCTCAAAGCTCTGAAGGATTAGAATGAAAACCCCTCAGATTTGCACAGTGATTTCCACTCCAGACCTAAAAGCAATTCGCCAAGCTCATGAATTGACGGATTTGTTTGAACTTAGGATTGATTTGATTTATGACTCATGGGAAAGCATTGCGCAGTCGATTAGTAAGCCATGGATTGCAACATGCAGGAGCAAAAAAGACAACGGCGAATGGAAAGGAACAAACGAAAAACGAATAGAAACACTGCTGAAAGCAGTGGAGCTAGGAGCGGCCATTGTTGACATCGAACTGGAAACTACCGAGCTAAACGAAATAGTCCACCAAATAAAGCCCAAAGCTAAATGCCTTATTTCATATCATGATTGGAGCGGAACTCCTTCACTTTCATACCTTCATGTAATTCTAAAAAAACAAAAACTGGCGAAAGCCGATATATGTAAAATCGTTACAACCGCGAATAATGCCGGTGACAACCTCGCTGTCCTACAACTAGTCAGAGAATCAGGAAAAACTCCAGTCACATCATTCGCCATGGGCACTCACGGACAATTGAGCCGTCTTTTTTGTCCACTGTTCGGAGGTTGTTTTACCTATGCCTCATTAACAGAGGATGTTTTGACAGCTAGTGGGCAACTTAGCCTAAATCAAATGCGCCATATATACTCAGTGATGAAACCATGCTAAACAATAAAACAATAATCTGTGGGGTGATAGGACATCCTGTTTCTCATTCTCTTTCTCCTACCATACACAACGCGGCGTTTAGACACTGCGGGCTTAACTATGCCTACTATGCATTCGATGTACCAAAAGAATCCTTAGGCGACGCCATTATGGGAGCAAAAGCACTTTCATTCGCCGGCCTCAGCGTAACCATCCCGCACAAAGTTGCGGTACTACCCTTACTTGACAAACTAGACCCTCTTGCAAAAGAGATTGGGGCCGTCAATACCGTTGTCAACGATAACGGGTTTCTCAAAGGCTACAATACGGATGTATCCGGATTCTTGGACTCCATCCACGCTTCAGGCATAATCCTTAGGAACAAAAGAGTGCTTCTTCTTGGAGCAGGAGGAGTGGCGCGCGCCATTGCCTTTGCTTTATCACTTAACGGGGCGCAAACTCATATAGCCAGTCGCTTGAACAGTTACAAAAAGGCTGTAGAGATTGCGTCAAACCTTTCATCAATTCACCAAGATTCTGCCAGTGCCCTCGTCCTAAATGATGAGAACCTCCAATCTGAGGTAAAACAGGCAGACGTCATAGTTAACGCCACAAGTATTGGGATGGAACCGGAATCATTGATGACCCCAATCCCCGCAAGGCTTCTTAGACCTGGGCTTGTTGTTTTTGATGCGGTTTATTCCCACGGATGCACACGACTGATATCAGAGGCAAAAGAAAAAGGGTGTGTCACCATTAGCGGACAAGAGATGCTCATCAGGCAAGGTGCTGCGGCATTTAAGCTTTGGACAAAAAAAGACGCTCCAACAGATATCATGTTTCAATCCATACAAGCACCACAGCTTGTAGGCGATATCTCGCTGAATAAAAACATTATCTTCAAGACATCCCTCACCTTGATTGGCTTTATGGGCGCAGGAAAAACCACTGTTGGGAAAGCCCTTGCGGAAAAAACGCTAATGGAATTCGTGGACACCGACCAACTTATCGAAAAAGAATCAGGGAAAACGATTTCTGGCATATTCAGCACCACGGGTGAGAGCAGTTTTCGTCATCTGGAAAAAACAGCCTTGCATGAAGCGTTGAAGCAAGGAAAGAGAATAATTGCATGCGGAGGCGGCATTGTTCTTGATAAGGCAAACATCGTACTTATGAAAAAGCACTCAATTGTAATATACTTGAAATGCAGTGCCAACATACTGAAAACACGTCTTTCCTTGAATAAGAATGCGCGACCTCTTCTGCAAGGAGAAAAATGGCAGGAAACCATCGATTGTCTGCTCAAAGAAAGAACACCATTATATGAGGAAGCTGCCGATATCACAATTAATTGCGATGAATTGGACACAACGGCAACGGTAAACTCAATAATAAAAAAAGTGGAAGAAAATGATTGCATCAATCTCTAAATCGATTGTTCGCGGCGTTTTGGATGCCCCATCATCCAAAAGCTACACCATCAGAGCCTTAATATGCGCCGCTCTTTCCAATGGACCGAGCTATATACGTCGTCCATTAAAATCTGACGATACGCTAGCAACTCTAAACGCCCTAAGAGCTTTCGGAATAAATATCTATCAAAACGAGTATGGCTGGAGAGTCTATGGAGGAGAACTGAAAGCCCCCTCAACAGAAATTGACTGTCGCGACTCTGCCGCAACACTGCGATTTATGACTGCTGTTTCGGCTTTAGTGCCCGGAACAGTCAAGCTTATACCAAGCGAGGGCTTATCAAAACGCCCAATTTTGCCTTTGATCGATGCGATGTCACAACTGGGGGTAAAAGTCTTCCTAGATAACAACATCGTGGTTGTAGAAGGAGGAGACTTTCTTGGTGGTAGCGTGTCAATAAGCGGAGACATCAGCTCCCAATTCATTTCGGCGCTTTTAATGGCCGGTCCGCTATCCCAACATGGTATAAATATCAAATTGACTACTCCGCTATTATCACAACCATATGTGAACATGACTATTGAATGCCTAAAAAAGCACGGCGTACGGGTGAATTCGTCCGGAGATATGAGCCAACTGAGCATAGCAAAACAAAAATATTTAGCCACAGACTCCACCGTTGAAGGTGATTGGTCTCAGGCATCATACATAATTGGGCTCGGAGTACTTAGCGGGGAAACAATAACCAGTAATCTAAACGCTGAAAGCGTCCAAGGTGACCGCATAGCTGTGAGTCTCATTCAAAGAATGGGAGCTCGGCTATCCGTACGACGTAGCTCAGTCATGGCGCAAAAGTCGTATTTTATGCACAGTATCTGTGCAGATATGAGTCATTCCATAGACTTACTTCCTACAATGGCTGTTCTGGCATCAGTTGCTGACGGAAACAGTACTTTTCTCAACATCCAAAGTGCCAGACTCAAAGAATCAGACCGTGTCGAAGCTGTATGCACTGAGCTAGCAAAAATGGGAATAAGAACAATAGTTGATGAGAATACATTGACAGTAATCGGAGGAATTCCTCACGGAGCAGAAATCGACAGCCACAAAGATCATAGAATTGCCATGGCTTTTGGTATACTGGGAACCATGGTTGGAGACACCGTTATTCATGGAGCGGAATGCGTTGAAAAGACCTATCCAGGGTTCTGGCGAGACATATCAACATTAGGAGCAAAAGTGGAGTGCTATGACAAGCAATTGGGGTAAAGACTTCCGCATAACCAGTTTTGGGGAGAGTCACGGACCATGTGTCGGAGTGGTTATTGACGGATGCCCCGCGGGGCTTTTTCTTTCTGAGGCAGACCTACAGCCAGACCTTGATCGCCGAAAACCCGGAGCATCTATCATTTCCTCGCAACGAAAAGAGGATGATAGCGCCGTTATTCTTTCCGGCATCCACAACGGGAAGACCACAGGCGCACCGATATGTATACTTGTTTGGAATAAAGGGCAAGACTCTCTCCCATACAGAGACACATCCCTAACTCCGCGCCCCGGCCACGCCGACTATACCAACCACATAAAATTCGCCGGTATGTCTGACCATCGTGGTGGAGGTCGTTCATCCGGCCGTGTAACAATAGGGCTTGTCATGGCAGGATCCATAGCAAAAAAACTGCTTCATCCTCTCGGCATCAGCGTTTTTGCTCATACACTCGAACTCGGAAACATACGTTCTGAAATAACCAACCATGAACAAATAAAAGAACACGCGCGCTGCAACTCCGTTTATTGCGCAGACTTAGTTCAAGTGGAGAGAATGACTCAGCTGATTCAAGAGGCTCGCGAAGCAGGAGACAGTTTGGGCGGAGTCATTGAAGTCATAGCTTCAGGCGTTCCAGTTGGGTTGGGAGAGCCTATTTTTGATACCATTGAAGGCGAGCTATCAAAGGTATTTTTCTCTATCCCTGCCATAAAGGGAGTTGAGTTTGGGGCAGGCTTTTTATCAAGCAAGCTCAGAGGCTCGCAGAATAATGACCCATTTGTAGTTTATCAAGGCAAAGTGTCATGTGCCAGCAATAATGCCGGTGGAGTGTTGGGCGGTATATCAAATGGAATGCCTATTGTGGCACGGCTTGCTGTCAAGCCAACTCCATCTATTGCCAAAACCCAGCAAAGCGTTGAATTAAGCTCTTTAGAAGCCGCTGAAATCCGTATCGCAGGAAGACACGACCCATGTATTGTTCCCAGAGCGGTTGTTGTAGCTGAAAACTCCATGGCTTTAGTCCTATGTGACTTTGCATTGCGAACAGGGTTGATTCCAAGGGTTATAGCTAATGTCACTTGAAGAATTACGCAGCAAAATAGATATTCTTGACAAGCAGATTATCGAACTGCTGAGACAAAGGCAACAACTTTCCCTTTCTATCGGAAAAGAAAAAAAGACTTTAGGCTTTAATATTGATGACTCCGCCCGCGAAAAAACCGTTTTGTCGCATATTCATGAACTCTCTGTCAGTAGCGGCCTTAACCCTAATTTCACTCACTCGATCTATCAGAGTATAATCGCTTCTTCAAAAGAAGCTCAAAAAACTGTAGCCCTCCAACCGGAATTACAGGCTCCAACAATATCGAAAACAAATTATCATCATGTAGAGGAAACAACAATTACTGGGACTGTTTCCTATCCAAAGATTGCGGTGATCGGTGCGGGGAAAATGGGCATGTGGATAGCACGCCTTTTACTATCGGAAAAAATTAGTGTTGTGCTCATTGACAACAACGCACGACAATTGTCAGCTGCGTCAAGTGCTCTGAAAACTATCGGAACAACCGATTTTAGTGCCGCAACCAAATCAGATATTGTAGTGATTGCTGTACCGATATTAGCATTCGAAACCTGCGCGAAAGAATTAGCTAACATACTTGTACCTTCACAAAAGGTCATTGATATCACCTCAGTGAAGGAAATACCCGTCAGAACAATGCACACCTATCTTCCGCAATGCCTGACACTTGGAGCCCATCCATTATTCGGACCTGGGGCTCAAAACTTAGCAAAACAAAACGTTGTTCTTACGCCAACAAATACTGGGGAGACAGAATTCGCCCTGCTTGTAAAACAATGGCTAGAGTCACATAACGCCATTGTTAGCATCATGACTCCGGCTGAACATGACGACGTAATGTCAATAGTCTTGGGGCTTGCGCACTTTATCGCCATAGTCTCCGGAGATACTCTTCTGCATAATACAGAAATTGGGAAAGCATATCTTACAAGCGGCACCACTTTTCGCGCGCTTACCGATTTAGTCAAAAGTGTCTTGAGTGAGGACCCACTTCTATACTCATCTATACAAACACATTTACCCAAATTAGACATTGTCGAAAATGAATTTGTCACTAATGCCAACGAATGGGCGATAATTGTCAGGAATAGAGACACCAACTCTTTTGTAAGCCGCATGACAAAACTATGCCAACTACAAAATGATCTAAGTAAAAATATTGAAGACACCTCTATCTAAGCGACAAAAGGTGTCTTCAATCATTTAGTTTTTTATTCTATCTGCTCTTGCTCTTGCTAAAGCAATCACTACAAAACACCGGGCGTCCGTTTCGTGGCTCAAACGGGACTTGCGTTTCCCGCGAACACGAAGCGCAAACGACCTGGAACATTTGCCGCTGACCCCCTGCTTCCTGCACTCCTAACCGTTGTTTCTTTACTGAACGGCAAGACTGACAGCGCTTGGGATCATTCGCAAAGCCTTTTTTGGCATAAAATTCCTGCTCGTTCGCGGAAAAAACAAACTCCGCGCCGCAATCTAGGCAGCATAGTTTTCTGTCATCAAAGCTCATGGTTGACCTCCTTCACTCATACTCGGTCCAGTCTGTCTTCCATGGCCTGAACACATAGCTCACGTAAATACAATCGCAGGCTGGGATTAGCAAACTTTTACCTTGGAGGATTATGGCACAGGCATAAGCACTTGTCAATAGGCACAACAGATGAGGACTTAGTTTCTGACCAAAGCATCATTTTTGCCACCACATCAACGAACCATTTATATCTATGTCATTTCAAACACCATAGAAACAGCAAAACCGCCATCAGGAATAGCATGCTACTTTTTGTTGTGTAATACTGTTTAGATCACACGATACTTTTTTCATAGCGAAGACAATTCTGTCATTGAAACTGCTTGGAAAGACAATCACCAATTTGTGTATACTATGTTGTTATGGGACAAGTCTTCTATCGTAAGTGGCGACCGCAAACACTGTCAGATGTCGTTGGGCAAGAACACGTTACGCGCACTCTGCTAAACGCATTATCGTCTGAACGCATTTCTCATGCGTACCTTTTTTGCGGGCCACGCGGTACGGGGAAAACCAGTACAGGTCGAATCCTTGCCAAAGCTATCAACTGCGTTCACCCTGTGACAGGAGGCAAGAACGAACCATGCAACGAATGCATTCTGTGCACTTCAATTACTGAAGGCCGAGCTCTTGACGTTATTGAAATAGATGCAGCATCGCACACGGGCGTCGACGATGTTCGTAATTTGATTGAGAGGGTTGCTTACGCACCCGCGCAAGCAAAATATAAAATATACATTATCGACGAAGTTCATATGCTCTCCAACAGCGCATCAAACGCACTTCTTAAAACGCTAGAGGAGCCTCCAGCTCACGTCATTTTTATTTTGGCAACAACAGAAACGCATAAAGTCTTACCAACCATTGTATCTCGATGCCAACGCTTTGACTTCCGCCGGCTTAGCCAAAAGGATACCGAAGAAAAACTGCTGAAGATAACCCATGCAGAAGGAATAAGCATTTCGCAAGAGGCGCTTCGCGCCATTGCAAAGAGTGCCCGCGGCGGTTTGCGCGACGCCGAGAATATGCTTGAGCAAGTCTACACACATTACGGAGCAGAAATTACTCTGACACACGTTCATTCATTGCTTGGTATGGTTGGCGGCGAACGAGCTATCCGCCTAGTCAAAAATGCATTACTGAAAGATCTCAGTCTTGGGATACAATGCATCATTAATGCTGCAGAGGAAGGAATTGATCTAAAACAAGTATGCCGCGAAGCCATGAGTTATTTGCGTGAAATACTCTTACTAAAAAGCGGCCTTAGTAAAGACTATGGATTAACGCAAGAAGAAACTAAGGAGCTTGAGGTACTCTCAAACACAGTCTCGCTAGATACTGTTATACAAACAATAAAAGCTTTCAGCGCCTGCGAAAACACCATTACCAATAACGACACTTTACCTCTAGAACTTGTACTAGTTGACTTGTGCTTTGAACAGCAATCCCTAAACCAAACATGCACAGAAAGCACAGCAACCAAAAAACAACCGTCACCGGTTACAGCATCAACAACTCCAATGAAAGAAACCCAGACTAATAATAACCTTCTTAAGAAGCCTATTCCGTCAGGCGCCTCTACATCAGACAATCTTTCATTGAATGTGACGCGCCAAAAAGAAACTTCCACATCTGCTAGCGCCATAAAAGTCTCCGCTCTTGAAAATGCCGGTAGCCCTCTGGAACAGCTTATTGGCAATTGGAATCATATCGTGCAACAAGTCCCAGATTGTGTTCGCCGCTCTCCGGCTGTTGCGATGATGCGAAGCGCCGGGATAAAACCAGTTGCCCTTGATGGCGACGCAGTTGTATTATCTTTCAAATATCCATACCATCGGGAGAAAATGGAGGAACCAGAAAACAAAAAAGTAGTTGTAGACCTTATTTCTCAATTCATGGGAAAACCTTTTCAAATAAAATGTGTATACGAGCCCGAAGAAAACAGTTTAGTACGCGAAGCCCAGAAACTGGGTGCGCAAATAATTGAGGTGAAAGACTAATGGATCTAGGAATGATTAAGCAAGCCATGGAAATGCGCAAACAAATGGACAAAATTCAAAAAGAGTTGGGCAAGATGACTGTTGAAGCCGAATCAGGCAAAGGCGCCGTAAAAGTTGTTGCCAACGGGCAATTGCGCCTTATGTCAATTAAAATCGATCCAAAAGCAGTTGACTTGAACAAAATTGCTGAGTTAGAAAAAAACGTTTTCAAGGCCGTCAACGAAGCTTTAGAAGAAGCTCAAAAAATGGCCTCAAAAGAACTGAGCCAAGTTACAAAAGGAATGAATATTCCAGGGCTTACTTAAGCTAAGAACGGAGGGCTTCTTGGATAAAAAGACATCACATGCGACCGATGCTGTAAACCATCTTATTCAGGAACTCAGCCGACTACCTGGAATTGGGCCCAAAAGCGCCCAGCGTATCACTTTTTCCTTGCTTAGGGCACCAAACGAACAAACACAATCGTTAGCTGAAGCCCTTCTTTCTCTGAAGAACAAAACCCAGCTTTGTGAGTGTTGTTACAACATCACTGACTCTAGGCTATGTCAAATATGTAGCAATACTCAGCGGTTTCGCGAACAAGTGCTGATTGTGGAGCAACCACAAGACATATTGGCTTTGGAGCATATGGGAATCTACAAGGGACGCTATCATGTACTGCACGGAGCAATATCACCAACCGAAGGTATCGGTGGCGGTGATATCAGAATAAAAGAACTCCTTGACAGACTCTCTGCTGGAGATATCAACGAGGTTATCATTGGAACAAATCCCACTCTTGAAGGCGATACCACCGCCATGTATATTAAGCGACTTATTGCTCCGTTAGGCATACGTGTCACACGGCTTGCCCGCGGTTTGCCATTCGGCAGTGAGCTGGAATACGCCGATGATATTACTCTTAGCCGCGCCATCGAAGGACGGCAAGAATTCTAGACACAACCAGTTAACCATTGATTGTAATCCATCAATAACATATTCTTTACTCTGATCTTATGAGCAAACCTCGCACCTATCAAACCGAAGCGATTATTATCAAGAAGACCAAACTTGGCGAAGCTGATCGTATCATAACTCTGTATACACCTACGCTTGGCAAAATACAAGGATTTGCCAAAGCTGTACGCAAACCAAAAAGTAAGCTATGCGGACATCTTGAGATTATGACGCACTCCTATGTTACTCTAGCCAGAGGAAAAAACATTGATACAATAATTGGATCACAAACCCAAAATGCTTTTCCGGCGATTAAAAATAGTTTGGACTTGTTATCAATCGGATTATATATGACTGAATTGATATCTCAATTCACCCCGGCCGAGCACGAAGATGAAGGTGTTTTTGAGCTATTTCTACATTCCCTGGAACGACTCTCTACCTCAATTGACTTCGGGTTGCTGTTACGTTTTTTTGAATTACACTTACTGCAGCAAGCCGGTTATCGTCCTGAACTAGAAAAATGCGTCCAATGCAATACAATACCTGCTAGCGGCGTTCACTCATTTTCGCCAGCTGCCGGAGGCACACTATGCAAACTTTGTCAAAAAACAGGACGTTACTTTAGCACCGCAATTTCTTGGGATGCACTATGTACTATGCGCTTCATTCAAGAAGGAGATTGGAATTGCGTTAGCAATACTCCGCTTGATAAATCTGTTCTGAGCGAGATTGAGCTCCCCCTACGAAACTATATTCGACACATATTAGAAAAAGACATCAAATCCCTTAAATGGCTTTCCATCTTAGGGAGTATCCCCATTTAGCAAATAGACTCTCTTTCTTCTTTTGAAGAAATGGCTTGCTTGTTGTACAATGCAAACATAATATACTCTCTTAACCAGTGAAAGTAATAGAACAAAAGGCATAATTAAATCCACTAAACATGTAATACTATACTAACCTATGATTTAGTTACACCCTGCATTTACTACAGGAGCTATTAAGTGTCCCTTATTGAACGTATCACCCAGCAACGATTGGAGAAACTCGCGAGACTACGAGAGCGAGGGATTGATTCATACCCCTCAAATTATTCTCGAAGCCATACTACCACTCAAGCTGTCCTGCGTCTGAAAAGGCAAGAAGCCGAGAACACTAATGCTGAGGAAGTATCTGTTGCTGGAAGAATCGTTGCAAATCGCGATATCGGAAAACTCAGTTTCATTAGTCTTGCCGACGATAGTGGCAAGATACAGCTTTTCATTAATAAGAGCTCTCTCACCGAGGAGCAAAATCTCCTACTTAAAGATTTGGACATCGGAGACTTCGCCGGAGCTCGCGGAAAACTAATCCGCACGAAGACAGGCGAGCCGAGCATTGAAGTTAGAGAGCTTACACTGCTATCGAAAAGCCTTCAACCACTTCCGGAGAAATGGCATGGGCTTCAGGACACTGAAACACGATATAGGCAACGTTATGTTGACCTTATTTCCAACCCGGAGGTAAAAGAGGTCTTTCGCAAACGAAGCCAAGTGATTAGTTGTATGAGGAACTACCTTGATAGACATGGTTTTGTTGAGGTAGAAACCCCTATTTTGCAACCATCCGCAGGAGGGGCGCTGGCGCGACCTTTCTCGACACATCACAATGCCCTAGGATGCGATTTTTTTCTGCGTATCGCTCTTGAACTCCACCTAAAACGATTGCTTGTTGGCGGGTTTGAACGCGTCTATGAAATCGGGAGAGTCTTCCGCAATGAAGGCATCGACACAAGCCATAATCCGGAGTTTACCCTCATGGAATGCTACCAAGCATATGCTGACTACTCAGACATCATGTCCTTGGTTGAAGAAATGATATCTGGGATTGTCAAAGAGGTAACCGGCGGATATGTTATTCCGTTTGGAACAAACATGCTGAACTTTACTCCTCCGTGGCCTCGCAAGGACTTGCGCCAAGAAATTCTTGAAAAAAGTGGTATTGACTACAGCTTATTCCCCACAACAGCCTCTCTTGCCAGTGAGATGAAAAGACGTGGTATGAAATTTGACGCGTCTCGTGACCGAGGTCGACTTATTGACGACTTGCTGTCTACTTATGTTGAACCGACATTGATAAACCCTTCCTTTCTTGTGAATTATCCTATTGACATGTCACCACTGGCCAAAAGTTGTAGAGATGACTTGCACACAGTCGAGCGTTTTGAAGCGTACGCAGGATGTACTGAGATAGCTAACGCATTTAGCGAACTGAACGACCCGATAGAACAGGAAAACCGTTTTGCCGAGCAACTTAGCAGTCGAAGTGATGGAAACACTATAAGCGCAGAAGAAAGCGAAACCATCGATGAAGACTTCATTACGGCTTTAGAGTACGGGATGCCACCGACCGGAGGTCTTGGAATCGGAATCGACCGCCTTGTTATGCTAGTTACCAACCAACAATCAATACGAGAAGTTATTCTCTTTCCCACTCTTAAAGAAAAGGAGTAATCCCCTATACAAGTGAATCCAAAACTATGCTAGACATTAAATTTATTCGTGAAAACGCAGATATGGTACGACAAGCATTAGCTAATCGTAACGATGGCACATCCGTTGACGAAGTACTATCTCTTGATGCCCTTAGGCGGCAAAAACTATCGGAGCAAGAAGACTTAAATCGCGCCAAAAAAGAGGTTGCAAAACTTGGTTTAGGAAGCGCGTCAGGAGACGGACGCGAATTACGTGAACGAGCTAAAGCTATTGACGAGAATGTGAGAGAAATCGATTCAAAACTAGCCGAGCTTCTGCTACAAATCCCAAACATCCCTCACCCGTCTGTACCAATTGGCAAAAACGAAGAGGAAAATGTCATTGAACGTTACTGGGGGACACCAAAAGAGTTTACTTTTTCGGCCAAGCCACATTGGGAGTTAGGCAAAGAACTAGAGATTATCGATTTTGATCGTGGAGTAAAACTTTCCGGAACTCGTTTTTACATATTGAAAGGGCTGGGGGCACGACTAGAGCGGGCAGTCATTAGTTTAATGCTGGATATTCATACCAATGAGAATCATTACCAAGAAATATACCCTCCTTGGATGGTTAAGAGAGAGGTAATGACCGCGTCAGGAAACCTCCCCAAATTTGCTGAAAACCTTTACCATGACGACGTGGATGATATGTGGTTTGTGCCAACGGCGGAAGTCCCCCTTACGAGCTTGCATGCGGG
>Ga0209737_10001920_pt1 | contig 14636 bp, 13 predicted proteins | sample TergutCu122P3_FD_187284 | JGI IMG/M metagenome (GOLD analysis project Ga0209737, IMG submission 187284) | Cubitermes ugandensis P3 segment gut microbial communities from Kakamega Forest, Kenya - Cu122 P3 (SPAdes) (version 2) | ecosystem: Host-associated > Arthropoda: Insects > Digestive system...
TACAGTTTTTACGAACGACCCCGAGTCGGAGCATGTTCGTTTGACGCTTAGAGGTCATATCAGAACACCGCTCGATGTAAGTCCGAGATGGCTTAATCTGTTTTCCGAAAGAGGAAAAGTCAGCGGACGTGTTTCGTTTGTAACGGGAAACAATAATCTGACAATTAACAAAGCGCAATATGTTTTGAGCAACGATAACGAAAAGCTTGTTCCTTCAAATCTTACAATGACACTTGTAAATAAATCGGCTCCCGACCAAAACGGTGACATTACTTATGAGTTTGATTTCAGTTTTGCAAGAAATGTTGACAGATACGAAAACGGAACCATAACATTTGAAACTAACGTGAAAGAAAAACCGTCTGTTTCGATGAACGTTTCCGTAGAACCGAGCAGAGGTGCTCCGTATTAAAACAAAACAGCAAAGAAAAACAAAAAAAGGAACAATTATGGTTGTGGCTCTTGAAAAAAATGATATTAAAAGTTTTGACAAAATTATTGCAGATATTAAACCTGTAAAACTTTTTAATTCACTGAAATTCGCAGGAAAAATTTCTTGGGAAGAAGAGCCGTTGCTTTATCAAAAAAGAGTGCGAAATGAATGGAATTAGCATTTTATGCGACACTAATATTTTGATAAATTTACTCAACGGAAACATCGCAATTGCAAAACTGCTTAATGGCAAACGAGTTTTTATATCATCAATTACCGAACTTGAATTATACGGCAAACGAAACTTGACGACAAGCGAATCAAAAATAGTAGATGTTTTGGTAAATAATTGTTTTGTTGTTGATTTAATTCAACCCGTAAAAGAAATTGTTAAGAGGTTAAAGCGGCGTTATAGAATTAAACTACCCGATGCAATTGTTGCGGCAACAGCAATTTATATGAATATTCCGCTCATTACATACGACAGCGATTTTTCGGAAGTTGAAGAACTTAGTTTGATTCTGCTAAAATAGTTCTAAAAAAACAAAGTCCGATTGATACAATCGGACTTCTCCTTTCCTTTTTAAGTGCTGGATACTACGCTTGTTAGTATAAGCACTAATACAAATATACTATATTCCCCAGCGAAAGTGCGGAATAATCGTAAAAAAGTTGAATTTTCTTAAAAAATCAAAGAAATTTAACTACAACACCTCTTTCCTCAATTGAAATATAATATTTTAACGACAAGTTTTTTGAAAGGAATGTTTTTTATTTATAAGGGAGGGCTTTTATACAAAAGAAAAATATCTATATCCTGATTGGTCCGCCGATGAGATTGAAGATTCGTTTGAATTTAGTCGATAACGCAGGACACGCATAAATAAAAATAGTATATTCTCTTTGAAAAGAGGGGTAAAACATGACAAATTTCGCAAAACTTGACGAACTGAAAGCAAAGTTGGACGAGTTTCGTCCGTTGCCGCCTGAAATTGCCGCAAATATTCGTGAAAATACGATTTTGCAATGGATATACAATTCCAACGCTATCGAAGGAAACACGCTTACGCTCAAAGAAACGAAAATCGTGCTTGAAGGAATAACCATCGGCGGAAAAATGCTTCGCGAACATTTTGAAGCGATAAATCATAAAGACGCGATTTTGTTTGTTGAAGATATTGTGAACAACAACATTGAATTTTCGGAATACATAATAAAATCAATTCATAGTTTAATACTCAAAAATATTGATGAAAAAAATGCGGGAATTTACAGAAATTGCAATGTGATAATAAGCGGTGCAGACCATACTCCGCCCGATTTTGTTTTTGTGCGGGACGAAATGGCTAAATTTATTGAAAAATATAAAAATGAATGGCAAAAATTACATTGCGTTGAGAGGGCGGCGCTTGTTCATTGCGAATTTGTAAAAATTCACCCTTTTACCGACGGAAACGGACGAACTTCGCGGCTTTTAATGAATTTGGAGTTAATAAAAAATGGGTTTCCTGCGGCAATTCTACCTGTTTCGCGGCGGCTTGAATATTATGAAGCGTTGGATTTAGCGCATACAAAAAACGATTTTTCTATGTTTTACAATTTAATTTATGAAATTGTTGAAAGTAGTTTCGATGTTTATCGGAAAGTTTTGAGAATGTGAAAATTTCAGAAAACTATTTTGTTTTTTGTGAAATTCTGTCTTTTTGGTCTGCCCAGCCCATTAAAACTTCTATTGTGCCAAGGTTAAGCGTTTCACTTGGAGTGGGTTTATTCAAATGGAAATAGTAATTTCCGCGGCGGCAGTTGAGTGCTGCATAAATTGCTTTAACACCGTTTTTTCCGCTTAATTTATCGACCGCGTGAACGATTCGTCCGTCTTTGAAATAAATTATGGAAACAGGCTTATTTTCTTCTACAATCAATCTGCCTGTGTATGTATTTCCTTCCAGCATCTGCAAAACCACACTCAAATTGTCGTCTCGAATAATTCCTGACATATAACTGCCTTCGGAATATTCCGAAAAATGCCTTTCTCCGCGCAAATGTGATAAAACATCGTCCAAAGTCGGCAATTCCTCATAGCAGTAAACATTAGCGCCAACGAAAAGTTTTTTCATTTCCGTTTGCTTATTCAAAGGAATATTTATTATAACAATACCTAACTGACTGTATTTATGCGAATCACTGAATATCTGATATAAAACCCGCAACATTTTACACGCCGCCGACCAATCCGCAAAAACAATGTTCGGAAAACTTTTCTCCAGTGTCCGCCGAGAACCTTCCAGTGAAGATGTCAACTTAATTTGATAACCTTCGTTTTCTAAAACACCTTTCAGCGAAAGACCTTTCCCACTGTCGCCTACAAGCAGGGTTTTATTTACCGCTCCGGGCATAATAAGCGCGATACGCCGCTTATACCGTTTTTGCTGATATGTTTTTATTAGCATCATACAAATAATAAAAAGCAACATTATTACGATTAAAGCCAAAGCCGCATAGCCAAATTCGTCGGCTCTGATTATTCTGTTCAATCCGCATAAAATTTCGAACTCCATGCGCTTTTTTATAAGCATGGCGTTTCTGTCGGTAAAGGCGTTTGTGTCCAGAATCGTCCCAAGCGAGGAGACATACATTTTCCACAAATCGCTGCCGCTTTGATTGGAGAGTTTTAACTGCTGAGATATTTTGTCGATTTCCGCAATAAGCAAATCCCCGCTTTCTACAAGACTTTCCCCGCGTCCTTTTCCGCCGTTGCTGTAAAGCGTTACGCTTGTTGATTTTATTCTGATAGGGTGTCCGAAACGTGATTTTATGCCTGCTTCATGGTCTCTAAGTGCTGCGAAAACAATTATCGGAACTATTCGTTCCATAATCGCATCGTTTCTTGAGATAATAGCGACAGGTATCGAAAAAAAATCCAAAAACTTCGGATTGTCAACAACTATAGCCGTCGCACGCTGCTCGACAAACGAAACCATTGACGGTTCCTGCTCCAAAAACGACAAAATCGCTTTTTGTCCGCAGAAACGGTAAATCGAAACATTATTCGTATGGAAACGCTCGATTCCGTAGGTAAATTCATCGGGGCGGACAGGTGTTTTCAAAAGGCGGCGGGAAACAGGAATTTTTTGCGATTTCAACCGAGATATTTCGCTTAGGGCGGTGTTTTTACCGTCGGCACTGTAAATATAGCCCACACTCAAAGGATTTATGTTAAATATTCCAGAAAGTCCCCTTACAAGCGGCACCGGAGAAGTCGTGGGAATACAGACGATTCCGTTTCCGGCAAGAATTACGGCATCGTCTTCTCTGAGCGGAGTATCGGGAATCGTTATATGCGGCGGAAGTGTTTCGCCTTCACGAATCAGCCGTGCGTAATCTTCGGCGACTGCGGTTGAGAGAATTACAATCATTTCTGTTTCGGGATTTCCGGCGATTTTCAAAAACTCGTCTTTATCACTTACGGCAAATCTTCTGCTTTCGGCAAAAATATTAATGCGAGCAGTCATTCCATCAGCAAATGGCGGTATTGAAGCCCGCTGATAAACGATTGCAACCCTCGCATTTGAAATAGCGAACAATAATAACAATATTAGCAAAAACTTTTTCATTAAATTTCTCCGTTAACTTATATAAGTAAAAGGAAAATACTATTTGCATAAAACAAAAAGAGAATAGTATTTTGCAGGAAAAAATTTCCTTCCTGCAAAATTTTCCTACCACTTAACGCTGAACCGCAAGTTCGTTGTTTCATTTAGCACTTTATACTCTGTTTGGCACAAATTTTGCATATCGCTTCTAAAAGGAGTTTGTTATGATATTGCACGGACTTTTGGTAGGCAGAGACAGAAATGTTGCGCTTTTGAAATCGCTTGACGCAAGAATGGCGCGGCAAAAAGTGATTTCAAACAACATTGCGAATATCAATACGCCGGGCTATCATCGCAGAGAAGTGAAATTTGAAGAATCGCTTGCCGAGGCGCTTGATAAATCGCGTTTGCAGGGCACAAGAACCAACAGCAATCACATGACTTTGGGGCGTTCCAAGATTTCAGATGTGCATTTTGAGATAATACAGCCGGTTGACCACACAATGCCGAGCGGTGTAAATAATGTGGATATTGACTTTGAAATGGCGCAACTTGCCGAAAACCATATCGGCTATACTCACGCGATGAGATTGCTTAAAAGCAGTTTTGAAGGAATGAATGCGGCAATAAGATTGCAGGCGAGACAGTAGGGAGGTAAATTATGTCGGATATTAACGGAGTGTTTTCCGCATTGAGAATAAGTGCTTCGGGAATGCGGGCGCAAAGAATAAAGCAGGGTGTGATTACGTCGAATTTGGCAAATGTCGAAACGACGAGAACGCCCGAAGGCGGACCTTACAAGCGCAGTTTCGTGGTTTTTGAAGCGGACGGACGCAACTCGATGACGGGATTTCGCGAAGAAAAAGGATTGAGAACGAGCGCAACACACCCAAATCATTCGGTTTTTCCGGCAAAAAGATACTCGCTTTATGATTTGGAATCCGGACAAGGCGTAAAAGTAGCGGAAATTCGCAAGGACAGCCGCGAAGCGAGATTGCGATATGACCCGTCTCACCCCGATGCGAACGCGGAAGGTTATGTTGCGCTACCGAATATAAACGTAATAGAGGAAATGACCGATATGATAAACGCAACACGGGCTTATGAAGCAAATGCAACGGCGTTTAATGCGACAAAACAAATGATGATGTCGGTCTTTCAATAAATTTTAGGAAAGTGAGTGAAAAATGGAAATAACGGCAGTGCAATTCAGTGGTCTGCAAGCGGCGATAGAAGCGGCACGACAGAAAAATTCGGCGCTTCGTCCGGTGGAAAAGACAAATGCGGCAACGAGCGTAACCCCCGTCGCAAAGACGGCGAAAACGCAGAAAGCGGCTGCGGACGTGTCGATTCAGTCGAGCGGATTGGTGAATAAATTGTATGGAAATAAAGAAAAAAAACAAGAACAAGCAATAAATATCGTCGGTTCTCGTTTTGACGCTTACGCATAAATTATTTTATTAAAGGAGTTTTCTATGGGAAGTATTGATGCAATTCGCGGAATAGGGTCAGCCGGCTCTGTAAATCCCGTCAGGAGCATTCAAAAACCCGGCGAAACCACAGGTCCGAATTTCAAGGAAACTTTAGCGGGTTTCTTGAAAGACGTAAATTCGATGCAAAGTCAGGCGGATATTTCCGTGCAAAAACTGGCGGCGGGTGAAATTACGGACGTCCATCAGGTTATGAACGCGGCGGAAGAAGCAAAAATCGCTTTCAATATGATGATGGAAATGCGGAACAAGGTTATGACCGCTTATGAAGAAGTTATGAGAATGCGGCTGTAAATTGAGGACTTATGGGAGATTTTTTCAAACAACTTTTGACGCAGATTTCAGATGTCTGGCAAAAGTTGTCGGTTCAACAGCAAGTAATTATTACTGCCCTCACGATACTAATGTTCGTGGGGCTTTTGTGGCTTTCCGTCTGGAATGGTGCCGGCTCTAACGAGGGTGCCGGAGGAGCGGAAAGGGGTTTTAGACGACTTTATTCAAATCTTCCCGTTGAAGAACTTGCAAGTGTTACGGACGCTTTGACCACGGGCGGCTTTCGATACAGATTATCAAATAACGGCACGGCTATCGACGTTGAAGAAAAATCGTTTCACGAAGCGAGAATGGCGCTTGCGCGGGTAGGACTTCCCGCAAACAGAGGCGTGGGCTGGGAATTGTTCGACACGAAAAAATTCGGCGACACGGATTTTGAAATACAAATCAAGGCAAAACGGGCTTTAGAAGGCGAATTGGTTCGGACGATAAGGTCGATTTCGGAAATAGAAGACGCCCGTGTGCATTTGACACTTCGCGAAGAATCGTTGTTTTTACAGGAAAGAAAACCGGCAAAAGCGGCGGTGGCACTGCGAATCCGCTCCGGCAGAACGCTCAACCGCGAGCAAATTGACGGAATCGCATATTTGGTCGCAAGCAGCGTGGACGGTTTGGAAATCAACAATATTTCAATAGTTGACCAGCAGGGGCGTGTGCTTTCGAGACCGCACGACGAAAACGACGCAAGTTTAATCGGCGGACGGAATTTGGAAATGAAGCAAAGCGTTGAACGCTCGCTTGAAAAGAAAGTTCTTTCGTTATTTGAACAGGTATTGGGACACGGAAGAGTAAGCGTAAAAATTACCGCCGACCTGGATTTTAACCGCGTAGAAAGCACGCTCGAAAGATTCAATCCCGAAAGCAGAGTCGCACGCTCCGAAGAAAGAAACGAAACAAGCGTAACCAACGCACCCGACGGCGACAGAACAAACGAACGCTCGATTACGAATTATGAAATCGACAGAACGATAGAGCGCATCATTCACGAAGTAGGAACGATAAGACGGCTTACGGCAATAGTAACAGTTGACGGAAGATACTCGCGCAACGAACAGGGGCAGAGAGTTTATCACCCGAGAACGCCCGAAGAATTGATGAGTTTTGAAACAATGGCGCGCAATGCCGTAGGTTTCGATATTGCTCGCGGCGACCGGGTTGATGTAATAAATGTTCAGTTTGACGACGAAACGCGCTCACTTTTCGAGCAGGAAAGAGAAGGATTGCAGAAAGACGAGTTCTGGAAGCGGATAGTAAATTACATTGCGCTGATTTTGATTATAGTAGTCGCGTTCGTAATGTTGAGAAGCGTGGCAAAAACACTCGGAGAAGCGATGAATCCGCCGGTTCCGGAAGTTGAGATTCCGAACATGAACGAGATAGAAGAAGACGTGGCGGAAGTTCCGCTTCACATAAGAGAAGCGAATGAAACCATTCAGAAAATAGAAATGATGGCTGAAAACGACCCGCATAATATGGCAAGAATAATCAAAGATTGGCTCAATGAGCCGCCGATTAAGAAAGATTGACGGGAGGTTTATTTTGGCGAAAAAAACTTTTGACGATAGTACTGGAAGAGCAGGCGAGTTAAATTCCCTCACCAGAAACGTTCCGGGAGCGCGTAAAGCCGCGATAGTCATGGTTGCGCTCGGAAGCGGCGCGTCATCGTCGATTTTGAAACATCTCGACGAAAAAGACGTGGAGCAACTTACGACGGAAATCGCGCGGCTGAACGATGTGTCGCTCGAAATACGTCAGGCGGTTTTGCAGGAATTTACCGCATTGTCAATGGCTTATCAATATATTTCGCAGGGCGGTGTGGATTATGCCCGCGAAATTTTGGAAGACGCATTAGGTTCGAGAAAAGCCAAAGAAATTATGGAGCGCGTTCAGCAGAAAATCCGAACGACCGGCTTTAATCTTCTTGAAAAAGTTGACCCCAGCCAACTTGTGAACTTTATGCGGAAAGAACACCCGCAAACCATTTCGCTTTTGCTTGCGCACATGAGCCCGGAAGCGGCAGCGCCGATACTTTCGCAACTTTCGCCGGAAATTCAGGTTGACGTTGCGGGCAGAATTGCGACAATGGAGTCCGTTACGCCCGATACGCTTAACTTGGTTGAGGAAGTTCTTATTGAGCAGATTAAATCGCTCTTCGGCGGCGACGTTACCGAAATCGGCGGAATCAAAGCGGTTGCCGAAATTCTTAACAATATCGACCGTGCGGCGGAGAAAAACATTCTTGAATCACTCGAACGCGAAAGCCCCGAATTATCGACGGAAATCAAAAATCTTATGTTCGTATTTGAAGACATTATGCTTCTCGACGATACTTCAATGCGCGCAGTGCTTAAATCTATCGAAAGCAAAGACCTGCCTATTGCCCTCAAAGGCGCTTCGCAGGAGTTGCAGGACAAGTTTATGAACAACATGTCGAATCGTGCGGCGGATATGCTTCGCGAAGAAATATCTTATTTGGGACCGCTGCGCCTGAAAGACGTGGAGGAAGTCCAGCAGAGAATTGTCGATGCGGTTCGCCAACTCGAGGAAAAAGGCGAAATTTATATCAGCGGTCGCGGCGGAAACAACGATATTATCGTGTAACCGCAGACGGGGAAAAATATGCACGGCGAAGAAAAACAAACGCACGAGTTAATAGCGGAGTTGCTGAAACGCAAAGACCCCGCCATTGTCGGAATCCGCAAAATTCTGCGCGGAAAGTCGGACGTGATTTCGCCGTCAAAATCATTCGGCGCGCACGCTCCGGAGGTATTCAGCGTGGCGACAAGCGAAAAATCCCGCAGTAATGAAACGATTTTCAACGACAAGGAAATAGAGACGCTTGAACTTGAAAAAAGAATACTGGAATTACAGGAAATAATTTCTAAAAAAGAAGCCGAAACGGAAGTGATAAAAGAACAGGCGTTTGAAGAAGGAAAAGCGGCGGGAATCGCAGAAAGTCAGGAAGCCGCCAGAGCGATAATTGAGGAAATTGAAAGCAAAATGAAAACCGAAGTTCAGGAGCGGCTTGCGGAACAGATAAAGCAGGAACTTATCGACCGCGAAAAATACTTCAAATCGCTTGAAGAGGACTTTTACCAGACAATAATCTTTATAGTAAAAAAAGTTCTTGCGGCGGAGATAAATTCTAATCCGTATTTAATAATAAACACGATAAAGCAGGCAATTTCGCACATTTCACAAAGAGACGGGATTAAAATTCGCGTTTCGCCGGACAATTACGAATACGTAAGCAGCAACATTTACGCGTTTAACCACCACCACGACGGCACCTACAAGGTAGAAATCATTGCCGACGAGCATATTAAAACAGGCGGCTGTCTAATCTCCACAAAATCAACGATTGTCGATGCGCAAATAGAAAAGAGAGTCGAAAACGTCTTGAAGTTTGTCGAGAAAATATGGAATGAGTCGAGAAACGACGACGTTTCGGAAGAAGTAGAAGAAGAAGTAGCAGTAGAAGAAGAGATAACGGAAATCAAAGAAATAGAAAAAGAGAAAAAGGAATAAAATCAAATGTTAGTAAACGGCAAGCACTACCGCACAATTTGGCTGAAAGAAGGCAACGACAGCATCGTCTCGATAATCGACCAAACCAAACTTCCGCACCTGTTTGAAATCATCGACTTGAAATCCGTCGAAGATGTCCGTAAGGCAATAAAGGATATGTGGGTGCGAGGCGCAGGACTAATCGGCGCAACCGCGGGTTATGGAATGTATTTGGCGGCATTGGAGGCGGACGGCGGTGATTTTGACGCGCAATTCATAAAGTCCGGAGAAATTTTGACTGCAACCAGACCAACGGCGAAAAATCTTTCGTGGGCGGTCGAAAGAATGATAAAAAAGGTATGCGTTGCAGGAATTTGTGCCGACGAAAAACGCAAAATCGCAAAAGAAGAAGCGCAGGCAATAGCCGACGAAGACGCAGAATTTTGCAGAAGAATAGGCGAAAACGGACTCGAAATAATCAAAAGAATCGCCGAAAAGAAGAACGGTGAAGTTGTAAATATTCTAACTCACTGCAACGCCGGCTGGCTTGCATTCACGGATTACGGCTCTGCGCTCTCTCCTGTTTACGCTGCAAAGAATGCCGGAATCAATCTGCACGTTTGGGTCGATGAAACCCGCCCAAGAAACCAAGGCGCAAGTTTAACCGCTTGGGAATTAGGACAGCAGGGAGTTTCGCACCACCTGATAGCCGACAATTCAGGCGGACACTTAATGCAGCACGGACTTGTCGATATGGCAATAGTCGGCGCGGACAGGGTCTCCGCAAACGGCGATGCGGCAAACAAAATCGGAACTTACCTGAAAGCACTCGCAGCGAAAGACAACAATGTCCCGTTTTATGTAGCATTCCCCTCATCAACCTTCGATTTCGAAATCTTCGACGGCGTTAAGGAAATCCCCATAGAAGAACGAGGTGCAGAAGAAGTGCGTATAATGAGCGGAAAAACCGCCGACGGAACAATCTGCGAAGTGCAAATATGCCCCGACAGCACGCCTGCAAAAAACTGGGGTTTCGATGTAACCCCCGCTCGGCTAATAACAAAGCTAATAACCGAACGCGGTGTTTTCGGAGCGAATAGGGAAGCGATATTTAATCTTTACGGATAATCACCGCCGAACTCCCAACATTGCCGAATACCTGTATGACTTCCCGCTGCGGTCTTTCGTCTCGACAACGACCAAATACGTGCCGTTAGCGACAATTCGCCCCGCGGTATTCCTTAAATCCCAGCCAAGCACTCCACCGGTGGCTGAGGCGGTTGAAGCCCACACGACATTACCTGTCATATCGTAGATTACGATTTTTAATTCCGCATTACGCATTACGAATTCCGAATTAACAAATATCTCCGCTTTCTCGATGGCTGGGTTTTGCGTGAATCTTATACCGTAGCGGGTGTCGCGGGTGATTTTGCCCTTGATTGACGTGCCGCCGTTGTCGATGACCAAAAGCACGAGCCCGTCGTCGAAGACCGCTACGTAGTTGTTCGCTATAAACTCGCCGTCGATTTGGAATGTTATCGGGTAACTGCCTGGGGAGTTGTTGTGCCCGATTACCGTGCCGAAGTCGCATTCTGTGTTGCTTGTGTCCTGACACACTATGGGGCTGCCGTACTCGCTGAAATCCAATTTTATGTCGCCTGATTCGTAGGGTCTGCCGCCGACGGTGAAGACGTTCAGGTTATCGGGAGCGTAAAAGCCGGTTGCGGATATGTTCACAGCGGGCAAAATTACTTCCCGCGGGTTCCAATCTATCTGAACTTCCTTCTCTTCAAGCGAGATGAATACTTCCTTCTTTACTATCGTGAATCTAACGTCTCTGACAAGCCCGACGTATGCTCCCGCGCCGGTGATTCTAACGGTTGCGGTGCCGGCGTTTCTGTTGTTCAGATAACTTACCGTATAGTCACGCGAGGCAGTAAGGGTCGTGCCGCCGATGCTTACGCTTTGGACTTGCGGTCTTCTTTCCTGTCCGTTATATACGTATCCGCCGCTTGGTGCCGGCTCGAGGACTACTACGGTGTCTCCCGTCGGTTGTTGCGTGATTGATATTTCGCGGATATTCACCGCGCCGGTTGCCTGCCAGCGAAGGATTTGCACGCCTGCCGTCAATCTTACTCGGGTTGCCGTTTGCGAGAATGCTTCCCAGTCGGTGCCGTTGATTACGTGCAGTACTCCGACCGAATCGCCTCTTGCCGAGATGGTTAGCGAGCGCTGGAAGTTGTTGTTGCCCGTCGCCGTCTCAAAAGACAGTCGATACTCGCCCGCCGCGGTAACGTTTATTAAATATTCTCCGAAGGAACCCGCCTGCAGGTTGCCGACGTAATTGCCCGGAGTTGAATTAACTCCCGTGCTTCTGTTAATTGTCTGTGTCGCGAAGAAATTGCCCGGAATGTTTACCGGCGTTCCTATCGTAATGCTCTCTATGTTTACCGAGCCGTTTGTCTGCAATCTTAAAATTTGCACGCCTGCGGTTAAACTTACGTTTGCCTGCACGGCAGGGGAGAAGTTGAACCAATCGCTTCCGCCCGGAACGCTTACTTGCGTTCTTTGCGTAAGATTCGCCGATGTCGTGCCTGTCGATACCGTTATCGTTCTTGCGCTGTTGTTGCCTTGCGCGACACTGAGCACTATCGCGTAAGTTCCTGCGCTCGGGACATTTATCCTGTAATCGACGTATGAGTTGGTCGTCATGTTTCCTATGTGTCCGGCATTTTCCGCGACCTCCGGAGATTTGCCTATGAGGCGTGTTGCGGCGAACGTGGCGGGAATAACTATCGGAGTGCTGTCACGCGCAACACTGTGCAGACGTCGCTGAACCTGGTCGCGCCATAGTGATTGCGGGACTAAGTTATGACCGGTGCCGATGTGTTCTTTGTGGTCTTCGGGTGCGGTGTTGTATAAACTGCTCGCCGGATATATGGTGAGAGACGTTGTAACTTCCGTTGCCGCGCCGCGAGTGCCGATAACATAACCCCAGCCGTGCTGACGCGAATCGACGGTCCTTGCGGTATTATTGGTGCCGCCTCTTCCGCGCTCTCCGTTAGTGTTCCAGAATACCGTCTGTGAAGATGTCTGTCCGTGCCTGTTTGTTTCGGAGCCGTAGGGGCGCACACGCGATTCGAGGTAATCGTTATTTACGGTCTGGTTGTCAATTAAGTTCGACATACTCAGATACATGTGAAAATCGCTGGGCAGTGTTGTATGTTCCGAGCGGAAGTTATGAATGACGTTACCGTTTGTGAATCCGTGCTTGAATGCCCATGCGTGGCGCGTGTGCGTTGATTGCGAATTTATAATAAGATTATCCGCGCCGCTTATGTCGAAACCGTAACCGTTGCCGCCCTCTCCAACATACTGCGGACGAGAAAAGCGCAGGTTGTCGATAGTGAGACGTGCGCTTTGACCGATGTCGAAGCCGTTGCTCGTCATGTGCCTGTCGTTTGTGTTGCCGGGGTTGTATGAGTGAATATTTCGTGCCCAGCCGTTTACTACGCCGGTGAATCTTATGACAAACGAGCCGTGAATCTCAAACGCGCCGGTTCCCGACACATTAAAATCGGTGCCTCCCCAGCCGTTTGTTCTTTCGTTTTGAAGATTTCCTATGGAAAAGTTCTCAAGTGCAACGTTCTGTATCCCCGGATTCACTTTGTTTACTCGTGCGTTGTCGTTCATATGCATCCAGTATCGTGTAGGAATATCTATGGTAATGGTATTGGTCGCCGTGTTTATTGCGGTTATCCTTCGGAAGAACCCTGCTCCGTTGCCGACGTCTGTGTTCGGACTCCATAGCGCGCTCATGGAATGCGCGTTTATCCAGCCCTGTGTCCTGTCGTTTCTAATCATAATCCAGTCGCCTACGTTAAATCCGCTTACGCTTTGCACTCTTATTTCACGTGTTGGGTATCCGCTGGCGACGGTGCCGTCGTAACCTATATTGGCTGCAAGTCGTGATGACAGGAGGTTGCCGCCCCACTGCCCGCCGTTTCCTACGGCAATAAGAACGCTTCCGCGTGTGTTGCGGGTTATTCCTCTAATAAAGGTTTGCCCTACGCCGTCGCCTCTCAAAATTACTCGTTCGTGCCATATGTGCAAACCGCGCCGTCCCCACTCGTTAGCAGTACCGGGAATGGATACATTATAAGTTCCCGCAGGAAGATAGACCACGCCCCACTGCCCTGCGTTATTGCGCGCAAAGTTAGCCGCAGAGTCAATGGCTTGCTGAATAGCCAACCGCGCATCTATACTTCCGGTGTTATTAGCATTAAACGGCGCATTCCTGACGTTATACACCCTTACAACTCCGGCAGTTGTCGTGTTTGGTATGTTCGGAATGTTCTGCTCGCCCATCATATATCCCGCATACGAGAAGTCGTGCAGAAATCTGTCGGGATTTCCGGCGCTCGGCACCCTTGTCGGCGCGCTTCCATTCCAGTTCTCAGGATACAACATACTTCTCACCGCCTGCGAGAAGCATACACTACACACAGTTAAAATAACTGCCGCCAACAATCTTGTATTGATTTTCATAAAATACCCCCCATTCGATAAAAATATAAGGTATAAATTGCAAAATTACCTGCTTTTTTTACAAAAGGACGCAAGCGAGCAAAAAAAACTCTATGCGTTCCTGTTACACGGAACGTGTCGCGCAAAATGTTTTATGCTTTCCTTGTTCACGGAACGCACCGCGCAAAAGTTTTCGGTGCTTTCCTTGTTCACGGGAACGCATCGTGCAAAATGTTTCGGTGCTTTCCTTGTTCACGGGAACGCATCGTGCAAAATGTTTCGGTGCTTTCCTTGTTCACGGGAACGCATCGTGCAAAATGTTTTGGTGCTTTCCTTGTTCACGGGAACGTATCGCGCAAAAGTTTTCGGTGCTTTCCCTGTTCACGGGAACGCACCGAGTAAAATTTTTTGCTACTGTCAACGAGCAAAGATTGCACCTTGCAAATAATTTCAATCTCGGTATGTTTCCCATACTTGCCAAATAGTATTTTGTTGTCTGAAGTAATGTTTATTATCCGAAGGGTAACAAAAAATGAAGAAACTGTATCTCTGCAATCTCGGTTGCTCAAAAAACTTTGTAGATGGCGACACCATAGCCGGATTCCTGCTAAAAAACGGATTTGCAATGACAAATGTTACCGAAGAGGCAGACGCGATTATCGTAAACACCTGTTCTTTTATAGAGCAGGCAACGCAGGAAGCGATTAACACCATTCTGGAACACGCACCTCGCAAGTCGGGCGACTGCAA
>Ga0209737_10001921_pt1 | contig 14633 bp, 12 predicted proteins | sample TergutCu122P3_FD_187284 | JGI IMG/M metagenome (GOLD analysis project Ga0209737, IMG submission 187284) | Cubitermes ugandensis P3 segment gut microbial communities from Kakamega Forest, Kenya - Cu122 P3 (SPAdes) (version 2) | ecosystem: Host-associated > Arthropoda: Insects > Digestive system...
CTTTTATTCATGAGACTATAAGTCTGATTGCAGGCCTCAGCAACTTCTTACGTGTGACACACAAAATTTGAGACCTTACAGCATATTTGTCACCAAACACATGGTTTTTGTTCCCTCAGGATGCCCATTATTGCAAAACAAAGGAATGACGGAGTGTGTTATCCTGACAGAGCTGCCTGCCACTATGTTAATTAAGTGGACAAGTCTTGAATGACTACAGACTGTACTAATTTTGTATGGTCTTAAGGGCCAGAAACATGATGCTCAGATACCATATCACTCCTATCTTCCATATAAAATACATCTGCATAAAAAAGCAATTTCATTACAGGCCTGGGCAGGCCCTGAGAGTTCCAGGAGGTTGAGGCTTTCAGATTTCAAGATCGCACATGAAGGTGGGAAAGTTGTCAACCCTCCACACTGGCCATCTGTACCCCCCAGGAAATATTCATGGTACTCATTTCTGTTAGAGGCTGTGTTGACCCTAGGGCCACAGTGTGGCTGGAAGGATTATGTCAATGAAAAATGCCAGTGACACCAATGGGAATTGAACCCATGACCTTCTGGCTTGTAGTGCAGTGCCTCAACCAACTGTGCCACCATGTCCCCCTAAAATACATTTGCATATTACTGTAAAACTAAAATAAGAGACTCCAATTCTTGTGGTCATGCAATTGAAGGGGTGCACAATCCTGGGCCAAGCACACACTTTGGTCACCATTATTTCACCTACAGCACAGATGTACATTTCTTGTTTTCAACAACCATCATTGTTATAACCCCCCTGCTTTTGTGGGAGGGGGGTTGTCATTGGTCATCCATCACGCCAATAAAATTAGTGACTTCATACTGGTATGTGGTTTCCACAGGTAAAAGTCAGCAAATAAGAGAAAACTACTCTGTGAAAAACAGTTTAAAGAAAACATTTCATGTTCACCTATGTAACCAACTGTACAGAAGAACAAAATAATGTACTATGAAGTTTGTAACAGTACAGACAGACAGGTTATTTATATAATTCAGAACATGACTAACTCCACAGTGCAGGGTCCTGCTTAAGAAGTGAACAGTTCCTCAACTATTCAAGAAAATTTCCTTTATTTAAAGAACATGAAAACTCATTACTGTGTTCACAAAAGCCCACCACTTATCCTTATCATTCACCAGATCAGTCCTATCCAAAATTCCTATATCTTCAAGCAATATCCATTATAATATTACCATCCCATCTATACCTAGGTTGGGAAGGTAGTCTCTTTCCTTCAGATTTCCCCACCAAAATCCTGCATGCATTTCTCCTCTGTCCTGTATGTGCCACACATGCTGACCATCTCATCCACCTTGATTTCACAATGTTATTAATATCTGGTGAAGTGTAGAAATTATGAAGCTCCTCCTCCCTCTGCAGTTTTCTCCAGTTTCCTGTAACCTCCTGCCTCCCAGGCCCAAATATATTCCTCAGTACTGTATTCTTGAACACCCTCAGCTTACGTTCTTACCTAAATGTGTATGACCATTACCAAAGTCTTTTTATTTCACCAACGGATGCACTATATATTTGATTAGTAGTACATTAAAATTTACATAAAAACATACACTAAAATTCCTCCTACATGTTCTGGTTTAACAACCATCCTCAGGGATTGTTTTATTGATCTTAGCTAAAGTCATAATCATTAAAACAATCGGTTGTTAAACTGAAACATGTAGGAGCAATTTTAGTGTATATTTTAATGTAAATTTTAATGCACTACTAAACAAATATATAGTGCATCCATTGGTGAAATAAAAAAGACTTTGATAATATCAAGATTCACAGTACAACTACGAAAACAAAAAAGTGTACACCCATGCTGTATATGAGAAGATTAAATGAAATTTGTGTCAGCATTGATCAACATACAAAATAAAAATACTCATTGAAAATAAACATAAATCACACAGCTGAGAATAGACGAGGCAGTCATGAAGACAGGAACCATAGAAGCACTGATAAATGCTCTACACATTCTACACAGAACTATCTTAAGCAACTCTGAAAGAAATCCTTTATTAAAAATACAACTGGATTATTTAGAAATACTTGGCCGAGGAGTAGGCAGGATAGCTGACAGTATAATGAAAGGGGTAGATGACGAAGGATTCAAAGTCCAATTCCCAGGAGAAGCATGATATTTCTCTTCCCCATATTGTCCAGCCTGGGTCTGCGGTGCACATGCATTTCTATCTGATGAAAACTAAATGCTCCTCACCTGGTGGTAGAAGAGTCGTAGCATGAAAGTGACCACTGACATCCAACTACTGCCAAGGTCCATTCATGCCTTGGTGCTAAATTAAGCACAGAACAACTTCACCATATTTCTTTATCTTACTGAATACTTTGGTGCTTCCATTACCCTCAGATGTCTCATTTACATACATAATTTTCAATAAATGTCAAAGTGAATGCTCCAGTTTCTGAAGTACAAACCAAAAACCAACCCATGCAACCCACAGCCAAGAGTTATTACTATATCCTGTCAATGCACTACTTACAAAGATGTTAATCTGACCATGTATTAAAAAATTTATTTTTAAAAATGATGTTATTTAAATTAATTCTGTAAATTAATACAGACATTCCTTTTAATTTTTTCTATGCAGTCTGCCAGGTCATGTACTATGTACATGGTATGCCTTTAAATAAATAATTTTTCAGTTTATTATATACACAAATGTCGATAATGTTTGAATAAAGTATTACACTTCCAGAAAATTTTTGTAACACCATCTTTGAACTGTCTTGCAAATACGCTTAGGTTCTAGGCACATTATGTCATGAAATACAACATGTTACTCTGAGTAAACATGGTAGCAGTGTTTTTGATTAAACAGTCCATTTGACTATTCCAAAATGTCAAGTGTAGCACACAAATTCTATTTAGTCGACTATATTATTCAACAACAAGGTTCTCCATACGTATACAAAACAAGAATGACTTTCAGACTGGTATGTTATTTGGATGACTTTATGGACAGTTATAATACCCATGGGAGCTGGGTAGTATTGTCTGCATGTTACTGTGACCGGGCCATGTGTCGGAAACATGAGAAATCATAGTTTGAGTAACAGCAAATGGAAAAGGTCTTCCCATCTAAAAAATGTCCAGACCAGCTCTGATGTCCACCAGGCCTCCCGTTCTACAGGTTATGAATGTGTCCTCCTCCAGGGAGTAAGTGACTGAGGGGTGAAGATGACCACTTGCCTGCATCTAGTGTTCAGGTTAAGAATGAGTACAGCCACACCTCCACTCCTCAAAATGCTTTCACAGCACACGCAGCGGCAACTTTACTTTTACTTTACCTTTTATATTACCCAAATTTCAATGTACTGAAATAAGAAGTCAAGGAACTTTAAAGCAATTTCCCAGTACAGATTTTGTAAAAAATTCGGTGTTCAATGAACAATTAAATAATTTTTATTACTCATATGTAACTAATGTCACATTCAAGAAAGAAAAATATGTAATATAAATTAAACAACTTTTGAATCAATCACTACAATAAGGCCACAGAGTCCCATGGATGGTGGGGATGGCAGAATTCAATGCTTATTGTACTGAACATGATGCACTTATTGCCTGTGACATCATATGGTTATCACTGCCGACAATGAACTGAAGAGGAAGGACTAATTATTGGAGGGGAATATAAGAAAGCATGCTGGAGGAGAGAATAGCAACAGCTCAAGACAGGTGTAAAAAGACGGATCCATGGGACTTCTTCTTGTGACCTTTGTATAGTATATGATGTAATACAATGGCAGGCAGCAAGTGATATGCTAAATCTAAGTCCTGGCAGAGAGAGAGAGAGAGAGAGAGAGAGAGAGAGAGAGAGAGAGAGAGAGAGAGAGAGAGGAGTGAATCAGTTATTGAGTAAGGTTTAAATACCCACACACACTGCTGCTGTATCAGGGGTGAACCTCAACATCCCTCCACTGTGAAGGGTCAACATGAGTTGTACTCAGAGGGTCCAATTTACTACCTTTCACTTTTCCTTCAAGTGCCATAATATGCTTCGTATTTCAGAGTTCATGAAAATAGTACTGGTCAATGAACATAACACAATGTTGCCTCATACTTACCCCATGGCGAATATTCATGCACTAAACCATTAGTTAATATTACTGCACCAGAATTCTGAAAGAGGCAAAATATTTGTGTTACTTGATAGGCAGGTGAATTGGGTTATACCGTTAGATGGTACAGCACCAAAGAGAACAGATTAACAATGAAACAAACAAAATGGAAACTGAACAGCTACTTACAATTAGTTGCAAAGGGGAACAAAGTCCAGTGGCTGAGTGGCAGGCATCGACTTTTCAAATTAACCAATTCATTTACTCAGACATTAATCTTTTGAGTACCTGCACTGCCAAATGTGAACACACATAGGAACACACCCCTAGGAATTCATTTTTATATACTGATCATATAAATGCCAATGAGATGCAACTTTTTATGTTCTTTATTTGGTGTTAAAAGCTCTACATGTTTTGGACACCCTTTGCGTCCATCATCAGGAACACTATAAACTGTAGTAGCAGCCACTGGTTTTTGTCATGAGTTGGGATGGAATAAATCCTGTAATGGATGTCAGAGACGGTATGCACTGTAATATTCCATGGCCAAGATGTGGTGGCAGTCTTGGTGGTGTGCGCTGTGTGTTGTGGCATCATTCACTATTTACATTTATTTGATTTGGCATTTATATGATCAGTATTACTAAGATGCACGGTCCCATGAACATAAAATTCATTTTTATATATTTAGACAACAAGAAAATGTACTGCACTCTAAGACACACTACATAATCTGTTGCATTTTCCACATAATGCCATTTATTTCATAATTTTATCTTTTTCTGTTCAAATAATACTTGTGTTTTTCATGAACCATGTGCTAAAACTTAAACACCCAACCCCGGTCAGTTAAAGGTAAATCTTGTACCAGCGTATATCACAGTTAGTCTTCTGGGATGTGTTGCCAAGGAGTTTGGCTCACAGGACAGATGTTTCACAGCAACCTGCTATGTACATCTTCGGGACAGAATGAGGACAGAGCAGTAGGAGATTCCCCAAAAGTGGTACCAATCAACCACACTACATGGCGTCACATCCTAGACGACCACGATCTTAACAAATCAGTTATTGCAAAAAGGAAGCTATTATGATTTGTGAGGAAACAGAAACTTTTTCTATTACATCCCATTTTAAATCCTGCTTCAAAATTTATCAGCGACAATTTGGGCCTAATCATGGTTTTTCAGAAAAACTCTTCAAACCACTGCTGAAAATTTGCAATTAACCCCTTGTCAGATTACGTTTGCAGTACAACACTCCAGGTTTGAAATTTCAGTCATTATATGTTATGGAGACGAGGAATAATGGAACAATCTAAGTTACATATATAATAAAATTTGCTTATACAGTTGCTTATAACATATCTGTTATGTGCTACACAGAAATCACCTAGCAAGTCAGTGAGGACAGGATCATGAAGAATTCAGCTCTCAACAGAAACTGCTACAGCTAACAACTGCAACATGTCACCTAAGAAGCATTCTATCAGAATACAACTGGTTTACACTCTGTGCTGTTTTTAAGCTGAAGCAGTTCTCATCATACATTTTCACATTCTTCTAACATCCACAGTGCAAGAACAAAACATTTTAACTACCCAGTTCATTAACATGACTATCACAAAGTTGATAAATGGAAAAGGTACAACTGATAAACAATATAATTTAGATCACTAGATGAGTCAAATAAAATCAGAACTTTAAATATCTCAAGAAATTTTTGGTACGTAGGAAATTCATTTACAGTGTTACATAACACAGTATTTATGTCCTGGGTCAAAATGGCTTTCAACCAAAAAAACATATAGAATTTGGAAGATATGGAAATATTAAAATATTTCTGAAAAAACAGTATTTGTGAAATACTAAATTTCCTCTCTGTCGGAATTACATATTGCATAAAACAAACTTACGCATCACACTGTGGTCAAATATTCAATGCCATCCTAAAGTTTGTACATTCCACCATGACGATGGTACCAACCCATCAGATTACATAACATCACAAACCAGAAGACATAAACACAAATTATCATTATTGTAAAGACCTGTAGATTTTCATTCACTCTGAAAATAATCTGAACATTATATACTGTTGTTGCCTTGGAACTATGTCTCAATCACACATATTTAATTTCTGACACTTCAGTACACGAACTCCACGCCGGAGTAACAATGACAGGTTGTAATAAGCATTAAGTTGATGACTCTCATGAAATGAACGCATTTCTCAGGCACAAATCACATTCTGAGAGCTATGAAACATAAAACCATCATGCAACTAATTACAGTTCCTGAATTTCATTCTGTAACTTACATCAAAGACTTGTTGTGCTGTGGCAGAACCTGGCCACCAATAATATGGTCTTTTGCTTCTGAATGCTAAACTGGGCAAGTATGGTGCTTGAGAACTTGAATCATATGACCCCAGCTCCTCTAAAACAGCATCCTAGAAACCAATAACAAAAGTTATTGCACTACAGTCATTTGAATTTGTACTGTATCATGCAAGTGTCAGTCATGTGTGTGGCTAAGGGTTAAGTGGTTACAACTTCAAGAAGAGAAGTTAAGGCTTTCTATGCACCAACACATCCTAAGTGACTAACTATGTGAACCAACAAGCTTCTTATCCAGAAGATAAAACACAAATTTTAAAACTCATATTCCCATTTCACTTTGCAGTCACAACATTGTCTTCACTGCCATCCTGTACAAATGTGTATCATTAGTTTTTATTCAACACATTCATACATTTAACTTGATAAGCCTTGACCTCTATTGGAGGTTTGTAGCAAATGGATTATCTTGGAATATAAATTAGACAAACATAATAAAATTTAATTAAAATAATTTCCAACACAATCCATTTCAAGCTTTGTATAAAGACAACAAAATTAAAGTAACAATTATAAAATTTCTTGGTATGGGAGTTGATAAATACCTGGATTGGAAGATCCACCATTTAGCAAACAACACCAAAAACTCTGTGTATTTCAAATCCACAATGAAGTATGGAATTATATTTTGGGGTAATTCTATATCATCAAGAATTATAAAAGTGGAAAAAAATGTCAATATTCATTAACTTTCAAAGTCCAAAGGCAACTACATACCACAACTGCTGTAAAAGTACAGAACTCTTCAACTTGCTGCATCATACTGTATTTACTGTATTTATGTATGTTTTGCGGTTCTTACTACAAATACCAATCAATTTCCTAAACAGGATTCATGGATTTGGTTTCTATAATTGATACAGGTCACGTTCTCTGTGAGGTTGCAACTAAACTTTTGTATACAATTTTGATGAACATCATTCTACAAATGGTTAAAGCAGAAAATTAACCATAAAATGTAAGTTGCTTTTATACAATTCACTCTATTTTATTGTTCAGGTTACAATGTTGAAGTGTCTGAAACTTACAGTACACGCAATCCAGTCTGAATCAAATATAAATAACTTCAAATTAAATAATTAGTTTCATTTATGTGGCACTGCTGCATGTATTTACAGATGGACAGAAAGAATTCTATGTTCAACACTGCATTATTTGCCCAAATACAATTCACAATCATACAAGCTATTACATTAAAAAATCAATGTTTTTTTCTAAAGTTGTGTTTATTTGGAGCAAGCACCTATATAAAATGGAGTTATTAAATTCAATGGTGCCAATGGTTATTTGACAGCAGTTGATCAAGAAAATTACAATTAATGGCCAACCATGACAGTTCAGGAAAATGGTGCTTCAGATCTCTTAGTATTATAGGCTAAGTGGCCAGATTTAACACATGACCAACAATATCAGCATTGTAAAACAGCCATACTTGGCCAGTAGGAGTGCCTACAGGCACCATTTCAACAATGCGATGCTGGGTCATGAAGACTGCAATCATGCACCATTACAACAGTGTTAAACCCAGCAAAAGTTAGTATACAAATTATTCTGAGTTCCAGTAATATTTTAAAGTACTAACTGATTTCGGTCTAACAGCTGTTAAAATAATGACTTGGGACTAAAACATTTCTTAAATGGTATGGCATGAAATAGACAACAGTTTTACCATTTACCTCGGTGATATCATTTCCAGACTTCAGCAACAACACACTTTGATCTACTCCCAGAATACCAACATAGGAGTTGGGCTTCGCTTCAAATGTCAGTTCCACATCTGTTCCTGGTTGAGTCTCCTCTGAATTTGTATTAATCTTCACCTGGAAGAAAGAAAGGTACATAATAAGACAGACAATGATGGAATAAATGATTAGAGCTCACATCCTGAAGGCAGAGACTGCATGTTCGTTCAAAACACATACACCCACCTACAAGACTGTACGGTGTCACAACCCATAACACCATTCTACGTTTCCACCACTGTGAAAAACTCTTGTGTAGATATTTCCAAATACCATTCTTATGCTTACAGAGAATCCACAACAGATGTACATTTCTTCTAACGGTCTACTCCAGACAACATTTGGAGTCTTTAAGTCCTTTCCAGTTTTGTCAAAAACCTCTTCAGTAGACACATGTACTTGCAAAGTTCATGTCATTTGACAAACGTATCTTGCACTATCCTCCAATTATCCTGTCATGCCTTTTCAGACACACATCAACACAATGAAAAATGGCAAAACTGCAAAAAATTTCTGGACTCCAATAATTAGCTACACACACCCTTAGAATAAATGTACCTGTACAGGTATACTGTCTCAGGCAAGTCTGATTTTCAGAACATAATTCTGAAATTTAGTGAGACTGAGCCTTGCATACTTAAAATTGTAACAACTAAATTAAAACTAGACTCAATAATATGCAACAGTTTCAAATAAACCGATCGTACAGAAAATTTCCTGCTCACATTCAGAAGATCAAGTTTCCATCTAATGCAAGACTTTCTTACACAGTTGAAACTACAATGAAACTGGGTGATATGTCACCAGTTCCAGTGAGTGAATCTATGATGAATTATTTGGATATTATGAAGTCATGTTCTGGTCTAATGGGTTGTCACCATGTGCGTACTACTGATCTCAGAACTAGATGGTTGTAGGAAACAGATGTCTGCCAAATGCTGCCTTCAAACTAAAAAATAATGTATTTAAATCTACTAACCAAACAATGCATGTTGGCGGAATTGTCTGTGATCAGGCAAATGCTTTTTTTGAGTGCATAAATCATGCAATTGTGTTAGTTAAATTACAGTTCTATGGTAATCATTGGGTGTGGGCAAATCAGTTCAGGTCACATTTAACAAACAGAAAACAGAAAGCTGAAATAAAATTATCTAATGCAACTCAAAACTGTTTCTTCTACTTGGGTATACTAAAACATGGAGCTACCCAAGGGTCTATTCCAGGGCTTCTAACGTTCATAATATACATATATGCCTTTCCCACGAAAGAACCCATAATATTTGCATATGACACTAATGTCATAAATTTTAGTTAAAATTTTGATGACTCACATAGTGTCAAATTTCATTCTGTTTCATGTGAAAACATGGTTTGCTGCTAATAACTTGGTCTCAAATCTAGATAAATACAATAAAATTTACAACACATAATTAACCTCACTGGACATTAAATACTGGTTATAAAGAAAAGTACACAGAACAAATTCAAAATATAAAAATGTTTTGGTTTACAAATTGATACTGATAACCATCTAAAAAGGAAGAAGCACAATGATCAAATCAATCCTGAGTGAAGCATGTTATGCCACTAAGTCAATATTTCCATATCAGCAACATTATCACTCTCAAATAAGTTTATTTTGCCTGTCTGTACTCTATAATAAAGCACGGAATAGGTTTTTTTTTGGGGGGGGATTCATCCCACTATCAAAAGCTAATCACTTTACAAAATAAAACTGAGAATTACGATAGGTGCACAATCTAGAACTCCATGTTGAAAAAGTATGTTTATGAAATTAGAGATTTTACCTGTTCCTAGCCACAGTACTGATAAAAGGAATAACACCATCTTCATAGATCAACCCCAACCTTCAAGGTTTCAAGAAAAGTGCATTCTATGCTGGTATCAAAATTACCACTTCATCTTACAGGTCTCAGAAACGAAATAGCACAATTAACATTACCATTACAAAAGCAGTTAAATACACACTCCTTTCACATGGCTGATTAATTTTTATATTAAGATGATCCATAAGAATGTATATAAAATCTTTACAAAATCTATAAGGTAATAACTCTGCATACATTTCATATTTCGTGCTCAATGTAAGTTTATAACTTCTTCCACATCCTTCTGCTATTTTGCGAACCTTCTGATCCATGGAATGTATGCACACATATGTGTATGCATGCATGTAAGCACGCGTGCGCGCGCACGCACGCACGCGCACACGCACACACATATATATATTTTAAAATAAATTAACCTCAAGTATGAATTTTTGCACACATCCAGATGTCATCTGTACTTCAGTTATCAGTTACTTGCTTCCCTATATAACATCACAGCAGAGTTACCAATCCAACAAACCAATCTTCTTAATTCTTCCCACTTATTAAGGCTCAAAAAACTTACTGCAGACAAAGAAAATTGAATATAATCACTTGCTACAATTTACTTCCTCTTGCTCATGGTTTGGTTTGGTTTATTTATTCATCCAGCCAGCCACTGATGTAGCATTGGACATGTCAATACAGATTACAGCTAAGGAGTACAATAAACTTATAAGATATGGTCACTTATCAACTATAATAAATCTAGGACAATTGAAGCAATGCTATAGTTACATAAAAATATAAGTTATTAAACAACTGATTTGTGAAAGGGTATTACAAGTTAAAATTTGCCAAAATAACAAATAAATGTACACAAAAAACTGTCTATGTTAATAAGGAAAAGGTTCGGAAGAGCAATTTATAATTAATACAAAAAATACTAGTTCCAAAAATTAAAGCATTCCGGCAGGTAACATAGGCACATGGTTTAAATATAAAAATAATGAGTATATGAAAAAATGAATAAGTGAGCAATTACACAAACTTACAAAATTCTGTAGAGATCCTTGTAATTCAATATCAATGGTATCTGCAACTACTTCACCATCGTCCTTCACATAGAAGACCACAACATGTGCAGTGGGTGCCATAACATACGTGGCTAGAAATCTAAATTTGTGTGTCTTGTTATTGGATACTTGGATTGTATTGGCCATAACCACATCTCCACGACCCATCACCTGATAGCTGAAATACTTCATGGGTTCTGTAGAGTTTATTTGAAGCTCAATATCTTTATTCACCTGCAGCAGAGTGAGGATGAAAACAAATTAAAGGCTGCAATCTTATAATCAAATTTAAAGGTTGGTGAAAATAAGTAAATCAGAAACTTCTACCTTAAGACTCAAGTCCTTTGATATGCTTTGTGCCAAATGTTATGTTTATTTCAGTAGACAAAATTGGTCAAATGAACTGAACAAAGAAAAGGCTTCAATTCACCATAAATAATCTCTCTCTCATCATCTTTCACAGAAAATAAGCAGTTGATGTTACTGCTGCCTTGATGTTCAGTAATGAGTTTCAGTATAAATTATTAGACTGAAAATTCCTAATTCTTCACATTTTAAAGTCAAGTGACTTTAGATAACCAATTTTAATTACTGTACAAACACAAGGACATAACAGTGAAAAATTCTGTACTGTAGAAAAAGACAATGAATTAACATTTTCAGTTAAGAGTTAACATATAAAGACCAAATATATAAGCAATATAAAGCATAAACTATAAATCAAATCACAGCAGTGGAAAAATAAAATTCTGTGAAACGTGAGAAAGTAATGACTACAGTGTCATGCACCCCTATGGTCACCAGTCTGTAAAAGCAGCTGTTTTACTGTGGTCAGCACTTCAACCAGCAGCTAGGAGAGATGAAGTGATGACCTGGCATTGTAGGGGAAAAAAGTAGACAGAACTTTTTTTGGGGTGATTCTTGTCAGAACAGAGTCAAAATGGGGGAGAATGGAAAAAGATTCCACTCAGGGCACATGGTGAGGTTTCTGAACAGAGGTGAAGGCATGGGGCTGAAGTGTACAGGGCAGAGGGCCATCCGATATGACTGGAGTATTACTGGTGACTCTACTCTGGGTGTTTGTGACCAGAAGTGGGACCTCAAGGAGTGTGTAGTCATTTATGGTTTGTTGAATGGAGAAGGAGAGCTGCCAAACGGGTTGTGTGGAGAAATTAGTACCTTGCTGTATGTGGATCCCGGTGACCAGGGGTAACTGATAGGGACAGTAAACTTGTGTCAAAGAGGTGGTTAGTTATTAAGATTCAGTCAACATTTATTTTCATTATATTATAGTGGTAAATAAATACCAGTTACAGATTCCTAGCTGTGTGATTACCCATCAGTATTTATGTGCATTATTGGACTATAGTCAGCTCCCTTTCCCTTTCTAGCCTATTTTCTGGATTGGATTAAAACCGGCAGTCAACACTTTTAAACCAGACACAGCTAGCTTACCAGGGGGCTAGGTCATAACAACATTAATGTAATAGTAAGCTATGGTGGCAGCTACACCAATGCCATGCACAGCTCTCAGATGAGTCCAGATTGATAAAGAGATGGACTGCAAATCTATGAGGGTTGTGCAGGGCATCAAAACTACACCAAATGGTTAAGTGCCCTTGGTTTGCGAGCCAGGAAACACAATGAACAGTGCACTTCAACAAACAGCACTAAGAGAAAATAAACTAAAACACAAAACAAAATACAGTTTGAAAATCACACGAGGGCAACTAGAAGCTTTTATTCATATTGGTGAAGAAAAAAAATGTGGAAATGTGTAATGTGTTAATACCAGATGTGAAGAAATACATAAACTTCAGTCGAACATTACATAGAGAACTGCATCACAGCACGACAAAAATATATGTATATGGGCAGGAAATGCGAACACACACTCACCTACTTCAGAAATACATCAACCATAAATAACATGTAAATTTTGCTCAGTTTTATTTTCTCAATTTCACTTAAAATTGACGCTGCAGACAATATAACCACCATCTCGTTTCCTTCCTGCATTTCATCTACTCCACGTTTTTCACAAGGGTAAAGTTACCCATCCACTCCTGGTTACAAGTGGTCAAGTTCTAGTTTCAAATAAAGAATATAGCAATGACGAATTCTGGCAGTCTGGTGAATATTGGCTAACATCAAGTCTAACCACTTTATAAATAGTGAACAGTGCAATGTCCAATAAACAAATATGTGTGAATATCTGTGGTCTACAGGTCTAAAGGATGTGAGAAGTACTAATTGAAAACAATTGACAGAATTAGATATCGGAATCCAAATTTGTTAAAACACTTAGCAGAAAACTAACTGTAACAGTTTGGCTGTATGAAGCAAGGGCAGAACAAAGATACAGAGAAATCTTTGGAAATACAGTTAAAGAAAAATGACCCAAAGGATGACCCAGAACAAGATACATGAGCCAGCACTACAAAACATTAAGAAGACAGGTGACAGCTATCAAGAAATTGAAGAGAGAAGCTGTCACATATTGAACACATTTCTTCCAGCTAGCTGTACAAATTCACAAAATACTAGACCTAATAAAAATTACCCTTATACTTACAACTGGATTTTCTGTATTGACAACTGCCTGAATGTATGTGTTGCTTGGTGACATGGCTGCACTGACAGTAGAAAACCACTCCTTCAGCTCCAAGTATTCAGCCTGCAGCAACAGAAATGTATTGGCTTAACGTTGAGATTGTTTCTTCTTGGTTATGTTTCTAATATTTCATAGGAAACTTCTGTTCCATTTTCAAGAATACCAGATGGCAGCATTTTAACCACCTACCAGAGTACATGATACTACAATCCAGATCATAATTTAAAGTCTTCAGCATCATGGAAACCTTGTATCTTATCACTAAGAGTATGATTCATTCCTGAAAATGTTAACTGATTAAGTAAAGACTTTCTTATAAATCTTGACATGGGCTGGAAGGTACAACAGCCAATTAAAACAGGGAATTAGGGTCAACCTTTTTCTGCAGTCTTCAGTTGTTGCTTGGCAGTCACATTCATTCATTCATTCATTTCACATTCCATTGATCTTATACAGATGTGGAACTAGTCATTTATACATGTAGCATAATAAGTAAAGCAAGTGCCTTATTGTAGCGTCATAGGATAGCTACATTAACAATCGAAGTACTATGATTAAGTATAAGTAATAATATGTACAAGGTTACAATTATAGGGAATTTGTATTAAAATATTCCTCCAGACTGTAAAAGGAATTATGTAAGAGGTATCTTTTTAGGGCTAGCTTAAATTTATTTTTATCATCAGATAAATCTTTGATGGCTGTTGGTAGATGATTGTAAATCTTAATTCCTGAGTAACAGATGCCCTTTTGGTATACTGTCAAGTTTGCTGTAGGTACATACAGATCAAAAGTTTGCCTTGTATTGATTTTATGTACTTGTGAGTTAGACAGAAATTGGTCTTTATGTTTAGTAA
>Ga0209737_10001922_pt1 | contig 14622 bp, 11 predicted proteins | sample TergutCu122P3_FD_187284 | JGI IMG/M metagenome (GOLD analysis project Ga0209737, IMG submission 187284) | Cubitermes ugandensis P3 segment gut microbial communities from Kakamega Forest, Kenya - Cu122 P3 (SPAdes) (version 2) | ecosystem: Host-associated > Arthropoda: Insects > Digestive system...
AGCATCGAAATAAAGTTTTTCGACTGTATACTGCTGATGTTGCGTGTTCATGTATCCTGCAAGTGTTTCCGATTGGTTCGTATGAGTGTTGGTATCGCCATCGTCTGCAAGCAAACCGATTTGGTTGGGCCAGTCGCCGGCTGACTGGGCGTCCATGTACCGGCGTATTTTGGCTACTGCTTCACTGGCCTTCTCGGCAGTTTGCGCCGGAATACGCCCTACGCCGATGGCAAGTTTTCCAGTTAAGACCGCTTCATTATCGCCCAATATTCCAAAATAATCATCAGAAACAAAAGATTGGGTACCGTGCCACGAATCTACCGACTGGTAGGTAACTATGTAATTGGTGTTACCTGTTGTCCTCTCATTCGACTTGTTGTCGTATGAACCGGCGCCCATCAGCAACAGATATTTCAGTTTTACAGATGATGGTTGCTCATACAAATATTTCATGAAATTACGAATAGCCGCCGGATCCTGCATTCCCGACGAAAACTCGTTGTAAACCTGTTCAGCGGTTACTACTTCCACTGCCAATCCATCCCTGGAGCGGTGCAATGCTGCTAATTCCTGTGAAGCATCCCAAAAATCGGGATGTGTCACAATCACCATGTCCACATTTTCGATTCCATGCAGATTTTGATTGTCCGTTCGGCTGTTTTTTTCGGGAAACGCCGGTTTCAACAAATCAGTGGTAATGTCGAATACCACAAATTCACGTAAAGTATCCGTTGCGGCTGAAAACGACAGTGTGCCGTCGGAAAGCGATGCGGTCATGCGCCGGATATTGTGCATATCGGTAATATCCCAGACATGAGTATTTGAATTGCTTCCGGCAATTTGGAACCGGGCTGACCGGCCTTCGCCAACTGACTGTGTGTCTCTGAAAAAAAGTTGAGATGATGATATTTTCAGATTCCGCCGCGCAAACAGCCGGATATAATCCAACCATCCTGCCGCCTGCTTCACTCCCTTGCGGTTCAGGATCAATTCTACCGACAGTTTGCCCGATGAGGGTTTGAACACTTCGGTACCGAATGTAATTGGCTGATAATCGTTACTTCCTGGCAATGAATTTTTTGCAATTTCCTGTCCGTTGCACATCACCTGTAAATATGGTGATGATGATGGTGATTGCGACAGGTACGAAAAAACCAACCGTGCCGGTGCGCCTGTTTCCAGATCGGTAACCGTAAAAGGGAAAGTGTATTTCACTATTGAACTCGTATCCCCGCTAAAACTCTCACCAAACCAATATCTTCCAGATTTTTGTACGTTAGTGAGTTCCTTCTCATAGTATTGGCGCTCGTCGAAAACGGTTACGTTTTGTGTGACGGTTGCCGTTGGCGGCGTTTCTGTAGCGATCTTTTTTCCTCCCGCTTTTGAAGTGATAAAATAACACGATTGGTTATCCCACAAATGAAGCGAATGTTCAAATTCCTGATTTTCTTTGTTGTATTGCCAAACAACTGGCCCTTGCCCATAAAAAAGGATATAGTCGCCATTTTTGAATACTCCGTCTTTTGTGTGTATCCAGATGGGAATTTCCTGCAGGTCGTGTGCCAGCCTTTTGTCTGCTTTTTCGGGTAACATGGCTCCACCTGATCCGTAAATTCTGACATTTGCAGGATCGGTAATACCCAGGTTGACTAATTCGGAATAGGTAATACGGTAGATTCCTTCGCGGTCGACTGTGATTTTGTACCAGTCGCCTGACGCCATTACCGATGCAGTTTCGCTGCCCAACATGCAAAAACCGGGAAACAGAAAGAACAAAATGGCAAGAAAAACGTTCTTCATTATGTGATATTTTGCACAAAAATACAAAAAATTATCCTTCAGTATATCTTTTTGTATAAAATCACGTATAACGATGCAAGTAATAATTAAAAAAATAAGAGAGATGAAAAGAGTGTTTTTAGTAGTGATGATTCTTTGTACTGCTATTTGGTTTACAGACTGTAGCAAAGAAAAGACTCCGAAAGAGGAAGATGCCGATGATGTTGTTCTGATTGATGGTGATCTGACAGACGGTAGTATTATCATTGATGATGACCCGGATGTGGAAATCATTTTGATGGATGAGTTTCTGGAACCAGATATTACAGAACCATGGATTACGCCAACAGGTTTAAAAAAAACAGGCGTCAAGGCTACAGATGACGATGCCGATTTAAGAGCGAATGAATATCGTTTCAAATTGGTCGCTGAAATGAGTACTTTAAAAATAGGTGATTATGAAGTACAGGCCACCGATGTGAAAATTATTGACGACGGTTATGTAATTGTATCGTACAATGACCAGGGGCCTGCGCATCGTGGCGGTGTGGTGGTGTACAGGTATACGATTCAGGACGGTACGCTGGAAACTGTAAAAGTAGATGTAAAAAAAGTTACAGGTATACAGTTGCCTAAGGCTGAATTAAGCGCCATTGATTTTTACAATGGCAAATTGTATATGACCGGTGCAAGTTCTGAACCTAAATTCGGATACGATGAAGAAGTGGATGGGTTTAACTATGCCTTTCTGTTAGTGATGGATATGAATGACGACAAGAAATTCAACATGAATGCTACCCCGAAGATCGTAAAACTTACCTCCTTTCAGGGAACATCTATCCGCGCCCGTAATAACAGGATATACATCACCACCGGCGACGGTACCAATGGAACCAGGGGCGGTTTGTACATTTTAAAAACAGATTACTCGCTGGTCAAATTTATAGATGGCAGGAAAAATGCCCGTTCGGTGGATGTTGATGCGGCCAGCATTTATCTGATGCAGGCCGAACCGGCGCGTATCACCAAATACGATTTGAATGGCGGCGACGAAAAGGTGATTTATTCTACTGTTGATGAGTCGATGCAGCCGGAAGCAAAATCGGAAATTCTGGTATGGAATGATTATGTGTTTGTTGCCGAAAACGAAAGTGGTTTGAGGATGTTGAACAAGCAAGATGGCGAAGTCAATATGAGGTTAGATCGTCCGGGTGAAGATCCGGACAGACATGTAACCAACAGTGTGTTCATGAATAGCGATGTGAAAAAGAATGCCCAGGGGCAGAACGTACAGACCAACATGCTGATGCTTGCCAATGGCGAAAAAGGTGTTTACTGGTACGATATTGTGAGCGCCTTCGGGAAAGACTGGATTGTTGCCAGCAGAAATAACAGTATTCTGGGCGCACCCGGTTTATCAACCAACTTTATTGAATCAAAGGGAAATATTGTATTTGTAGCCAATGGTTTGGGCGGTTTGAAAGTTTTGTATATCGGATCATCAAAAGATGATTCGTGGAATTGCAGCAATGCACTCCGTTATGCAACTTTCCTGAAAGACAATGGTAATGACAAGGGCAACCCGCTAACAAGAAAGGTAGGAGATGTGTTCTTTATGGCTGAAGGCGAGAATTTGGTCGTATACATATTTTCAGGCCTCATCCCTAACGACTTCGTATACGATGATGCCGGCGCCTTCAATCCAAACGTTAAAACCGTCGATCTTAAAAATTCAGGCGTTATTTTCGGTTCTTCTTTAAAATATTTTGATAATGAAGGTCTGCTGACTGGCGGTGGAAATTCTGCAAGTCTTGAGGATAAGAACATCAACAACGGCGCAATGAAAGATATGAATGCACAATACCGCACAATCATTCCGGGTGGAGTGAAGTTTACCTTTCCCAAAGAAGCATTGCCACTGTCAGAGGAAGGTAAACTATTGTGTATTGTTTACAGCGGCAATGGAGCCTGGGGATATGGCGATCCCAACGGCCCCAGCGGTTCTACAGGAACAGGAGCCAATAACAATGGCCAGATCATCAATTTAGGTGAGGTCACTTTTTGTGAACCTGATAAGTAAGCGTTAATTCTAGTTATTAATTACAGAAGGCAGGATGTTTTCGCGTCCTGCCTTTTTACGAATTGAATACAATAATATAATGTATCAACCGTTTTCATTTCAAACATGTAACCTTTTGCATCAAAAAACGTACAAAAGAAAAGTTGTAATCAGAACAAAAGCATTAAACGCTTTTATAAGTATGAAAGTAAGCCAATACCCGCTCATTCGTTGCGTCGTGCTGTCGTTGATGTTGTCCTGCGTTTTGCCAGTGATGGTGAAAGCGCAGGATGCTGTATATTCGCAGTTTATGTTTGATGCATTGAGTGTTAATCCCGGCTTGACCGGTATCAACGATTATTATAAAGCAACTGTTGGATTCCGCGATCACTGGGTGCAGGTTGATCATGCCTACGTAACCTATTTTGCATCATTCGACCGGAAGATCGAAGAGTTCAAAAGCGGCGCAGGTATTCAGGTGTACCGTGATGTAGCGGGAGGTATTTATTCGCGTACTTCTGCTGAATTATTTTACAGTTATCAGTTTCAACTTGCAAATGATTTTATCGTTTCACCGGGATTGCAGGTTGGGGTAGTACAACGCGCCATGAATGCTTCAGGAAAAACTCTTCCCGGCGATAATCCCTTTTCGGGAGGCGTATCGTCAACAATGCTCGAAAACCGTTCAAATGTTTTCCCGGATGTTGGTTTTGGTGTGGTAGTCAATTATTCTGACCGCTACAGTCTCGGCGTGGCTGCCCATCATCTAACCGGTATTGCTTTCAATAAAGAAATCTTGTCCGAAATAAATGAAAAAAAGACCCCCTTAAGCCTGAGCGCACATTTTATATCTTATTTTCCATTTCGTTTTGGAAAATTCGACAAGCGCGAAATGGTGATATCACCAGGTGCATACTACCGCCAGCAGCAATTTCAGAATTTTTTTTCAATAGGTACGAATATTGCGTATGATCCTGTTTTTCTGGGATTTTGGGTTCGGATGGCATCCGGATTCAATCCTGAATCTACAATTTTTTTGGTTGGATTGGAACAAAATTATTACAGAATCGTATATAGTTATGATTATAAGTTAGCAACCGGAAAGGGAAGTTTTTCCCCGACGGGTGCACATGAAATAGTTTTGTCGTGGAAAATTCACCCAAAAAAGAAAATTCACGCAATAAAATGTTCAAAATACAGTTTAAGAAAAAAATAGTATCTTTGACCCAAATTTTTGTAAAAAGTATGAAGTATAGATTTTCAGTTGTAGCACTGTTGGTAGTAGTGGTACTTTGCGCTCCTTCCTGCCGGTTATTCAAAAAAAGTTACGAGAAGGATTCTAAGACAGGATGGAATTATAATGATCCCGATTATGGAGGATATGAAGTGAAGAACGTACCCGAACAGGCCACAGGTCCGGGATTAGTTTTCATAGAAGGAGGTACATTCACAATGGGACGTGTAGCCCAGGATGTGATGTATGATTGGAACAACATGCCGCGGAGAGTTACCGTGGAATCATTTTACATGGACGAAACGGAAATTGCCAATGTCAACTACAAGCAGTATTTACACTGGCTCAAGCGCGTGTATGTGTCGTATCCCGAAGTTCGGCGCAAAGCAACTCCCGACACATTGGTCTGGCGTAGTAAATTAGCCTATCATGAGCCGTTGGTGGAAATGTACCTGCGCCATCCGTCGTTCAACGATTATCCGGTGGTAGGCGTCAGTTGGCTGCAATGCAACGACTATTGCCTTTGGCGTACCGACCGCGTGAATGAAGAAATTCTCATTAAGGAAGGTATTCTCGAAAAGGATCCAAACCAGAAAGACGAAAACAACTTCAACACCGAAGCCTATCTTAACGGACAGTACGAAGGCGTTGTACGTCAAAATCTGAAAAGTCTGGATCCCAACATGGAGGAAAGGCGCGTGATGTTAGAAGACGGTCTCCTTTTACCGAAATACCGCCTCCCGACGGAAGCCGAGTGGGAATATGCCGCTTACGGACTGATAGGTACTTCGTTTGACGAGCGTATTTACGAACGGCGTATTTATCCCTGGAATGGCGATGTTTTACGTAACCATCAGAAAAAGTTCCGGGGTGTGTTTTATGCCAATTTCAAACGCGGAAGAGGCGATATGATGGGTGTTGCCGGAGCATTGAACGATGCGGGAAGCATCACTTCGAAAGTACTTTCTTTCTGGCCGAACGATTACGGGCTGTATAACATGGCTGGAAACGTAAACGAATGGGTAATGGATGTTTATCGTCCGATGAGTCATGAAGATGTTGAAGATTTTAATCCTTTCCGTGGGAATGTATTTACTGTTTTGCAAGTTGACGAAACAGGCGCACCTGTTGAAAAAGACAGTTTAGGCCGTATGAGGCGTGTGCCTATTAAGGAAGAAGATGCTCTGAGTCAGCGCAGGCAGTTCACCAAGTCAGATTACCGTAACTACCGGGATGGCGATTACAGTTCTTCTTTGGATTATGGTAACGAGGATTTTCAGAATGCCGGTACCGAACGCATGTATGATCCGGCAGAAACGTTGATTAACGATCATGTGCGCGTATATAAAGGCGGATCATGGAATGACCGCGCATACTGGTTAAGTCCGGGAGCACGGCGTTTCCTTGATGAAAATCAGTCGAGAGCAGATATTGGTTTCCGGTGTGCCATGAGCAGGGTAGGAGCGCAGGCTTCCCGTCATAATTTGATACCGACAGGAAAAAAATAGGAAAAAGTTTAAATTGGTTTATTATATCAGCGACGCCCCGTATACAGCAGAGTATGCGGGGCTTTTTTTTGTAAAAATTATTTTTTAAAAAAAATAGTACTTTGTTTTGCATAGTTCTAAAAATATTTCATATCTTTGCATCGTCAATTAAATTCATTCATTTTATCAATTTTTAAAAACATATCATCATGAAAAAAGTTATTTCAATACATCTGAATAACAAGATGTTTCAAATCGAAGAAGATGCATATACGTATCTTAACAACGTGTTGAGCAGCCAATGGAAAAAGCAGGAACTGGAGGCGCAGATTGCTGAACGGTTAGAGCAGAAACTCATTGGAAGCAGGATTATTGTTACCTATCCCGATGTAGTGGATGTGCTGTACCAACTTGGTTTCTCGGCGCAGGAATATCAGTCGCACACGTCAAATATACGCGAAAAAAGGTTGTTCCGTCAGCAGAAGGACAACATGGTTGGAGGCGTATGTACCGGATTGGGCGAATATTTCGAAATTGACCCGGTGATATTCCGGGTACTGTTCGTAATAGGTCTTTTCATGTTTTGGGGATTTTTGGCATACGTTGTATTATGGATAATTGTTCCCAAGGCTCCTAATTCATTAACCGTTTGACCATGAACTCCGATAATGTAAAAGCCCAGATGCGCAAGGGGATACTGGAATATTGCATCCTTTGCGTATTGTCTGATGGCGATGCGTATGCTTCCGACATCATCAACCGGCTGAAGGCAGTCCGGTTGATTATCGTGGAAGGAACTTTGTACCCGCTGCTCACCCGGCAGAAAAATGCCGGGTTGCTGGCCTACCGCTGGGAAGAATCCACGCAGGGGCCACCGCGAAAATATTATACCATCACCGAGACAGGCAGGCGTTTCCTGTCAGAACTTGACACCTCGTGGCAAGAATTGGTCGATTCGGTGAATCTGCTTCGTAACACTCTTCAAACCATCTAAATCACATAAAAATGAAACGTGTAGAAACCATTAATATCAATGGAATTGTTTTCAGCATCGACGACGATGCATTCGTCAAATTAAGTTTGTATCTCGATACTTTGGGCAAGTATTTTGAAAACGAGCAGGGAGGCCGCGAAATTATTAACGATATCGAAGCGCGGATTTCCGAACTGTTTGCTGAGCGTGAAGGCGGCGCTAAACAGGTTGTCTCCATGACAGACGTAACAAAGGTAATTGAAACGCTCGGCACACCGGAAGATATCGCCGGTGCAGAGGAAGATGAACAACCGGATCAAAAAAAGCAGCAGCGGCCGCCACAACCCAAAAAACCGCTGAAACGCCTGTACCGGGATATCGATCATCGTTATCTTGGCGGCGTATGTGCTGGTGTAAGCGCCTGGTTAGGAATCAATCCTGCAATTATTCGTTTGATTCTTGTTTTACTCGTGCTGTTGCCGTTTCCCCGGTTTATGTTCGGATTTTACGGATTTCACGGGTTTCCAGGATTAATTGTTTTGGGATATTGCATTCTCTGGCTCATCATTCCCAAAGCCAGGACTTCTACGCAAAAACTTGAGATGCGTGGCGAGCCGGTTACCATCAGCAACATCGAGAAGAATATCAAGGAAACACTTTCTGACCCGGCGCTCAAGCGTTCATTCCGCGACTTTCTTGAAGAATTTGGAGAGTTTATGGGAAGGCTATTTGGCGTTTTTGGACGTATTATCGCTTTCCTGTTCGGATTAGTACTGTTTTGTATGGGTATAGGTTTTGCCATTTCAATGATAAGTTTTACCTTGCTGCAGGATATTGCTTTCAACCGTTGGGTGGAATGGGATTTTCTTTCGTATACGGAACTGTTCCGGCACATCATTTCCCCAACATCGTTTACCCTGTTAATGATTTGTGCGATTATGACAGTGGGAATGATCATTTTTGCGCTCCTGTTCTGGGGAGTGCAACTCATTACCGGTTTCAATGTAAAACACAAATTGTTGCATGTGTCATTGTTCATATTATGGATTCTTGTATTTGCCATGGGTATTGTAGTTTGTATTTCAGAAGTACGTGGTTTTGCATGGCGCAACGATCAGATTGTTGATACAGTGCAAATTACACCTTCAGATACGCTCTATTTTGCCTTGGCGTCATCGAAACTGCAAATTTCGAACAATCCGATGGAGATTTATTTCGATAAGGACAACCGGTGTTTTTACGGCAAGCCCAACCTGAACGTTCGCAAATCTGATAATGGGCAATTCAGGATGAGAATCAACCGGGAATCGCATGGCGAAAGCAAAAGGGCGGCGTATCAGTATGCGGAAGATATAGCATATTCAGTTGACATACGCGATTCACTGCTGACTTTCGCCCCATATTTCACGGTAATTCCACAGAACAAATGGAAATTCCAGACGCTGAATATAAATCTCTATGTGCCGGAAGGCACCTTTATTATTGCCGACAAAGCATTTTGCCGCAATTTCCGATGGTACTCAAACGCTGAATATACGTGGGTGATGACGGAAAAGAGAGGGTTGCAGAGAGTGGAACATAAAGAATGATTCAGAGGGTGGGAGAGGGGCTGCCACAAGTCTGTTTATAAAAAGTTTATTGATGTATACTTTCATGAAGAAATATTTCATATCTTTGTATTTCAAAATAATTAAAATCCATTCATCAACAAAATGAAATTAGATGTATTGTTAGGTTTGCAATGGGGAGACGAGGGGAAAGGCAAAGTAGTTGATTTTCTGACCCCTCATTATGATGTTATTGCCCGTTTTCAGGGAGGTCCAAATGCAGGCCACACTTTGGAAATGAACGGCATCAAACATGTGTTGCACCTCATTCCTTCGGGTATTTTTCATCCCGAAAAGATCAACCTCATCGGCAACGGAGTGGTGATTGACCCTATTGTTTTCCGCAAGGAAATAGAAGCATTGCGGGCGCGCGACGTAGATTTGAAAAATTTGTACGTATCGCGAAAAGCGCACCTGATTCTTCCAACCCACCGTCTGCTTGATGCAGCATCGGAAGCGTCGAAGGGCGTATCCAAGATTGGCTCGACGTTGAGAGGTATCGGGCCGTCGTATATGGACAAAACTGGCCGCAATGGCTTGCGTGTGGGTGATATTTTTACGTCTAATTTCGACGTCCGTTACCGTCAGTTGTGCGATAAACACCTGAACTTGCTGAAACAGTACGATTTCGAATTGAAATACGAAGAGGAAGAGAAAGCATGGTTTGAAGCGATTAAAGTATTGAAAACGTTTACGGTTATAGACAGCGAATACACTATCAACCAATATTTATCTGAAAATAAGACCATATTGGCCGAAGGAGCGCAAGGTACGATGCTCGACATTGACTTCGGTTCGTATCCGTTTGTAACATCGTCAAATACGGTGTGCGCTGGCGCCTGTACAGGACTTGGTATTGCTCCTTCGCATATCGGAAAAGTGTATGGTATTGTGAAAGCATATTGTACACGTGTGGGCAGCGGACCGTTTCCAACCGAATTGCTTGATGCTACCGGCGAAGAATTGCGGAAAAAAGGAAATGAATACGGTTCTACCACCGGCCGTCCGCGTCGTTGCGGATGGTTAGACCTGCCTGTACTGAAATATTCCATCATGGTGAATGGGGTTACATCGCTGATTCTCACGAAGGCCGATGTCCTGTCAGGTTTCGATACCATCAAAATATGCACGCACTATAAAGTGGATGGTGTAGAAACTAATCAGATTCCTTTCGACACTAATGCAGATATTGAACCTGTGTACAAAGAAATGAAAGGCTGGGCAGAAGATATAACCGGCATCTCGAAATACGACAATCTTCCTGCAGAAATGAAGGAATACGTGGCATTCATCGAAAAGGAAACAGCTGTTCCGTTCCAACTTATTTCAGTAAGTCCCGACAGAGAAAAGACAATTGTCAAATAAAAAGTTCAGTTATTCAGTTAATCAATTATTCAATTATTCAGTTATGTTTTCACCAGATACTTATAAAAAACGCCGCGAGGAATTGCGGAAAATGATGCCGGACGGGATTATCTTTTTCCCGGGCAATGCTGAAGTGCCGTGTAATTATCCTGACAACACGTATTCGTACAGGCAGGACAGTACGTTTATGTACTACTTCGGATTGCAGGAACCCGGTCTTGCCGGTGTGATGGATATCGACGAGGGTTCGGACTGTCTCTTTGGTGACGATTCTACAATCTCCGATATTATTTGGATGGGGCAACAGCCCTCCATGTCTGACAAGGCGGCTTCCATCATGGTCAGTCAAACAAAACCTTACGACACTCTGGCAGGTGTATTGCAAAAAGCGCAACAGCAGGGACGCACCATTCATTTTCTTCCTCCATATCGTGCTGAAACGAAAATCCATTTGTGGGAACTGCTCGGCATTTTGCCTGCTCAACAGAAAGAAAAAGCATCCGAGCCGCTCATCAAGGCAGTTGTGAAAATGCGCATGGTGAAAGAACCACAGGAAATCGAACAAATTGAAACGGCTATTGGCGCATGTTATCAGATGCACACCTACGTTATGAAACATGCACGCGCAGGTATGCTGGAATGTGAGTTATCCGGTGCAATCGAAGGCATAGCGCTGGCAAATGGCGGTCATATAGCCTTTCCGGTGATATTGACTATCAACGGGCAAATACTCCACAATCACTACCACGGAAATACCCTGCGTAACGGGCAACTGCTGATTACCGACGCCGGAGCGGAAACATCAATGGGTTATGCCGGCGACATCACCCGCACCATGCCCGTGAGCGGACAGTTCGACGCCCGGCAGAAAGCCATATATCAAACAGTGCTGCAAGCCAATCTTAAAGGTATTGAGATGAGCAGTCCAGGCGTGTTCTACAGGGATGTTCATTTGGCAGCAGCGCGCGTGATTGCCGGTGGACTGAAAGACGCCGGTGTGATGCGCGGTAATTTGGACGACGCTGTAGCGCAGGGCGCTCATACCCTGTTTTTCCCGCATGGCTTGGGACATGCAATGGGTCTTGATGTTCACGATATGGAAGCTCTGGGCGAAAATTATGTAGGTTACGACGATACCATTTCGCGCAGTACGGAATTTGGTCTGAAGTCGTTGCGTTTTGCACGACGGATGGAATCCGGTTTTGTACTTACAGTCGAACCCGGTATCTATTTCATACCTGCCTTGATAGACCAGTGGGAAGCCGAAAAGAAATTTGTGGAGTTCATTAATTACGATATGCTGAAAGATTACAGGACTTTCGGCGGTATCCGCATTGAGGATGGTATTTTGATTACCGGTAGTGGTTGCCGCGTTTTGGGGCAGCCAATTCCGAAGACAGTTGAAGAAGTGGAGGGAATGATTGGTAATTAAACATGTATAAACCCGATTTTATCTGGATGATCCTGCAACATGCCATCAGTAATATTGCGGCTTAACCACAGTATCATAACATCCCCGGCAGCCGCCCACCAAAACAGAATACCGAAAAACAAAAACAGGATATTTCCGGTAAGCCAACTGATGAGTACAGGAACATCGCCCAGCAGAATACCGGGCATTACAAGGCTGAACCGGTAAGCATTGGGATGTAAAGGTTCCTTACAATGGGCATACGGGGCAATGGCTTTGATGTTGACCCCGAACGATACCGACTTCCATCCTTTTTTTGCAAATGCGGCCATACATGCGCCATGTATCAATTCGTGCAAAACAATTCCCGCCAGTAGTAATATAATCGGAAACCAGGGTGCATGAATCATTTGTTGAATAACAACCAAATTCCTGTCAAAAACGGGAAGTAAACCATCCGGCCAACCGCGTCCTATTTTGCACCATATTAATATATATGGTATAACTGCCACCAACAACGCCGGAAGCATGAACAACAACCCGTAAATATTGACTTGACGACCCGTTAATGTGTACTCTTTCATATTGAAGACCGTAAGATGGTAAGAACGTAAGACCGTAAGATGGTCAGGTATTTCTTTTTTCTTACGGTCTTACCATCTTACGGTCTTACGGTCTTTTTTTACCACAAGTATTTTTTCATCAGACTGATGAGTTTATTCGCGTCTATTGGTTTGGAAATGTAGTCGTTACAACCAGCCTGCAAGGCTTTGTATTCATCATCCTGCATGGCGTATGCCGTTTGTGCAATTACTGGTAATTGCGGACGTATGGCTTTGATTTGCCGCGTTGCATCCAGACCGTTGATGTTGGGCATTTTGATGTCCATCAAAACGATATTGATGTCGGGATTGGTTTTTACTGCATCAATGGCTTGACGTCCGTCGCTTGCATGTAAGAGGATAGCGCCGGTTTCTTCAAATAGAACTTCAAGGAACATGTAATTCACAATTTCGTCTTCGGCAATCAGAATGGTTTTGCCTTTCCAGATGTCATTGATTGAGGTAGCCTTTGACTGTGCAGGCATTTCCTTATGTGGTTGTGATATGCTTTTCGACTGTATGTCCTCATCATCGCCTTCCACATTTACTGGTTGGTAATCGATACTGAAATAGACAGTTGTACCCATTCCCTGCTGTGAATCAATACGCATTTTACCACCCATTTTTTTGATTAACCGGTTTACTCCTGCCAGATTTACCACAGTCTCTCCTGAACTATCTTCAGTAGAAGCAAAAAATTTAGTCATTTCTTCGAGAATTACCGGTTCAAAACCATTTCCAGTATCTTCTACAAAGAATTGAAGTACATTGTTTTCCAATATACGGTATCCCACCTTGATATACCCCTTGTCAGTATACTTGATGGCATTATGAATCAAAACCCTAAAAATGGGTCTAACAGTTTCAGTATCTAAACATACGGAAAGGTTAGGGATAAAATTCCTTTCGTCGAGCAGAAACATGATCCGCTTGGTTTGCGAAGCAATGGTTTTACTGTATTCGGTTTTCAATTCCTTTAGAAAATCGTTCAATTGGCAAACTGTATCATTTTTGGTCATATCTTTCATATCTTTATACAAACAACTATAGAAAAATTTGCTGTAAAATTACAATAAATTTTCATAATAACATATAAACGGCAACATTTTTTTATTTATTCTTCATTTTTGATATTGCTTCGTTGATTATTTCCGGTTCAAATCCACGACTTGCCGCAAAACGAAATAATTTCCTCTTGATTTCATAATGATTTACATCTTTGATGGTTTTGCATTTTTTTTGCAGTTCAGTTGTCAGTATCTGGAGGTATTCGGCTTCATCAATTTCCGTTAGAATATCCGTCATTATATTTTTGTCAATATTTTGATTACGAAGCATGTAGGTTATTTTTACCTTTCCCCATTTATTGAATCGCAACTTGTCTTTTACGAATACTTCCGTATACCGGCGTTCATCTACAAATTTTTGTTCAACCAGAAAATCAACCAATTCGCGGGCTTCTGCGGGCGTGCAACCCCACGACACAGCCTTGTCGATTATATCCTTTCGGCAACATTCCCTCCGGCTACACATTTGCATAACCTTCTCTTTGGCTTCCTTAACGGTCATTCGGTTATTCAGTTATTCAATTATTCAAGTATCCGAGATTTTTAAGGTAGTTTTCATCATTTCTCCAGTCTTTTCTAACCTTGATAAAGGTTTCTAAAAAAATCTTTTTCCCGAAAAAGCGTTCCATTTCCTTGCGGGCTTCAGTGGCTGTTTTTTTCATCGCTGCCCCTTTTTTACCAATCAATATCGCCTTTTGCGTATCACGTTCCACGAATATCAATGTCTGGATACGGATGATGTCTTTGGCTTCCTTGAACGATTCCACCACCACTTCGGTGCAGTACGGGATTTCCTTTTCGTAGTTCTCGAAAATCTTGCCGCGCAGGATTTCCGACACAAAAAAGCGTTCGGGTTTGTCGGTCATTTCATCTTTTGGATAGTAGGCAGGGCCTTCGGGCAAAGCGCTTCTGATGGCCATACCCACCGTATCGATATTGAACCTTTCTTTGGCTGAAGCAGGAATAACCTTTGCAGCAGGAAGCAAGCCTTTCCATACGTCGCTCAACACATCAAGTTTTTCGGGCGTGGTCAAGTCT
>Ga0209737_10001923_pt1 | contig 14616 bp, 11 predicted proteins | sample TergutCu122P3_FD_187284 | JGI IMG/M metagenome (GOLD analysis project Ga0209737, IMG submission 187284) | Cubitermes ugandensis P3 segment gut microbial communities from Kakamega Forest, Kenya - Cu122 P3 (SPAdes) (version 2) | ecosystem: Host-associated > Arthropoda: Insects > Digestive system...
CGACAACGCGCGGGAGCGTCCGCATGAATGCCGGGAGCCGCCGCTTTCTTGCCCTGTGCCGCAAGGAATTCCGGCAGATGCTACGCGACCGCAGCAATCTGGTTGTCGGTCTCTTATTGCCGTTTATTCTGATCCTGCTATTCGGCTACGGCCTTTCTTTCGATGTAAACAATGCGCCTGTTGCGATAGTCATGGAAGACGACTCCCCCGCCGCCCGCGAAATACTTTCCGGTCTTGCCGGTTCGCCTTATCTCGCGCCGATCTGGCTGAAGGACATGCGGGAGGCCGAGCAACGGATGCGCGCCGGGGATGTGTGCGCCATCGTGCGAGTGCCGCATGATTTCTCCCGCCGCCTGGCTGTCGGAGAAGGGCAGATCCAGCTCATCCTGAACGGAGTCGATTCCAATACCGCTTCTGCGGTGGAGGGGTATATCAGCGGCGCAATTCTTGTCGCTTTCGCGCGCCAAGAAGACCGCGCCGGCAAACAGGGCGGCAGAAGTCTGGTGCAGGTCGAGCAGCGGATGTGGTTCAACGAGGCATCCAGCAGTTCCTGGTATCTGGTTCCGGGCTTGATCGTGCTGGTAATGACCCTGATCGGCGCTTTTCTCACTTCCCTTCTGATTGCCCGCGAATGGGAGCGCGGTACGCTGGAATCGCTGTTCGTCACCCCGGTATCCGCCATGGAAATCGTGCTGGCCAAGCTCGCGCCCTATCTCGTGATCGGGATGATAGACCTGATGCTGTGTTTGCTGGCGGCAAAACTGCTGTTTCAGGTTCCGATGCGCGGCTCGTTGTGGGCGATAGTCTTCGCCTCATTTCTTTATCTCTCGGTCTCGCTCGCCCTTGGTCTCTTTATTTCCGGGAAGACGAAAAATCAGTTTCAGGCGAGTCAATTGGCGATGCTGACCAGCTTCATGCCGGCGATGATGCTCTCCGGCTTTATTTTCGATCTCAGGAATGTGCCGCTGGCAGTACAGATCATCAGCCAACTGGTTCCGGCAACCCATTTCATCGGCCTCATCAAAACCCTGTTTCTGGCGGGCGACAACTGGAGCATGTTCGCGCAAAAATGCGCGATTCTGGCGCTCTATGCTCTTGTTTTGATCCTCGCCGCCCGGCGTACCCTGCGTAAGACTCTGGATTGACGCCATGTCTGCCCTCCTTGCCTACCTTCTCCAAATAATTTTTCTCTGCAAGAAGGAGACTCTGACCCTGCTGAAAGAGCCTTCCAGCCGGGTCATCCTCTTTGTCCCGGTGCTGATGCAATCCCTGCTGTTCGGCTATGCCGCCACCCATGACCTCAATCATGTCCCTTATGCGGTGCTCGATCAAAGCCAGGGCAAGGCTGCTTCCGAGTTGCTGGCGCGCCTGGATGGCACCGGGGTGTTTTTCCGGGTCGCGACTCTGGAGAGTTCCCGGCAAATCGCGCAAGTCATAGATGGCGGCGATGCTCTTCTCGTGGTGCACATTCCCGCCAACTTCGAGCGCCTGCTTGCCAGCGGACAAGCCGCACCACTGCAAGTGATTCTCGATGGGCGCAATTCATCCACCGCGAGCATGGCGGCATCCTATGTGCATGCCGTCGTCGCCGCCTATAACCAGAGCGGCGGCAGCTCCATTCGCATCGAACGCCGCGCCTGGTACAACCCCAATCTGGAATCGCGCTGGCATCTATTGCCCGCGCTGATTGCGGCCTTGAGCATGATTCAGACCTTGTTGTTGTCGGCGTTGTCTGTTGCCCGTGAGCGTGAGCAGGGCACTTTCGACCAGTTGCTGGTAACGCCCTTGACGCCCATGCAGATCCTGCTTGGCAAGGCGCTGCCTGCCATTCTGATCGGGCTACTGCAATCCACCCTGATTTTGCTGATTATCCGCTTCTGGTTCCAGATTCCAATGAACGGCTCCTTGGCGCTACTTTATCTGGGCATTCTGGTTTTCAATGTGGCGATCGTGGGGATAGGCTTGTCCATCTCCGCCCTTTCCCTCAACATGCAGCAGGCGATGCTCTATGCCTTTTTTTCCATCATGCCGATGATGTTGTTATCGGGTCTGTTGACTCCGATTCGCAACATGCCGGAAGTTTTGCAGGCGGCTACCTTTGCCAATCCGCTGCGTTTCGGGATGGATATTGCGCGGCGGGTTTATCTGGAGGGAGCGGACTTTGCCCAGATCGCGCCCAACTTCATCCCCATGCTGGCCGCCGCTGCCGTGACCCTGCCGCTGGCGGCATGGTTGTTTCGCCATCGGCTTGCCTAGAGTTTTACCGACGCTGGCGCGGGGATAGGATGAGCCACCCATGACTCAAGGCTTTGGCTTCCCCGCGCTCAAGCCGTCGCAGCCGCCTTCAGAGCCTCTGCCGCCCATTGGTTCAAGCTGACTCCTGCTGCTTTGGCAGCAATCAGCGATGCGGCATGAATTTCAGGGGAAACGCGCAGCATTATCTTGCCGCTTACGGGCTTGTCAGGAGAAATGCCCTCCTTTGCGCAATACGCCAGATAGTCATCTACCGCGCGGCTAAATTCCTGCCTCAAGTCGGTCACCGTATCGGCATGAAAATCAATCAGGTCGCGCGCCCCAAGAATGCGCCCGACAAAAATGTCGTCGCGTTCGTCAAATTCGATACGGGCGGTGTATCCCCGGTAAGTCATGGTGTTCATGGCGCAATGTTAGCACTAACCGCTATCGTCTTCCCGTTATGAATGGCCTACAGGCGGATCAGAATTGCTGGGAATTAGACAACGCATGATGTCGATGAGAGAACTGTTATCTGTCTGGGTATGTCGCACTTGCAGTTTGTCAGAAACTCGCATATATTTTCGTACATGAACACGACGACCAAGACAGCCAAACTGATTCGCCAGCACATGGAGACAATACCGATCGGGGAGCCCTTCACCCCAACGGCATTCTTGAAGTGCGGCACACGCGCATCCGTCGATCAGACCCTCTCCCGCCTCGTCAAAGCAGGATTGATCGAGCGTGTGACTCGCGGCGTTTTTGTGCGCCCCGAGGTTAGCCGTTTCGTCGGCAAGGTTAGTCCCTCTCTGTGGAAGGTAGCCGAGACCGTCGCCAAGACCACAGGCGCCGTCATCCAGGTTCACGGCGCCGAAGCGGCACGTCGGCTCGAGCTGACCACGCAGGTTCCGACCCAGTCGGTATTCGTGACATCCGGACCCTCGAAACGCATTCGCATGGGGAAGATGGAGATCATTCTGCAGCACGTCTGCCAGCGCAAGTTGGCCTTGGCGGGTCGACCCGCTGGACTCGCGCTTGCGGCGATGTGGTACCTTGGCAAGACAGAAGTAACGCCAGCTCTAATCGAGAAGATTCGGCGCAAGTTGGGATCAAACGAGTTCGAGGCGCTGAAGTCAGCCATCAACTCAATGCCCGCGTGGATGAGCGACGCCATCTTCCGGAGTGAGCGGACAGCCGTTCATGTCTGAGTCCTTCCTGCACCTGAAAGCTCAAGACCAGTCTCAAATCTATCGGGCACTGGCTCCGCAGCTTGCCCGCTCACCCGTCGTATTGGAAAAAGATGTCTGGGTCTGCTGGGTGCTGCAAGCACTGTTCACCATGCCCGACCGGCTGCCAATGGCCTTCAAGGGTGGCACCTCTCTCTCCAAGGTGTTCGGAGCCATTGCGCGCTTTTCTGAGGACGTGGACATCACGCTCGACTATCGTGGCTTGGACGGCTCCTTCGATCCGTTTGCCGAAGGCGTCTCGCACAGTAGGATGAAGAAATTCAGCGAGAATCTCAAGTCCTTCATGCGCGATCATGTTCATGGTGTTGTGGCGCCGCACTTTCAGAAGACACTGGCAGCCGAGTTCGATGCCAGCGCATTCCAGCTTGAAGTCAGCGATGACGGCGAGCAGTTGCGTGTGCACTACCCGACCGTACTGGAAGCGCCGGGGGACTACATGGGTAACAGCGTCCTGATTGAGTTCGGCGGCCGCAACATCACCGAGCCGAACGAAGAGCATGAGGTACGACCAGACATCGCGGAGCATGTCACTGCACTCGATTTTCCTCGGTCGAAGGTCAGCGTGCTGTCCCCGACACGTACCTTCTGGGAGAAGGCGACGTTGATGCACGTCGAGTGTCAGCGCGACGAATTCCGTACCGGCGCCGAACGTCTGTCACGCCACTGGTACGACCTGGCCATGCTGGCTGATCTTGCCCATGGGCAAGATGCTGTGGCCGATCGCGCTCTGCTCGCGGATGTCGTCAAGCACAAGAATGTTTTCTACAACGCGAGCTACGCCAACTACGACGCATGCCTTGCCGGGCAGTTCAGACTCATCCCGAAAGGTACCGCACTGGCCGCGCTCCGCGATGACTTCCTGCGCATGATCGGCGCCGGCATGTTCATCGGCAAGCCGCCCGCCTTTGACGCCATCATCGATCGTCTGCGCGCGCTGGAAGTAGCAATCAATGGGTGCAGCAATGGTTGAAGCAGGCGTCGCTGTCAAGGCTCTGCCGCGCCGCTTTACACCCGGAAGATATCCACCCTGGTTTCAAGACTCAAATCGTTTGCACCAACCTCGAACCATCCCCTTGGCTTCTGGCAAAAATCCAGACCACGGCCAATCTTGATGCACCAACCGTTATCCAGACGGATTTCGCGATATTAGACAACGCGGGATACCGAAGAGATGCTGTTATCTGTCTGGGTATATTCTTTCCCCTCAACATCCGTTATCATGTGGGTGTTACATGGGGGCGACCTGGCTTCGACGTGGGTCGCAAAGCAGCGTTGTGCATGCCGAGGTTCAGTTACCTCGTAAAACCGCTGAAAAACCAATAAACGCCAACGACGAGCGTTTCGCTCTCGCCGCTTAATCCGGCGAGCTTTGCACCGGTTTGCTGATGGGCCGGGTCGGGCAACCGACAGCAAAGTCAGATACATGAGCTAGGGTCTGTTCTCGCTGCGCGAACAGACATGAAAATTCAGCAGATCGTCCGTAACGAGCCTGTCCTTCCGGCGCGCCAGGACTAAATTCAAATGGTTGGACTAAGCATGTAGATCGCGTTGTAGAGGGCTTGCGGACGCGGGTTCGATTCCCGCCGCCTCCACCACCAAACCCAAAAAATCCCGGACTTGTCCGGGATTTTTTGTTGTCGGCACTACTTCAAAAAGCCCAGCTCATATACCTGCGGGCGCAACTTTTGCGTCAAGATGCCGTAAGCATCCCTGAACGGATCGAAGTCCACAGCCTCATTATCGCTGTTGGCTTCCAGCGCCCGGCGTATTTGATACCAACCAACATCAGGCCGGTTGAGTTTGAATTCATCACGGATTTTCTTCTCAAAACTGGTGGCGTGATATTTCTTCCAGAGTTTTTTGCCTTCATCCAGAACCGCCTTGGCCTCCTTGGATAGTTTGAGTTTGGCAATGTAGCCTGACATGAAAACTGACTCGAAACGGCTCGATGCGCCAACCTCCTCCTCGGTGTAAGGAATAAAGTGATTGACCAGCGCCCATTTTTTGCCGTTCCATTCCAGATCGTTGGCTCCGGCAGTGAGATTTTTGCCATCAAACAGCATCCATACCAAGCAGTCCGATTTGAATGCTTCCGACAATTCGGCGGTGGGCTGCAAGAATTGATCGTTATGATTCAACCATGTGTGATTGATGATACGGCGGACGGTGAATACGATGGTTGCTTGCCAGAGATTCTTGGGCGTAACGAAAAAACCTCGTGCGCTACCGTAACCAGATGAAAACAGCATTGTTTTATCTACGGCATTTTGGAGATCATTTCCCGCAGCATTGAGCCATGCAAGAGCGTTATCCGACCAGCGTGTTCCGCGCAAATCACGGCTGGCAGTAGCAGGCGTGATGGCATTTTTCAGAGGCACTACGTTCATGTCGTTGGATTGTGGACGCTCCACCCAGTCAGTGAGAAGTTTCTCACCGTCAATATTTGCGATTACCTTATCTCCCATCGGCTGACCATCCTTATCCAAAACCTTCACCCGCAGATTTGAAATCGACTCTGGCTTGCTCGTATCCCAAATAAGGAAGCCGATCGGAAAATCGCCGACAATGCCATCAAATGCCTGACTGTGGACAATGTAACCACCAAGATAGCGAGCTTTCCAAATCTCTCGGAATTTGTCCAGTGTTGGCGTGTTAATGTATTTGAGTGTGCTAAACATGGCCAGCGTCGCATTTGGAATCTCCTGATGGATACGCGCAACAAATTGCATGAAGAGTTCATTAGTAGCTTTGCCGTATTCCTGCATAGCTGATATTGAAAATCTGGTTTTTGTAACTCCCGCTTTACTGCCCGCTTCCGCACCGATAGCGGTATTACCTCGGCTAGTAACTTCACCATATGGCGGATTCATCAGCACCAAAATTTTCTTCGCGCCTTTCTTTTTCTCCCTCGCATCAATAATGGCCTGTCGCAATTCCTTCGGCATTTTGCCGCTCAGGGCATAATCAATCTCGCCAAAGTCAGTAATATCGTCATTCAAATAATCATACTGAAACCTCGTTGCTGCCACGCATGTCCGGCTGGCGGTCATTATGTCGATGTCAGCCTTATCGAGCGTGCTCATGAACACATTGCGGTGATTGGAGTGTTTCACTTCCAGATTGCCAACCCCGCAACACATATCCCACACGATGTATTTCTGTTGCCAGTTCTTGCCCAGCGTTTCCGCGAGCAGGTCATAAGCCTTGTCCACGATATGCAGCGGAGTATAGTACGCGCCCTTGAAACTGCGCTCATCCAGCGGCAACAGGCTGTCGCGCCGCTCAAGCAGGTAGGCGCGGTATTCTTCATCCGGCGGACGGTGGTAAATCGCCCAGAAATTGCGATACCCCCGGTCGCTCCCCAGTTCATAAGTCTTGCCATTGAGCAAAAACAGCGGCTTGTCGCCATCATGGAGCAGACGCGCAGGAAGATCAGCCATCGCGGCTTTTTGTCCGTCGTGCATCACATCGGCAAAAAATAACAGCGCGTAATCGGTTTCGGTCACGCCTTCGAGTTCGCGGCCTATCATTTCCACCCATTTGTCGAACACCTGCCGCAGATTATCGGGTGTAATCGGGGTGCGAACGAGCTTTCCCGCCTTGATGGCGTTTTTGACTGCGTCGATGAATTCCTTTTCGTGGCTTCTGATCTTGTACACCACGAAATGTGTTTCGATATAGGGATGAGCCTGTGCCGCTACGCCCTTGTCCACGGCAGAACCTGACTTTGGCCATTTTATGGATTTGTCGGCCATGATCGGCAAAGCCTTCGCCGTTTCCATAATGGCCGCCTTCTCCCGATCAATTACCGCAAGAAAAGGAGGAATGTGCTCCCCCTTCTTCCGCGCATCACGCACATAAAACAGCAATTGCGTAAACATCAGCACAGGCAGCGTTGCCGCCTCCTTGGCCTCGAACCAGATTTCCTCGGTCTGAATGTCGATCAGCCCCTTGGTATACTTCTTGAGACCAAGCGCCTTGATATAGGCATCTTTGACATCTTCTTCGCTTTTGGCTTTTTCCAGCGCGGCAGTAAGACTCATATTTGGCGTTGCCTTCCGTGAGAGGTGGGATTCGTAAAGGTTGAATGTTCAAGTTTACTCAAGAATCTGAGGTCACGAAACTGCCACTGAAAGACCTCATGGCAATCGCATTTGACCCTGAAGCCAAGAAAATCGCTATGGTTGTGCAGGGTCGTAATTTCTGCCGCCCGTGATATGCGGAAAACTCGTAGGGGCAACCCTTGTGGTTGCCCTGTTTCGGGCAGGCACAAGGCCTGCCCCTACAATGCAATTCCTCTTCACCCACAACATTGCATTTGCAAAAGGTGCAAATGTGATTGCCCTGTGAAAGACCCCACGCGCTCAATGCTGGATTTCGCAACGCAGAAACCAGCATACGACGCTTGTCCAAGATTGCGGTAAAATTCCGACAAGACCTTGCCAAATTTTGCCAAAGGATCTAATGGAATCATGAGCACGATGAACATTTCCCTGCCCGACAACCTCAAGGCTTTCGTAGACGAGCAGGTCAGCCAGCGCAGCTACGGCACCAGTAGCGAATATATGCGCGAGCTCATCAGGCGTGATCGGGATCGCGTGCAGTTGCAGAATCTGCTGCTCGCCGGAGCAGCATCGCCTCCTGCCGCGCCAATCAATGAGAATTATTTCGATGGTCTGCGCGCACGGGTACATAGGGCGAAAAAACAAGGATGAAGGCCAAGCCCATCGTCCCGCGCGAAAAGGCTCAACAGGACGTTGAGGATGCCATCACCTATTACCTGAGCGAAGATTCCGAGGCGGCGGCGCTGGGCTTCATCGCCGCTCTGGAAGACGCATACACCCACATCAGCCACTATCCCGCCAGTGGATCAACCCGCTATGCCCACGAGCTGAGCCTGCCTGACCTACGCTTTTGGGCGCTCTCGCACTACCCCTACCTCATTTTCTACATCGCCAATGCCGAGCATATCGACGTCTGGCGTGTTCTGCACAGCCAGCGCGACATCCCGGTATGGATGCAGGAAAGAGAAGAGAGGTGAACGACAGCAGGAGGACACCTCCTCAACCCCTAAGCACCAGATTAATCCTTATAACCATGCGCGGCGCTGTCAAAACTGGGGACTGTCAGATCGCGCCAAAACTTCTACTGTCATTGAAAGCATGGATACCACCCTTACAGCAGGTCAACACATGAACGAAACCAATTTTCTCAATCTGATTACTTTTTGGCGTGACGTTGAGGCACTAAGCCCACAGGAAATCCCCAAAGAAGCACCCAAGGACTCGAAGGAGCCAGTGCGCAACTGGAGACTGGATGCGCTTCCACCCTGGCTGGACGATGAGTTCAAGCGCCGCAGCATTCCGTCGACCCATATTTGGCGACATACAGTATACGCTGCCGTCTACGACCGCTCAAACCTGATTGAATTGCTGGAAAAACATCTCGGCAAGCAACCCGATGTATACGAGGAGCGCTTGACAGGACAGTCCTGCGTATTTGCCCTCTCCGTAGATGAAAACGGTCAGCCCCTGTTTGAAACCATGATGATCAGCATGGCTGCGTGGGCTTCTGGCATTGTGGCATCACAAGGATTGGCCGCCCTCGGCAATTCTGATGCTTGTGACATCGCTGATCTGCATGCTCCGACCGAGAGCGCCAATCTCCCTCCTTCTCAAAGTGGATTTGGCGGCTTTGACGCACAACTCAATGGCTTACGAGAGGAGTTGGCTTGGCGTCTGGGTAACATGCCGGACAAGACACCAATCGATTCGGCTTGGTTTGCCGATTTCGTGTCCCTCGTGATTGGCAAACTCAAGCTAAATAATCTGATCAGCACCCCCCTCACCCATCGGGTGAAGTCCGTCCAAGTGCGCAAGCCCAAGCAGGTAGAAGGCAAGGAGAAAATGGACTCTAAAAACACAGAGAAATCCGATGATGATTTTCTGAATTCTTTTTTCATCAAGGATCTCAATCGTGTGCTCAAGGGTGGAATAGCCAGTGCTGGGAAGAGTATGCGGAGTTACCTGATGCCGCCAGCCAATCTTAAGCGCTTCGATGTACGCAAGCATCGGGAAAAAGCCTTGGAAATTCTCGACCCCTTGAACTTCCCTGTAGGCTGTTGGCCAGCGGAACACCCCGCGGTGTGGAGTCAACAGGTCGCTATCAATGCCATGTGGATGGAACTGCGAGCGGATGGCTGTTTTGCGGTAAACGGCCCGCCCGGAACAGGCAAGACCACGCTGCTACGCGATGTGGTCGCTGCCATCGTGGTCGAGCGCGCCAAAGTCCTCGCCACCAAGGGAGGAAGCCTACTGCTTGACAAGCGCACTATCGACATCGGCAACCGCTGCATTCCTTACTATGAACTGGATACTGCCCTTGCCGGACACTCTATTGTCGTTGCATCAAGCAATAACGGCGCCGTGGAAAATATCTCGCTCGAACTCCCCAAGCAATCTGCGATTCACGATATCTGGTTGCAGCAGGCTGACGTATACAGTGATATCGCTAGCGCTCTAATCGAGAAACAGGCTTGCAAGGAACCTGCTTGGGCGATGATTGCTGGTCGCTTGGGTAACAAGGGTAACCGTAATGATTTCGTAAGCAAATTCTGGTGGCAAAAGAGCGATGATGCCCAAAATGTCGCAGGTCTGCGTGAGCGACTGGAAGCCATCAAGTCTGGCAAAGCAACCCCAGAAATTCCATGGGCAGAGGCTGTTGAACAGTTCAACCATGCTATCAGCGCGGAGCAGGACTGGCGGCAACGAGTGGTCAGGATAGCGCAATTACCCAAAACCATCGCCGATTTGAAGACCAATCGGGATGGCAAGACGGAATCCAGAAGGCTGGAACATGCTGCCTTGAATGCCACCACCGACAACATCGCGCACATCGGCGCCAGAATGGAGGAAATTGCCGCTGTCATCAAGCCACTCAACCGCAAGTTGGACATATTGCGCGCAGCCAAACCGGGACTGTTTGAATGGATATCAACTCTCGGCAAATCTCACAGTCAATGGCGTTCTGATTTGCGCACGACAATGTTGCAGCTCGATGATGCGGAAAAGCAGGAGCAAGCACTCAAGAGAGAGCAGTCTGACGCAGGGGCTGACCTGTCTAGGATCAAAGCCAACATTGCCGCGATTGAACAGGCGCTGACAGACCTTGAGCGCGAGATCCAGTCAGCACAGAGCGAGCTTGCCGATGTGCAGCGCTTGTTCGGCGCCTATTTGCCGAACCTGGCGGCATCAGACAGTGAGCAGGAACGCTCAAGCCCGTGGGCGCATCCCGAGTGGCGGAGTGCACGTATTCGGGTTTTCCTCGCTGCCATGAACTTGCATCGCGCTTTCATTGAGAAAAACGCCAGCAAAATGATGGCAAACCTTGGTATCGCAATGGACATGCTGCAGGGCGGAACTCCTGATCCAAAGGTAAGGACGGTTGCTTTGGACAGTCTGGCACTGGTCTGTCCCGTCATTTCGACAACCTTTGCCTCGGTGTCTTCTCTGTTTGGAGAACTCGGATCAGAAAGTATTGGCTGGTTGCTCATTGACGAAGCAGGGCAGGCAACACCACAAGCTGCCGCTGGAGCAGTTTGGCGCACAAAGCGCGTCGTGGTGGTTGGTGACCCCTTGCAACTTACGCCAGTGGTCACGGTGCCTCGTAGCATCGAAGCCTCTCTTGCGGCCTGCCATGGCGACGTCAGCAATTATTGGCACCCATCCAAAACTTCCGTGCAGGTGCTTGCTGATCAGTCCACTCATATTGGCACAAGTATTGGCAGCAGTGATGAAGCTATTTGGGTCGGGGCGCCTCTGCGGGTACACCGCCGCTGCGACGATCCGATGTTCACTATTTCCAATGAGATCGCTTATGACGGTCTGATGGTTCATCAAAAGAAACCTTCAGCAGTATCCTGGCCTGACAGTGCCTGGATCGATGTTCCAAAGGCCGAAAGCAATGGCAACTGGATACCTGCCGAGGGTGAAGCGCTACGCGGCTTGCTCGCCGACCTGCTTCACACGCATCGGGTACCTGCCAGAGATATTTTTCTCATTTCCCCGTTCCGGAATGTTGTGCGTGAACTCGAGCGGATCGGCAAGAGTTTTAGCCTCAACGACAACCATGTTGGTACTGTCCATACAACTCAAGGCAAAGAGGCTGAAGTGGTCATCATGGTGCTCGGTGGAGGAACTGCCGGGGCACGCGATTGGGTCAACAAATCGCCCAATTTGCTCAATGTCGCAGTCAGCAGAGCCAAGGCGCGCTTGTACGTGATCGGCGACCGGGAAGATTGGGCGAAGCGCGATAATTTTGGGATCATGTCCAGGAGATTATCCATGCGCATCTTAACGCCAGGTCGGGAGGCTGCCTGAAATCCAAGTCAGCCCCTGCTTACCACGCCATGAATGGAGTGGTAAGCAGGGGCTGTGGTCAGAGTAAGCCAAAACTTCTACAATTGCTCAATGACTGGTACGGCTGGAGAACCTCTCTTGATGGCCTGTCACAAGACGTAGAGCGGTTGCACAGTTCGTGATTTGAGCCGAGAGCGCAGAAATGAAAGCAGACAAAAGCATCGCCATCTATCGGCGCATGAGGACACAGCCCTTGTGGCGCTTGCTGGCTTCGGACAATGGTCCTGTCGTCATCGGCTTGCTGCAAACCCATCTTTACGAAACCGAGCGCAGCCTTCCCGCTTCCATCTTCCATGAGCGAATCGAGCGGGATTTGGAGGAGCTTCGCGCCCAAGGCAGGGATTTTCGCCCGACCGCGCAAGCCTATGTTGCCAGTTGGCTGGCCGATGGTTATCTGGAGCGCCGCTTTCCCACTGGCGCAGCGGAAGAGGAATACGAGCTTTCTACCGCCGCCGTTGAAGCCATTCGCTTTGTCTCCGGCTTGGTGCAACCGCACTCCGCGGCGACGGAGAGCCGTCTGGCGCTGGTTATCGAAGCTCTGTCCAGTCTTGCCGAGGATACCGATACCGACAAATTCCGCCGTATCGACCGGCTCATAGCTGAGCAGACACGCATCGACAAGGAGATTGACGCAATCCAAAAGGGTCAGATGCGCGTGCTGCCTCACGCCGCCGCGCTGGAACGCGCACGGGAAATCATCACCCTCGCCGACGATCTGGCGGGCGATTTTCGCCGCGTTCGCGATCAATTCGAGCAACTGAACCGGGAACTGCGCAAGAACATCATGGACAGCGATGGCAATCGAGGCGAGGTGCTGGATTCGCTGTTTGCCGGGATCGACTTGATCTCTGAAAGCGAGGCGGGCAGAACCTTTTCCGCATTCTGGCGCTTGCTGACCGATCCCGAGCAGGGAGCCACCTTGGAACAGGCGCTCGAACACGTCTTGTCGCGAGAATTCGCCTTGCAGCTTGAAGCCAGAGAGCGCCGATTTCTGCTGCGTCTGACGCGAACCCTGCTCGAACAGGGCGGCATGGTGCACGACGTGCTTCAGACTTTTGCCCGCAGCCTCAAAGCTTTCGTCCAGAGCCGCGAATATCTCGAACAGCGGCGCCTCAACCAGCTATTGAAGAATGCCCAACGCGCAGCGTTTGCCCTGAAGGATGAAGTCCGAGCCACGCAGATGCTTCAGCACACCCTGACCCTGACCAGCAGCAAATTGGATTCGCTATCCCGCTGGGTACTGCATGACCCGTCCCTAGAAGTCTTGCCGGGGCAAATGGCAGAAGGCGATGCCGCAACAATTGATCTGGAATCGGTCAGTGAACTGGTTGCACAATCAGAGATCGACTTTCGTACCCTGAAAGCCAATGTCCTCGCTGTATTGGAACAAAAATCGCAAGCATCCATTGCCGACATTCTGGCGCGTTTTCCCGCAGAGCAAGGATTGGGAAGCATCGTCGGCCTGCTGGCTCTGGGAAGTCGGCATGGCATCAAGAGCAGTCATAGTGAAACCGTAGCCTGGATCGGTGGCGATGAGCAGCAGCGCAGCGCGCGTATTCCAGGAATTTTCTTTTTGAGGGAACGCGCCCATGAACTGGCCTGAGCATAACGAGAGTACAGACCTTGCCCAAGCAAATGATGTCGCGCCTACTAACACCTTATTTATCGGGGACAGCGGCGAATTGCCGCTCGATGCCCGGCGTGTGCTGGTTCAGCTTCTGGCAGGACCATCGCTCGATGCTCGTCGTCATTCGAAACTGTGGCCTGTCCTGCTCCGTGATGAAGTCGTTATCCGCCGTCGCTTGGCAGAGCTATTCCTCGAATTGGTCATCGACCGTGAGCTACAAATTGCCTTCACCCGTCAGGCGGATACCGGCGACCTGGACGTGCCCTTGCTACTGCGCCGCGCCCAACTGACCTTTATTGATTCTGTCCTGCTCATCTATCTTCGCGAGCGCTTGACAGAAGCCGATTCGCACGGCGACCGCGCGGTGGTGTCGATAGGCGAAATCATGGAATATCTGACCCTCTATGAACGCGCCGCCAATACCGACCGCGCAGGCTTTGCCAAGCGGATTCAGGCATCCATCGAAAAGATCAAGAAGCACAGCATTCTGCAAAAAATCCGCGCCAGTGAAGATCGCTTTGAAATATCGCCCACGCTAAAGCTACTCTTTTCCGCAGAGGAAATACAGACCCTCAGCAAGTTGTACCAAAGCATGGCCAGAGGTGAAACCCTTATCCCGGAAAACTCGGCTAGTGTTGGCGAGGACGCCGACGAGGAGCTTGAGCAATGAGTTCTGAATCCCAAACCGCTGCCGCTCACGAGCAGTTTCGGATGTCACGCTTGCAGGTCTTCAATTGGGGCACCTTTTCCGGAACCCATGATATTCCCATCAGCGAACACGGTTTTTTGTTTGTCGGTAGATCGGGGGCGGGAAAAACGACCTTGCTCGATGCTTTCTCCGCCCTCTTGGTGCCGCCCAACTGGGTCGATTTCAATGCCGCGGCGCGCGAGGCGGACAAGAGCGGCCGCGACCGAAGTCTCGTCACTTATCTACGCGGCGCATGGGCAGAGCAGAAGGATGGTGATTCCGGCGAAATCGCCACCCGCTATCTGCGCCTTGGCACTACCTGGTCGGCTTTGGCCTTGACCTACCAGAACGCACTGGGGCAAAACATAGTGCTCGTGCGCCTGTTCTGGATACGAGGTAACG
>Ga0209737_10001924_pt1 | contig 14615 bp, 9 predicted proteins | sample TergutCu122P3_FD_187284 | JGI IMG/M metagenome (GOLD analysis project Ga0209737, IMG submission 187284) | Cubitermes ugandensis P3 segment gut microbial communities from Kakamega Forest, Kenya - Cu122 P3 (SPAdes) (version 2) | ecosystem: Host-associated > Arthropoda: Insects > Digestive system >...
AAAAAACTTTGAGAGATTCTCTACCTATTGATATGCTCCTTTCTGTCGTGTCTGTCTTGGTTGTTGCGCAGTCGAGTTCGGAAGTTCCGGAGGGACTTATGAATAACCCTGTATTAATGGAGACAGTACATTCCTCAAAACTGTTGACAGTCAAGTACAATACTACAGTGTTTACTTGTAGCTGCGTAGTCGGAATAGTGACTCGTTAGGGGGCTGGACGATCCGGGGTTAGAATTTCGGCAGGAGGCACGAGAATTTTCCGTCCCAAAAAACTATTCAGACCGGTTCTGGGGCCTATCCAGCTTCCAATTCAATGACTACTCGGATTCTTTCCCGAGCGTAAAGCGGCCGGGACGTGAAGCTGACCTCTTATCTCCACCTAGCGCTGAGGTTAAGAATCTGTAGAGCTATACCTCTGTTCCCCTCATATGCCTTCATGGCACAGACAGACAAACTATATTTTTTTTGCTTGTCACTTATTTAACAACGTTGTCAACAACTAAGAAAAAAGCGTCGAACTGTTGGATTATAGTTGTTAAAAACGATTAAGGAGTTTGTGTCCCAATTTAAGGCAGAAGGGAGTCATAATAACCACAGGACTCAGACAGGACAGTTGGTGTCTCTACCGGGATTCAAAACACGCGCCTCCAGAATACAATTCAGAAGCATCACAGCATGAACCAAACTGCTGGGTGGCCATGGTATCATAACATTAAATTATATTGCTGTTCACCAATTTCCGTGTCATTGTCGAACACAGTGTCGACCGCCATAATAAGAGAGGATTACGACTTGAGCCAGTACTATCTACTTCACTTCCACCAGCATTCGATCCATTTTAATATCATCATCATCCTACATAGACTTACTCCCTTCATTCCCACGAGCTCCCTCTTCCAAAGTCTTACACGTATGATATCAAATTGTATTCCTTTTATTTTGTTCAATTAAATATGAAAAAGAAATGTTTCAGGCAACAGCAATAAATCCACACAGAATACATGAAACTAATCATTCGAGGCCTACACTTGTTTTATTAATTTAGACCACATTTGCGCGACTTCAGGCTTCCGCCGCAGTATAGTTAATGCCTTTGCCCTTTCTAGGATGTTACACAGAGTATGTTGGTAGTTGGTTGTGGACGTTTCGGGGCAGCCTTCTTGAACTGGTGGAATCTTGAAGATAGGACCGATAGGCTGTCCCGAAACCTCGGTAAGCAAGTACCAACATACGCTGCTTAACATCCCAGACGAGCAAGGGTCTTGATTCCACTTGCTTATTAGGTACATTTGTGCACTCTTGATTAGTGATTCTAATGCGCAAACTTATTCAATAATTATGTGACTCTTATGACGCGGTATAGCTCAAACTCAACATTATATACATGTGTGAATTCAGTTTTGCAGTATCGCCACCTTTAGCACCTGGAATGTATCCCAGACAAGACACATGAAGGACTCTTAGAAACGCTATGTAGGTAGTAGCGAATAGATACATCCTAATCCGTTGGACCAACACTGAGATAAGAATATGAAAGGACAAACCACGGTAACCCTAAACATTCCGTGATTCAGATTAAGAGCATGCAACAAACCAATCCCATCCGATTTGCACGTTACGATTATTCCTCCAGATGGTACACAGTGCGACATCTATACGCGAAACGTTGAACGTGTTAGGCCTGCGTTTCCTTTCGTTGCAGGATACGAAAATTAAGTTTCTTACAAGACAGTTATAATGTAAAAATAGTTATCCACACATTAGATCATACACCGACGCACGAAACTACTTAGTTCTCAAGCAAACGCGATAAAAAATTCTGGTAAATTCGAATTAATGAAGGTAATTTTCTTGCGCAAACGGGGGAAAATTATGCGACTCGGTTGATCAATACACAGTCAAGCATTGCAACTCATTCAAGAGACACTGGAAATTTTGTTTAAATATGGTTGGCGATGAAGGTGTTGAAATTGATTATGATGATAAGGAAAGGAAAGGAGATTTAGCTGTTAAAATAATTTGCCTTGGAGACAGTGCAGTAGGGAAATCGAAGTAAGCAATATGGCATGTTGCACTGCGTTAAGAACGGTAACTGACTTCCCAGTGAAATTTTCGGAAATGTCAGTTAATCAGCTTTCTTCCGATCTTTAAAAACACAGACCTGTTATGCAGTATACACACATGTTGCTTTGACTGTGCACAATATGTCTACAAATTTGTGTTGATGAAACATACCAATGAAGCAAATCATAATCTCCAATGAGAAATGATGCTGTATCACCTATGCATGTAGATGATGCTGTCCTTTGTTGCACCATGCATGCCTGTTTAATGTTATGTTTTAAAGATGCGGCAACATTTCAGCTTGGCGGAAGTATAAACAGGCATACCATCCTATTTTGTGTTATGACATCTTAGGTTATGTTTTGAACTAATCATCATTATCATTTATAGTGGTATTTTGGAGTTTTGGCTAATGCCTTACCTTCTAGAACACAGATCAGATACAATTTTCTAACAACACAGTGCATTCCCTATTCCAGAACTGCTATAATATTTTTGTCAAGTAGTTAACCAGATTGTTAAATGAGTTGAGAGGAGTATGGCGTTTCTTTGCCACTGCATTCACAAAATCCAACCCTCCTCAACTATTTTGTGTAGGACTGCATCATGAGTAAATGTTTATATTGCTAGTGCAATACTAAAGGCAGAATAAGAATTTCTATTGTATGAATTTCAAGATGTACTGTTACATTCATAAAAGAAAAATGTTTTCTGAGTTCTTCATACCAGTGGCTTGCTTTTTAATTTATAATTGTTAATTAGTTTACAGTAAGTTCAGATTGTGATCTTCTGGTTTGTGACAGCATGCAGGCAGATGACAGACTTCAGGGTTGGAGTGGTATCTAGCCACAAAACTACACAGTGTCATGACCAAGGAGGCATTTACTGGCATTTAACTTGAAAATTCACAGTCATAATAAAAGTGTGTTGTTATAATACAGGAAAAAATAATGATTAGGGTAGTTTCCCCATTATGACCAATGATGCAAAAAAAATTATCATCACATATACATTGGAGCTTAGGTCATTAGATGTGATCAAACCTCATTATTTTGATGATAATTTTGACATTTTGGTTGGAGGGAGGAGGCACTGGAGATTTCTCCTGCCTGTATATATTGCAGTCTCTTCATTATGAGATACATTTTGTGGTTTCATTCTAAAAATGTGGGTTTACTTATTTTTACTGCACTCTGTTACGTGCATATTTATGACATTTTTGTATAACCTGCGGAGGTTCCATACTTTTCATTTATCATATTGTTGAAGTAAGATCCATGAAGTAATACTGGTATGACCATAGTCTTGTAGAAATTGAGGATTATATCTGTCCTATCTTATTGATCATGTATTTTTAAGTGAGTTATTTAACAAAGCTGTCAGTCACTGAGCTTCTGTAGAGTCAGTGACAGATGAATGAGAATAGAGCAATTGGTGGAATGATCCTGATAAGGGACAAATGAAGTACTGAGAGAAAATCCTGTCTATTACAAATCCCACATGGACTGGCCTGGGATTGAACCCAGGTCCCAACAGTGAGAGGCCTGCGACTAACCACCTGAGTTGTGGCACTGTCTGTACCCTTCTCCAGTATAGCTCTTTTATTTTACCGGTAACCTGCTAAAATTTGTGGAAAGTTTTGTTAGCATTTCTTGCATAAATGTCTAACACAATACAGCTGAGACAGTTAAATGAGTTAACTTGGTGCAGTATGTCATCCAGTAATTATTATGATTGGTATATTTTATCTGAAATTTTAGCATTATAGGTTGAGTTTCTGTAGGTATATTCATTAGAGTATTTTTTTAAAATAAAAAGAATGTAGGCAGGCACACATTACTTGATCATTTGCAAATAATGGCAAGCATGGCAACAGCCTTGCTGCCTTGGAAGTAAGAGTGGAGACACTATGGGTTAAGGTAGAAAACCATGACAAAAAGTAGGCTAATTCAGCAGACCTAAGACACCATCCCTATCACTAAACTTGCTGATAGACTGGTTATGTCACAAAGACATACAGGAAATCCAGAATCTTTGTTATCATACGTGTCACACTGAAGAAATTAAAATAATATATAATACAAATTCCACACTGTTAGTAGGCACATCTCTTAACATTAAATAGCATTAGTTTTCATCCATTGTGAAGTCACACTCATTTAGGTCCTACACATTGTGATTGAACTAGGATTCTTGACCCCTGGGTAGTTTACATAATGTATCAAATTAAAACAAGCACTTCTTTCACCATCTGTTCAGAAACATGGTTCTGTATTGTTCAAGTCTTTTTTATACAGTATATACCAACAACAAAACAGTATGGTGCTGCATAATAAGACACACAATATTATGCAAGGAATAAAATTAAAAAGTTTTGTAATGTGTTTCGGTAGCTACACATCATTATTTAACAGTGCTGTGCCAACTGCAGACGTTATGTAGTATCAAATTGACTGAATGAGGTTGATGATAGAGGAGAAAGGATATCAATTTAAGGATATGGAAGGGTAAGATAATGGCGCTAAATGGATAGTCTGCACTCTGTCTATATATGAGGGGGTGCTGATAAGTCCTTAGCCCGACCTACTTCCCGATGTCGTAGGACGTAATCGATAGTGTCGTTGGAAAGAGGGGCCTGTTTATGTGCCGAATAGCGAAGTCTTTTCTTGTTACATAGGCTGAAAGGAAGAATGTCGGGCGACGCGCGTTTTCAATAACATTGAGACGTGAGCTGTCAATAAGTTTTTTTTTTCTGTAAGGCAAGGCGCCGAAGGAAATTCACGCCATTCTGACAGAAACATTAGAGGAACATGCACCATCTTATGCCACCGTCAAAAACTGGGTGACCCAGTTAACGTGGTGATTTTTCCACCTGTCATGCGTCTCGTCCTGTACGACCCAAAACAGTGACCACTCCGGAGATTATTGATCAAATTCACGAGCTATTCTTGGAAGACGGCCGGATTTCGGCAAAATCATTAGCTGAGCACCTGGGCATCTCACGTGATTGCGTTGGGTCCATCATTCATGAAGATTTGAACATGCGGAAGCTCTCCGCGAAGTGGGTCCCGAAATGCCTGAACGCGGATCAAAAACGTCAACGGTGCCAGTCGTCTGAGCAACTTTTGGAATTTTTTCGGAGCGATCCAAATGATTTCCTGTCGCGATTGGTGACCATGGACGAAACCTGGTTATATCACTATGACCCGGAGACAAAGCAACAATCAATGCAGTGGCGGCATAACGGTTCACCCCTCCCCAAAAAATTTCGATTGCAAAAATCCGCTGGAAAATTTCTCGCCTCGATTTTTTGGGATCGAGACGACAACCTCCTCATTGAATATCTTCCAAAGGGCCAAACTATCAACGCGGAATATTACTCATCTCTGCTGGTGCAATTGAAGGGCATTTTGAAGGAAAAACGCCGCGGGAAGGTCACCAAGGTGGTCTTGTTCTTGCACGACAATGCCCCGACTCACCGGGCACTTCAACCCAGAAGAAACTGGCCTACCTAGGCTTCCAGTGTCTTGATCACCCACCCTATTCTCTGGATCTGGCTCCGTCGGACTACCACCTGTTCCCTGGACTGAAAAAGCAATTGAAAGGTCGCCATTTTTCTTTCGACGCGGAGGTCATTGGTGCCGCGAAGACCTGTTTGGACGGACAACCTTCTGATTTTTTTTTTGAATGGCTTGCAAAAGTTAGAGCAGCGGTCTAAGAAGTGTAATGAGCTTCGTGGGGAGTATGTTGAATAAATCCCGAGTTTGGTCGCTGTAGCTTGTTTCCTTCCTGGTCGGGCTAAAGACTTATCAGCACTCCTCGTATTGTCTTCATGTTTAGTAGTTTTTAAATATGTGTGTAATCCTGCAAGGAAATGTGTACATATGAACGAAATAAATGACTATTTAGAGCAATGTGGTTTGTCCGATACCACAAGCATTAAAGAAAATGCAGTTGCCCACATGCTGTATTTCTGTGATTCTCAGAATACACGACAGGAAATGTTTGTGTAACGTCCATATTTGGATCTTTGCATCGTGATTTGTTCACTGAGTTAGTACAATCCTAATTCTAATATTTCTACGTACCTGTATTGAAAAGAAATAATGTTCCCGTAATTCATACACTTCACACGTTTACTTCTATACACTCTACCAGCATCCACAGAATGATAAAAAAGAAAACGAAACATTGCATGTCCACACAGGATCCTACATGCAGTGCGGCTAAACAGGCGGTAATGACAGCTGACGAATTTAAATTTCTCCGTTTTCGTATGACTTCCCGTGCGAGAGGCTGGATGTTTGTATTTCTGTCGGATTTACCCGGCATGCAAATCGCATCAATGGCGCCATATTATGTTAAAAATCGCGAACAGTCTCCGTAGTGCCTCTGGCTGTGCCGTATTTATCTCGTAAACTGCATGATTTTCGGGAAAATGTGCTTTACATAAAACAAACGTTTTGATTCTTCTCTATGCCCTTTTTCAAATCCAAGACAATCTACAGGTATATGAGGTGTGGCTATTAAATGTCGAGTCCTCGCACAACGCTTGTCCTAGCCCGTTGATCACCATGTATACATACTGCTAAACTTCACCCAGTCGGATGCTCCGTTAGGTTGACGTAGTTTCGAGTAATAATATTTTTCTAAACTTCATTAATTTTCCACGACCATGCTTCATGAGAAACTTGAGTGATGAATGTATGTAAAATTTCTTGCGAAACTGCTTCTGACATCAGTTTATTGCGTTAGGCATAAGGAGAAGATGACATTTACTTAATGCATTCACAGAATAACTTCTGGGGAAGCACCGAGGCCTAGAAGGCCCTTACAGAGAGGCGTGGAACTTCCGATGGGAATTCCTTTCAAGAGGACAACAGACTAAAGTCAATTTAATGTGTTGACACAAGTGTCATTATTTAATAGCCACGCATATTATACATTTACGTAGGTCTTCATGTGAAGTGTCTGTTGTTTTGTCAGATTTAAAGGGAAACCGAATTTGTTGAAATTAATAAATTCTCATAATTCTCAATACCATCTCACAAAAATACAGCTAAGTTGTCTGATGTACTTAACATATATGTCTCTGAACTGGTTGGTCGTCAAGATGTTCTGTATTTGTCAGATGACAGTTTATTCTTTAAGTTACTTAGTGAATTTCAGGCGTCAAAGGTTAAAACTGAAGGTTGAAACAGTCAGTTTTCTCAAAACAAGCTTCATGAATCTGAATATCACCTTTTCAAAGTGAATACAGATCTAATTTACTACAGTTGTAACATGCAGTGTCATCTTACCATATTGATACACTGGCTTCCTCAGTAGCACCTCATTCAAGATCAACATTTATAACAACAACCAAATTCATTGCCTTCTACGGTTTTACTCTATTAACAATGTCGCCAATCACAGCCAATGAGACTTTGTTTTTGATACTGCATTTACATAGTATAACATGTAAGTGGCAGGAGAAGGGGCTCCTTTCCAAGTAGGTTACGGCCTCAAACAGTTACTCAAATGTCCCTGGTTACGTAACCCAAACAGTAACAATTTGGTATCAAGTTTTACATCTTTTCAATGTATTTTCTATTTATTTCAGGTTGGTGGAACGGTTTCTTTTGGATGGATACAAGCCACAGCAACTCTCAACATATGCCTTGACTCTGTTTCGCTATCCAACCAGAGTTGAGAATGAGTCAATTATTGTAGGTAAGCTAGTATTCTGTATGCTGGAAAACCTGGCAGTTCCACAGTTAGAAGATGAAAATTTTACTAAGATGGAGTGTCACATCATTATAGTAAGTGTTGTGATGGCCATGAGGCTAATTCACTTGGCATTTGAGATCCCCATATTTGACATCCCACCTTTCCTTTTGGGGATATATCAAATGTTATGTATGGGTGGACTGGGCGGGCAGACACCTTAGACGACCTCACAAGCGTGGATCACTTCATCAATTGAAACAATAATGGTAGAGATACTGAAGTATGTGTATGTATGTGTGTGTGCTACTGTCTATACGTGTCATGTGATGAAATGAGTGTGCATGAAAATTTACTGAACCCAGTGTTTTGAATTTGCACCCCCCTCCTACTGTTGTAACTAACCCCTACACCAAAATATCATCCATGACAGTTGTAAAAATGGTCACTGATACAATAAACACAGATACTTCAGTACAGAATTCAATTTAACAATTACACAGACAGTGATTTATTAAAAATAGACTCAGATATGGACAATATGGTGGGCAGAGCAGTAAGAGTTGCATTCAGCATAGAGTGATGGCAAATAACAGGTACCATGGCACAAGGAGCATTAGTTTTGGTGTTTTCATGTATAATGGTTATAAAATATAAAGGCAAAAGGTAAGTTTGACCCTGTGCATGCCATGTATGCATATGGGGTGAGTGGTGGTATAGGTTCACTCATTCTTATCCTTGACATTAGATGGGGGTGGTCAGTTCATGTCCCGGCTGCTGTACCCCCAGTACCCATTGAAGAGGAGATTGGATGGGCCCCAGAATCAGTCTGGACACTGGGTAGCCTCCTCAAAATCAGTGACTTTCCAGATATTGTATACATAAAAATATGCACTTTTTGGACAGGATTCATATTAAGGACTCTTTCAGTTAAGAGTCTATGAGTTTCATGTACTGAATTATGTACTTCAGTAAACTATCAGAAATTAGCCATGGTATGTTGCTGACAGGCAAATGTAATAGAACCACTGCTCTCTGCTGTTGAATGGCTTCTTTAGGCATTTAGTTACAACTCCTATCAAATATTAAAGTTAACCAGCAGTGAGGGGTATATAACAGTACATTAGTATCAGTCATTAGGCTGTAACTAAGGCATGGGATTGGTGGTGGACAAAGTGACATTTAGACAGGTAATTTTTTTTCCTGTCCATTTATTTGCATCAATGCTCCATGCTCATTCATTCATCCGTCACCAATGCTACATACTGTTAGCAACTGACATCATTAAATAACACAGCTTAACAAAAAGTAACAAAATGTAAGTCAAGTTGCTGCAACATTAGCTTCTAAGCATGGGTTTCACTTGTTCAATTTGTGAACAGTTGTAAGAAGCCAGCTCAAGCATACCTGCTACATGTTTTAAGCACTAGGCTGGCTGTCCTAGCCTGGTTTTGTCTCCACTTTCCATGATTCTTGTACAACTTATAACTAGTGTAATAAATTTATGATTCCAGAAGCTTGATCACTTCTTTAGATGACACAGTGTATATTATCTACTAGCACAAACACCAACTTTAAAATTAGCTGATTTGGAAGTGTCATCAGATATGATGCCCATGCATGAGCACTACTATAGCAGTGCCCAGCCATGAAAAGAGCCCAGTAATTAATCATTTTAACCACTAATGATTATCTGTTTATGCCTTTCAGATTTCTGGGATACTGCTGGCCAAGAAATGTTCCAGTCCATGCACCCATCTTACTACCACCAAGCTCATGCCTGCATCATGGTGTTTGATGCTACCAGAAAAGTAACATACAAGAATCTAGCAACATGGTACCAAGAACTACGAGAACATAGACCACACATACCTGTATTATGTGCTGCCAATAAGATTGACAGTAAGTCTGGTTCTCTTGAGCATTGCTCCTGCACAACACGTCAGGATTATCACAAACAGAAACAAAAGTGACCACACACACCATTTTTACATTTGGAAGATTATTGGTTGGAACACTGTCAGAAGAAAAACTTTTAAGAACAAAAAGGAAAGAAATTTATACAGTTAATACTATCACAATATGAGGGATCCAGTGTCCCAAAGCAAATTCTGTGGGACAATGGAACAGAGCACTCTACACCCCATAACACTGGGACTGTCCCAGGCAAACCAGGGTGGATGGGTTCCATATACTGTCCACAAATTAATTAAATAGGATGTTACTATTTACGGTGTTTTGGCTAACATATTTTGATCAATGATCATCAGGGGAGTTCACAATAATTACACAAAACAGTTACATATGGAGGGCTGTGAAACTTGTGTTGTTAACATTGTGTGCATATAAACATAATAAAGGTAAAGGTAAAGGTAAAGCAATCCCTGTACAGGCCTATTCAGGCCGAGAGGGTTCGAGGAAGCTGGGGTTCCCAGATATTGAGACATCTGGTACATGAAGGTGGTAAGGGTGTCAGCCCTATGCACTGAGAAATATTCCAGGTACTCATTGCTGTTAGAGGCTGAGTTGACCCCAAAGGCCATAGTGCAGCTGGAAGGATTATGTCAATGATAACTTCCAATGACACCATAATTACACCATCAGGATAGAACCCATGAACTTCTGGCTTGTAACGCAGTGCCTGAACCAACTGTGCCACCATGTGCCCCCATAAATGCAGTACATAATACTTAATTTCAACAACACTATTTCTACAACCCTCTGTATGTAACAATGCAATTATTGTGAATTCTCCTGACGATTATCATTGAATGACTGAGAAATGTCAAGAAAAACAATGTAAATTATAACATTCCATTTAATTGATTTGTGCTAAGATGGTAGTTATATAACTGTAACATTTGATGTGTTTGTACTTATTCCATTATTGACCGACAACCAAGTAAAGGTAGTGAATGTCATTTAATATGCAATACTTCAAATTTCAGCTAACATGGAAGTTACACAGAAGATGTTTGCATTTCCTCAAAAGCACAACATTCCGCTTTATTATGTATCAGCATCAGATGGCACCAATGTGGTTAAGGTACTGTAACTGCACTGTCATGTTATGTTAATTTCACACAGGACTTTTTCCACTTGTTTCAGTATTTGCTGCCCTGGAGTTGAACCCGAGCATCTTCAGAAAGAAACCGTTGTCTCATTACGTAATCTATATGCTCATTATTTACAAGTTCTATGTCAGGAGCAGATTTACAGCTATGCTCCATACACACAGCCCCATGCACCTGACAGCACCCCCTCCCCAAGTTCTAAAAGAATAAAGCTGTTTGAACTTTGTGGAATTTTATTCAGTTCTGTCAGGTTCAACAAAAATAGCAAGCAGAATAATTATGCAACTCATTTCATCATTGCTCATTCTTTCCAGAACCATCCAAATGTGTTTTCCTGATGCCAGCAAAGGAAAGCAAGCATTTGTGGATGGTTTTTCAAACTGAAACTATATCTCAGGATTATTAAACTAACATGAAACTTTCTTATTGGCAACAAATACTGAAACGTGGAGTTGTCTTCTTGGATACGATCCACATAGATTTGTTCCTAAGTACGATTTTGGTGGAGCTTGTTGCCTCCATCTTCAGGGTAGTCTACTCTCCTTGGACTACACATATGGTGGCAGCCCCAGGCTCCACCAGAATGTCAGTACCTGCATATCTATCCACACAGCATCATATGCTGTCACACACACACACTTGTTTTGAGGATACTGAAACTGTACTGGCCAAAGGCCATTTTTAAAGACATATATACTTATAAAATTCCTTTTGGGAGTGGGATCAGTTGTCCTGGAAATATCGTTTTGACATTCAATTTCCTGCAAATTGCACTGCTTCATCCACCACAATTTTATGTCTAAAAACCTTCTTATACTAAAATCAAATTTTCTGTTACCATTGCAGCTTTTTCGAGATGCAATACACTTAGCCGTGAAGTACAAGAAAAACCCATCAGATCTCACAGATCAAATTATGGAAGAACTGGACAGAATATGAGCATTCCAATAAAATTAGTATCAATTACAGTAAAAGTAATTTGTATTTATTTAAATACTCAGTAAAATACTCAATGCTTTTCATCTGTCTATGAAGTTCCCTCCTGTCACCAGACATTTGGCAATGTTTCTGTATGCCTCTTCTTTAAAATTTCTAACCATCTCTCTGTTTTTCACAATACCTGGTATGGCAAGCAACCTGTCTCATAATTTTCATGCACAAACTTCAGAGGTGGGAGTGACTTTAGCATGACATAACCCTTTACACTGCTTTTTCAAACAACCTGCAGCTTCACTGTCATTTGTAAGAGTGGTCCTGTCATTATTTAAACTTCAAATTAAGCTCAAATTCCTGTTGCTGTTAAGATGAGCATCTGCCATCTTGCAGCTGAATGTGTGAACCATGTTGTCAGCTTTGGTAACTCAAATTTCACTATATATATTAAAAAAAAAAAGCAGGAAGTTACTGCATTAAAAAAAAGGTTTTTTTTTGGTGCCTTGCAACAGGCTGGTCTTGATGCCTCAGCACATTTTATACCACAGATGCCATCTCACAACACAGAGTGAAACATAGCACAACTCAAGCTGCAATGAAACCCCTGTAATATGTGACTGCACCACAGTATGGATGTTAACAGGACTGTTATGACACAGCCAGACATCAAAAAGAGAGCGTGTAAGTGGTGGAAGAATATGTTTTCTGGTTACTGCACATGGCCACAGTGAAAAGTTTTGTAATTTGTAACCTCCAGCAAAAAGGATAATGAAACCACTGAAGCACCTGAAGTACAGAAAGTGACTAGTGCAAGAGCTGGACAAACCCCAATGCTGAAAGATGTGGATGGCCATCATTCTTAAGTCAAGAAAGGCTGAATGAAAACTTCCACTCTGCTACGAGAATGAAGACAAAAGTTCAAACGGCTCTGCAGTGTGTAAGGATTGGAAGGCCAAGACAGGGCAGAAGGACATGCTGTACTTCTGCACAATGTGTCCCTATCATTCCCAGGACAGTGTTTCAACAAATATCACATACAGAAGTACACATGAATTGTAAATAAGCTGTAACTGCAGGGATGCAGGAATTGAAAATGCCTGATTCACTAAATTTTTTACCATGCCACCTAATACTGTTAGCATAATTTCTGCAGTTTTTATGTGTACTTATATGAATGTGTATCAGTTTACATGAATTCAGCAGAAGGTGCCAGATAACAGTGAGGTTCACAGGTCACTCCATAACTGTGGGTTCTTTGTATGGAAATTGCTTCTTGTCACCCTTCCAGTGCCTAGAAAAGGGAGGTGACTACTACATTTTCAGAAAATGTTTGGACCCCTGTATAAATGTAACATGGTAAATATGTAAATACTTAAATTATGCATAAAAAGTGATCACATCACAAAACTGCCACTGCTTAGGAATGAACCCAGGCCATGCAGTAAGAAGCCAGTTATTCGGTAAATGCCTGACACACAGAATACGCATCAACTGTGTGAGCAACTAAGTCTTGGAAGTCGCCACTTTTCACTGCTGTTTCAAAGTTCAAATGAAGTAATACTGATAATCTACATGCAAGAGAAAATAACTTGTGCTGGCTGGCATGGGACAGGAGAAAGTGCAAAGCGGTAATATGCAGGCCTTTCCTGTATGGAATATTTGTTAACCACAGTAAATGGTATTTCTTTTGCTTGGTTATCAGAAGGCATCCAGATACTTCAAAATGCTTGAATACACAAATATTTTAATAGATAATGCACAGTGGACACAAGCTTGGGACCAAATAATGAAGTGCCATCAATTAAAATTGAGATCAAAACCAAGGATGTTCTCATTCACAACAAATTTCAGCCTGTCTCAGTAAAAGAAAGACCAACCTCAGATTGCCTTACATTATCTTGTAACTCAAGGGTCAAGATGGACTAATAGTTCATTGCTGTATTTTTATACACAATTTACAGTGAGTTGCATTATATTATAACCCACAGGCTGCACAGGGTTATTCCACAGGGTCTGTAAAATCACACAGCTTTGCAGCAAGTGCTGCTCCCAAAGTCAGGGCTTGACTTCCTCTGTTCTCCCCATTGCTGTTAGGCAGTCATCTTTCAAATACCTGTATTTGTTGCTGTGACCAATATAATACATTTTCTTGATTAAGGGAGCCTGTTGGCACATGGGGGTTGAAGAAAAAAATTAATCAGAGGAGAGATCCTAATATTTAAAAAAGTTGGCAACACTGTCATACCTCACAGTTCCATATTTATTATACTTCTAGTCATATGTTATAATATTTCCTTAAGGCTGGTAGGTTAGCAGCAGCAAGATCTGACACCTCTGGAGTTGCATTTGCAAAAGAAACAAACTGGATCATAATTTTCCCAAGTGTTTGCTGAACTCCTAGTTTTTGTGAAGTATAGTTTGGATTATTTTCAATTGTCTGTGAATAACTCAATTTTGTATTACCATGTGTAGTATTTTAAAATTTATTAATCATGCAAAAACAGATACACATAAATATGTAAATCAGTCCAAACATGTCTGTAGAATTTGTATCAGTACATTAAACATCTGAACTGTCATCTGATGTACGTAATAATGTAACTTCCCTGACAGTTTCCTGTCTCCTATCACAGACCTGTCATTCAGGGTTTACAGCAGTACCGTGTGTCACATACTGCAGTTGCTGATGGATTTGGGGACAGGCCAGACTCAGCTGAATGGGGATTCTGATGGAGCCATGGAGAATGGCTACTGCTGAACCAATATCAACAGGACTGTACAGTTGTTTGGTTGGGCATTTTGCTTATAATGATCAGGTGGCAAGAAGAAAGCAGGGGG
>Ga0209737_10001925_pt1 | contig 14614 bp, 13 predicted proteins | sample TergutCu122P3_FD_187284 | JGI IMG/M metagenome (GOLD analysis project Ga0209737, IMG submission 187284) | Cubitermes ugandensis P3 segment gut microbial communities from Kakamega Forest, Kenya - Cu122 P3 (SPAdes) (version 2) | ecosystem: Host-associated > Arthropoda: Insects > Digestive system...
CAGCTTTTGACTTGATTCAGACATACCCTGAGCCGCATCCAGCAAATGTTCTGAAGTGTAACCGAGGTTTTGGGTGACGGTTTCTATTTGGCGCTCAATTGCTTTTGCTACAAAAAAGCTCAGCAAGACAACAAGTGTATATATAAACACTACAGCTACTATATTGTGACCAAGGGGACGAGAAAAGCCTAAAAGGAAGTGGCCTACTATAATGCCAATCAGAACCGCCGCAATGAAAGCGACTTGTATCCATACAAATTTTGATTTTGATTTTTTCATATCTATTATTTCCTTTTTTCTATTTCATTAATTTTAAAAATCTTCCAACGGAATAACATCCTCAGGGTTAACAGCAACCGAACCCGGCAAGGCTGATTGTGTCGAACCACCTCTCCTATTACCTCCGCCAAAAGATTCTGTAGCTTTACCACCTGATAACTTATTAGACTTACCTTTTTTGTACTCAAGCTGTGGATAAGAAGATTTACTGTAATAACTTTCAGGATTTTTTACTATACTGATAAGTTGATACATAATGTCTTTTAATTTGTTACAATCTTCTTCCAGTGTGCTGGCATCTCTTGCGCCTGCCTGAGCGATAGATGCTTGCATTTGAATAACCTGGTCTATTTGAGCAATAGCCTGAGATACCTGATTGGCCGCAATCTCTTGTTCCTGACTTGCCGTAGCTATCTCATCAAGAAGCTCTTTTACTTTAACCGCAGAGGCATTAATACCTTTAAGCTCTTTGCCAACTCTTTCAGAGAGTATAACGGCATTTTTTGTAATCTCAACATTACCGTCAATAAGAACAGCTGTTTCTTGAGCTGCTTGCGCACTGCGTTGTGCAAGGTTTCTTACTTCTTCTGCAACAACCGCAAAACCTTTTCCCGCATCCCCTGCTCTTGCAGCTTCAACAGCAGCATTGAGCGACAGGATGTTAGTTTGAAAAGCCATATCATCAATAACTTTTATAACTTTCTGCACTTCATCACTGGATTTAGTCAGCTGCTTCATAGATTCCAGAAGTTTATCTACACTCTCAACACCGTCATCCGCCTGCCCTTTGGTTCTTTCAGCTAGCGAAACGGCTTCTTTAGTATTTTGAGTGGTCTGATGAACAAGAGAAGAAGCCTCTTCCATTGTCGCAGAAGTTTCCTGAACCGACGCTGATTGTTGAGTTGACCCTTCAGCCAGCTTTTGACTTGATTCAGACATACCCTGAGCCGCATCCAGCAAATGTTCTGAAGTGTAACCGAGGTTTTGGGTGACGGTTTCAAGTTGTTTTTTTATCGATCTTGTAATTAACCAGCCGAATATAAAGGCTGTAACCAGTATTGCAGCTATCAATATTCCGGCGTCTCTCCATTCATGTATATGGCCTGTGGGTCGAAAGAGTTTCGCCAGTATTCCTACTGTTGCAAGAGTAAACAATCCAAGCTGCAGTCTTGCTCTAAGCCTCAATTTGTCTGTAATTTTTCCTACCATTGTTTTTTTATCCTTTTTCATAATCTCAATCAAATCCACGGTGTAAATTTTTATTGTATTTCCATTTCCAGCAATTCGGCGGAATCTACTTCTTTTTCCAACTCAATAATAGCTTCATCAATCAGTGTTTTTAATTCACCGAGCGAAGAGTGCATTCTATTTGTTTCTTGTTTGGTTTTGGTTGCCAACTCACCGATACTTTTTGCAACAACGCCAAACCCTGCGCCTACGTCCCCTGCTCTTGTTGCTTCGATGGAGGCATTCATGGCCAGTATTGATGTCTGCATTGATACATCTTCAATAGATTTTAATATTGGTGCGAATCTTGATAATGAATCTCTTGAATTGAACTGACTCAGGACTACACTCTGGAACTTATCAATAGCGCGTTTTCTTGTCAACATACTTTTTGTTAACATACTTGATAAGTAATAGTGGCAGTTTTCAGGCTTGTTTAATCCGTTATATATAGCGATTGCCATATCCTTGCAGTTACCATATCCGCATGCCGAGCAATTTTTGTGATCATCTTGTGTTTCTTTCAGCATTTTGTGATAAATTTTATCCAATTCAAGGCTGGAAACTTCTGTTGTTATGCCATGTTTGGAACGGTCTTCATATCTGCGGTTGTAAAGTCCGGGCTTCCAGTATTGCTCTATTAAGCCTACAATATTATTTTGTATTACTTTGTCGTTTTCAAAAGAATCATCACTATAATGACCGGCGCTCAAGTATTGATGCTTCATCTGCTCTTTTCTTTTTTCAATAATACCCTCAAGGTAATCCATAGATTCACCGGAACATTTTGTACCTGTGCCTCCGTTACATCCGGCTTCACAGTTCAAACAGTCAATCACAAGGGGTGCTCTTCCCGTTTCAATATCTTTTGCAAGGTTGTTAAGATAATGATAAATAGTATGGGGCCCTTCAATTTTTCTTATTTTAGGCCGCAATTCCTGATTCCATCTTGCTGCTGTTTCCAATAAACCGCCGGGCGTAGAGAATAAAACGGCTCTTTCAGCCGGCGGATTGTCATAATTCACGGCAGGATACTTTATTAAGTTTATGTGATGTGCTTTAAAATAATCATCCAATTTGGCCATTGTGACGTTATAATCACCATAACCCGTAGCTTCAAATTCACGTTTTTTGGCGATACAGGGAGATATTACAACCACTTTGGCATTGGCATATTTAGGATAAAATTCTTTAATCATTTTAATGGTGTGTAGCATAGGGCTGTCTGCCGGCGCAAGATATTTCAAAAGCTCGGGTCTGTACAGCTCTATATAACTTACTATTGCAGGACACGGCTGCGCTATAACGGCCCTGGGCTTATTTAGCTTTATATGTTCAAGATAGCTTTTTATTGTTAATTCCGCCCCGAAACTTACGTCAAATACTGCACTTACCCCTATTGCCTTAAGCCATCCGTTAAAGTTCAAATATCTGTCGGGGAATGACGAGGCAATGGCCGGAGCCACTACGGCTACCATTGGAACGCCCAAACCTGCATCATTCAAAAATCTGTCAGTATCATCCATTAATACCCTTGCGCCCCAGGTGCACTTTTTTATACACTCGCCGCAGGCTATACATAAATCATGGTTAATTTCTACGTGGTCATCATGGCCGTCGTTACAAAATTTTGACGGACATGACGTTATGCAGGCATGGCAGTTTTGACATTTTTCCCTGATTACATCAACAACTTTTGTTAGTCTCATACATTTCCACCCATCTAGTTTATTTGTTGCTATTAACAAATATAAACAAGTTTTTTCAAAATGGCAAATCTTTTGCCAATAAAAGAAAGTAATGTTAGAATTTGATTAAATGAAAAAGATATACGGGTTTTTATAAGGCGAAAAGTATGAAGGATATGAGTTTATTGAATAATAATTTTCCCTGGCTGGTGTTTAACCTGAACAAGTCATTTTTTGCACTAAGCTGTGAAAATATTACAAGTATTGCAATTTTACCGAAAGGGATTACAAAACCGGTGCTAACCCCTCCGTATATACGGGGATTATTGGATATGCGGGGAGAATTTATTCCCCTTCTGGATATGCGTAATCTTTTTGGTTTTCCGACATTGGGCAGTGAGTTTGATAATTTTAAAGAAGCTAAAGCGGCAGCTGTTGGCGCACATCAGGCATGGGTAGATGAACTGACGCGCAGTGTTGAAAAAGGCGGTATATTCACGGGGGAATTGGACCCTACAAAATGTACGTTCGGTAAATGGCTGGCGACATTTAACTCATGTAACAATGTAATAAACTCACATTTGAGAAAAATTAATGTGCCTCACAGGGAGCTCCATCAGGCGGGCACAAAAATAGTAGAGCTTCAAAAGCAGTCGCAAAGTGCGGAGAGAAGCAAAAATATAATGGAGTGTCTGGAAAAGGTCACACAAATTTCTGCGCCCGCAGTATTTTCTACTCTGGTCAAAATTGAAGAAGATTGGCTGGAAGCACACAGGGAAATGGTTATCATATTCACATACGGCGATAAAAAAATAGGCCTGATAGTCGATGAAGTCCAGTCTGTTGAAAAGCTCGAAATACTTAATCAGGAAGTGTCCAGAGATATGCAGGGCATAGCTCACTTCTTTACCTCTATAGCAAGAAGCACCAAATCTGATAAGATTATTATTTTAATCAATGAAACACAGCTGGGTATTTTATTCTCGGAATCGGATTTTAACTTTGATCAGGATGCTCTGACAGAATTGGCGGAAGTTGAAGCATGACAATAAAGGTTCTAATTATTGATGATTCCGCTATCGTGAGAAATGTTCTGTCAAAGGAACTCTCGCTTGACCCTGAAATAGAAGTGGTGGGAATAGCGTCTGACCCTATTATCGGGAGAGATAAAATAGTTCAGCTGAGGCCCGATGTAATCACTCTGGATATAGAAATGCCCAGAATGGACGGGTTGCAGTTTTTGGAAAAACTGATGAAACATTACCCTATGCCCGTCATAGTGGTCAGTTCTCTGGGCAAGGCCGGAGGAGAAGTTGCACTGAGAGCAATTGAGCTCGGTGCTGTCGAATTTGTAACAAAGCCCGGCTCTGCTTATTCTGTCGGAGATATGGCCGACCAGCTTGTTGATAAAATTAAAGCTGCTGCTGCTGTTAAGACATTTAAAACAGTATCTTTTTGCCCGCATTCAGGTGGGGGTACAAAAGCTCTTGCCGTTAAAGCCACTAAAAAAATAATCGCTATCGGCGCGTCAACCGGCGGCACGGAAGCTTTAAAAGAAATTTTAGTTAAAATGCCCGTGAATGCTCCTGCGATGGTTATAGTCCAGCACATGCCGCAGAGTTTTACAAAAGCATTCGCAACGAGATTGAACGGGGTTTGCAAAATTGAAGTTAAAGAAGCAGAGCACGGTGAATATTTGTCTGTGGGCAAGGCGCTTATTGCGCCCGGGAACTTTCATATGGAAATTGAAAGAAGCGGCTCTGACTATTTTGTAAAATTAAATTCTGACCCGATGGTGCATCACCAAAGACCGGCTGTTGATATTTTATTTAATTCTGTTGCAAAGATGGCGGGTAAAAATGCCGTCGGGTGTGTACTCACAGGGATGGGGAAAGACGGTGCTGCGGGGTTGTTAAATATGAAAAATGCCGGCGCCAACACTGTTGTTCAGGATGAAAAAACATGTGTTGTTTTTGGTATGCCGAAAGAAGCTATCGCCAGAGGCGCCGTTACCGTTGTAAAACCGTTGAACCTGATATCAGAAACTATCATTGACTTTGCAAACAAATAGGCAGGAAGAAACCAAGAAATATGGGGAATAGCCGGTGACAAATAAATTAACTCAAAAAAAAGAAGCTGTAATATCCGGTTTTTTCAGTGAATTCATATTGTCTTTCAAAACTGCTTTCGCGGAAAATTTTGGCAGCAATGTGGCGCAAAATATCGAAATAGGATTAAAAAGCGTTCAATTTTTGAAAGATATAGCCGGCCTGGAAAAAGTAAATTATTCCGTCTCAAAACGCTTGTATAAACTTGAAGACAGTACCGTGCAAATGTACGCCCTATATTCTACCCCGTTTATAGCGGCGCTCTCGGATATTGCAACGGGAGGAAGCGGCGATGTTAAGCTTGACGGCAAGATTACCGAATTGCAACTTAATGCGAGCATTGACAGTTTGAATGCTTGCTACAAAAATATTCTGACATTATTTTATGATAATTATAAAGAGTGGCTGAATGAAACAGGCGTTGAAAATATATATCACGGAACCTCTGCGTATAAAACAATATTTGAAAAAAACGATTTTGTGGTTATTTATTTCGTCAGACTCAATAACAACGTCGTTTTAAATGTACCTGTTTTGTTTAAATATCAGGAAATTGAGAGTTTACTTTTCAGGCTCAGATTATTGAAAGTCGAAAAACCTTTTGACAAAAGTTTATATAAAAAAAATCTGAATTTATTAGGGTCAACGAAAATACCGCTGAGCGTTGAGTTTGGCAAAACGCGGCTGCCTTTTATGAATGTTTTGGAACTTGACAGAGGCTCTCTGGTAAAACTTGACAGAAAAGAAGGAGACCCCGTTGACATTATTGCCGAAAAAAATGTAAAGATTGCGGAAGGAAAAATTGTTGCTGTTGGCAAATATTTCGGAGTTATGATTACAAAATTGATGGGCGAGGAGGACGACAGGCAGTCTGAATCGTTTGAGGAAGAATCGGAAGAAATTGAAATCGCGCAGTCTGAATCGCCCGTAAAAGACCAAAAACCCGGAAAATTAACATTTAACACCGAAAAATTCGTCGGTCTTTGTATGAATGTTGCCAAAATGATGCAGTATAACGAACAAGAGATGGAGATACTAAAAACATCCGCACAATATCTTTACGCGGAATGTGTTAATTTTGCAGCCAAAAACGCCGAAAAACCGGATTTCTTTTCTAAAGTAATTGCGGCCGGCATTAAAAAAGCGGAAGAGAAAGGGCTCGGCTCAGAGGTGGTCAACAGCATAAAATATTGCCGCCAAATCTATACGTCTGACCATAATATTGATGAGTCATTTATTACTCCTTATTCCCATATTCTTTCTCTTGCTATTTCTTATGACCGGCTTATGGCAAAGTATAATGACAAAGGCGCCTGCCTTGATATTTTAAGAAAAAACGGAGTAAACTATTTTAATGTCTTTGTTCTTCACAGGTTTATTAATTATATGAGGAACAGCCAGTATTAAGTTTCTTGACTTATTGTATAAAAAAAATAATAATATTATAGAACAAGCTTTATGATGGAATAAGAGTGAAAGGATTTAATATAGCTATATGAAAATTTTAGTAATTGATGATTCGCCATTTGTTGCTAAAGCAGTTATAAAAGCTGTAGAAGGTACCGGACATAGCGTTATCGGTATCGCATTAAATGGCCAAATAGGTATCGACAAATATTTGCAACTGAAACCGGATGTTATAACACTTGACGTTACAATGCCGGTCATGGAAGGATTGGAAGCCGCTAAAAGACTGTTTCAGCTTAATCCCAATGTTAAAATCATCTTGCTCTCCGCTATGGGTGATGAAAGTCTGCACAATGAAGCAAGACAAATTGGTATCAAACATTTTCTAACCAAGCCCTTCAAGCCGGAAGATTTGTTGCAAAGATTAGCCGAAGTTTAATAATGAAATGAGCGAGTAGGGACCCCACAAAAGCTGACTAAATGTCAGGTTTTGAAGGGGGGATAAAACCAAAAGCGAGTGAGATACAACGAGGCAGAGCCTCACTTATAAAGGAGACTGCTGTGATAAGTGCAGAAGCATCAAAATGTTTATTTGAAAATACAACAAAAGCATTTGAAGAAATAGTAAGAGAAATTTCAGACGTAAGTATTGCCCGAACAGATTCGTTTATAATATCTTCGCCGGAAGTTTTGTCAGTCATAGTTGGTTCTTTAGGGGTACACGGAAGAATTTTGTTGACAACGACATACGAAGCAGCCAAAAATATTGCCCGCTTCATGAATTTTGGCGACCCGATTGAAAATCGGGATGAGATATTTATGTATTTTGCAGAATTTGCAAATATGTATTGCGGCCGCTCCGCCACCTATATGAACGATAAATTTGGCGCAAGAACTGTCTGGATTAGTCCGCCTGCGATATTTGCCGCGGAAGATTTAGAGATTATAAGCCCAAATCTGGTTACGCAAAAAGCTTACTATAAAGCCGACTTCGGTAGCTTTATAATAGATATTGGCATTGTAGATGACGAGGAAAGCGATTTTGGCTTCTGCTGAAAAAAATATCTTTATTGAAACGTTCGAAGAGATATTTTCATACTTGGATTTTGATTTGAAGTTCTTGAACGAAGTTCCTTTGTCTACGTTGAGCAATGTGCTGCAGCATAATATCCTTGTCGGGGTGAGCGGTTCTATGCGGGGAAATATAATATTTAGTTTCAATGTAAAAACCTTTAGAGAACTTGCTGCCTGCATGATGGGTTCGGAAAAGGCCAATGAAGAAGATATATTTGCCGTAAGCGCTGTTGCCGACTTGTTTACAGAATTTTGCAAAAGATTAATAAAATTTTTGAACAGAAATAAAGAGATATTTCTGTCAAGCCCGATAGGCATTTCCGGCAATGGTATGACAGCAATGATAAGTCCGGTGCCTTCAAAAAATTTGTTTTTTAAACTTAATGGTGAACGCTTGGCAATAGCCTATTATTTAGAAGAGATTTAATATGAAAAAAGAAGAAATATTGCAACTGAATATTAACCGGGATTTTTGGGAAGACTTTGTTCAAGAAGCCCTTGAGCATATTGAAAATATTGAAGCCAATATTTTAACCTTCGAAAAATCACCCGAAGACATGGAAATTATTCACTCCATGTTCAGAGCATTTCACACACTGAAGGGGCTATCGGGGTTTGTTGAGCATTTCTTAATTCAAGAAATTGCCCATCATACGGAAACTTTAATGGATTTATGCCGGAAGGGCGAAATTAAAGCCGATAAAAATATTGTTAATGCTATTCTGGAATCCGGTGACTATATAAAACAACTCTGCGAAAATGTGGATATATTTAAAGATGAGGTCTATGCATCTACCGTTAGTGAACATGTAATTCATCTGGAAAAAATGGTTAATCGGTATACGGGTAAAAATGATACCCCTGCCGAAAAGTCAAAACAGGTAGATGAACCTGTGGAACAAGTTAAAGATCGGGTCAAAGACAGTGGCATTCCAAATAACTTAACAGAAGAAGAGAAACAGAAAAATCTTGAGAGTTTTATGAATCTGGATTTACAAGAAATTGGAATTAAAGAAAAACCGCAAAACGCTGAAGCTCCCAAGAAAGAAACCGTAAAAACTCAAGAAGTTGTGCAAACTCAGGAGGTTGCGCCCGGGGCCGCCGATATTGCCCAAAAGAGTTTTGTTATTGAAAAACATCAGGTTAAAAATGAAGAATATATGAAAGTTGCAAATTCAAAAATTGATTATCTCGTCGAGATGATAGGCGAGCTCATCATTAATCAATCTTTGATAGATGATTATGTTCACAACAACTATGCCGGCGACAACATGTTTATTACAAACATGGCAGCCTTGCAGCGCACAACAAGAGAGCTTCAAGATATATCAATGTTCTTGAGAATGGTATCTTTGAAGGCAACCTTTCAAAAAATATCAAGAATTGCAAGGGATACAATACAAGATTTAAACAAAAATGTGGATGTCCTGATTTCAGGTGAAATGACTGAAATTGACAGGGCAGTTGCAGACAGGCTTTTGGACCCGCTTGTTCACTTGATAAAAAATGCAATCTCGCACGGTATAGAAGAAGATGATACATTAAGAAAAGTCATCGGAAAAGTTGCACGCGGAAGAATAGAGCTCAACGCTTTCAACAAGCGGGGTAAAATCTTTATAGAAGTCAAAGATGACGGCAAAGGCATTGATGTTGAAAGAGTTTATCAAAAAGCGCTTGAAAAAGGCATTATAGACCCTGACAGAGAATATTCCAAAGAAGAAATACATGAATTTATCCTGCTGCCCGGATTCTCAACGGCGGCTGTTATTGACAATATTTCAGGCAGAGGTGTTGGCATGGATGTTGTTAAAACAGAAGTAATGAAAATAGGCGGCAAAATCGACATAAGAAGTGAAGTCGGGGTTGGAACCACGATAACACTTGAAGTTCCGGTAAACCACTCAATTATGAACGGTACTATTGTGGATGTTAACGAACATCATTTTATAATTCCGACAGTTAACGTTAATGAAATTATTCTACCCGAAGATGATAAATGGGTTTATACAAATAATAAGAGAACATTCCTCAGGGTTAGAGAACATATTGTTCCGATTATACAGCTTGGAACTTTCCTCGGTGAAGATTTTAAAGATAAAGAGTATCCTCTGGTTATGCTTTTAGAAGTTGAAGGTGAATACAAGGTGCTTCCCATAACCAATGTTATAGGACGTCAGGAAGTAGTTGTTAAACCTGCGTTGGAAGAGTTTATAGATTTAAAATATATCTCCGGAATGTCCATTTTGGGAAACGGCAAAGTATCTTTAATTTTTGATGTAGACTTCTTGTTTACAATGGAAGGATAAAATGATGACAAATGAAGGAAGATTTATAACTTTTTCTTTAGATAAGGAAGAATACGGGATTTCTATTGATAAAGTCAAAGAAATAATAGAAATGCTCGATATTACACCTGTTCCAAAAGCGCCGGATTTTGTTAAAGGTATAATTAACCTCAGAGGTAAATTAATTCCGGTTATAAGCTTACGGCAGAAGTTTGCCATGGATGCTATAGATTATGATAAAAATACCTGCATACTTGTGGTTGATACGGAACATAACGGTATCAAAAAACCGCTGGGAGTTATAGTTGATTCTGTGTCAGAGGTTGTAACTCTGACAGAAGACCGGATTAAACCCGCGCCCGCCTACAATGGCGGCGATGTTAAGAATAAATATATCCCGCTAATCGGCAAATTTAGAGACAAGGTAATAATGCTGTTAAAAGTTGATTATATGTTCTACAATGAAAGCACCTACGCCTTGGCTGAAAGCAATCTTCCGGGCTGAAGCTAGAGCGATTCTGTCCATTTTTCGGATTCGTCCGGATCTAATAAGCGACTGCAAAGGGATGTAAGGGATTTCACGTTTCCATAGTTCTTATAAAAATACGGCAACTGTTCATCATTTCTATAATATTCAGAAGGTCCCAGTACAAAATCTTTTATACTCTCACCTTTTTTAAGCGGTATGCCACGTACTACCGGCATATAAGACGCGCCACCAACAGAAGCACCGGTGCATTTATTTCTAAATTGCAGAGAGCTGAAGTTCTCTTTTAGGTCTGAAATAAGACCACAAAGCTCTTTCAGGTCTTTCTGATTTGTGTCTTCAGGTATCATTCTTTCAACTGCTTTGTCATCAAAATCTCCGAACAATGACTTAACATTTTCTCTGGCATCTGTTAAGGAGATTTTGCCTTCCGAACCCTTAAAATTTACATTTTGACTCCGTACAAATTGATCCTGTTTTTGAGTTAAAACTCCATAATTTTTTAAGCGATTTTGATTAACATTCGCATAACTTCCAATTAAAGCTGCAATTTTCACTAAACACCTTCCCTCTTTATCGAATCCGTTTATATAAAACTCGTAAATAAAAAAAGATGCTATTTAAAATGAAAGTATTTATGTGTTTGAAATTTATTACAGAAAAGCTCGCACAGTCGGGCTTTTTGTCTTGTTACACTCAGTTTGATTATTTGTTTCAACCATTTTGAGCATTCGGGATTTTTTTAACTTATTTTTCTCAAAATTCTGCGGAACTTTTTTGTCAAACTTTTTCCTATTTTAACACGAAAATACAGACCCATTTGCAATCTTGCAACCTTGGCAAAAATTGCGCCTAAAAACCAGCAATATCAACAAACAATCAGAAAATCAAGGTTGCAAAACGACATTAAAATTTTGCAACCTTGATTTTTGGTTTGCAATGTTACTGATAACTTTTAGCCTATTTAATAAATGCTTTTCCGTATAATTCAATATCATCTATTTCAAACATATCGCTGCGATGTTCGCCGGGCCAAACGGCATATAATTTGCTACTTTCATTTTTTACTCGATAATAAACATCACGCCTTTCTTGGACGTAATGCCGAATCCATTTTATCTCTTTGTCTTTTGTGTGTTCAATGTAGCAAACCTTGTCTGAACCATACGGGAATCCGTGCTCCACTTCTGATGCTTTTCGCATTGTCGTTTCTCCTTTAAACTGTCCATTGAGATTCCTTGATGCGCTATTACGGGCAAGAATAACTATGTATCAAGAAATAATCCCATAAGTTTTTACTCGTCAGCCTTGTTTACCAAGTGCAAAAGTTGCAATTTTATTCATTAAGTCTCGCTCTTGCTTAGTTTCAATATCGCAAACCAAGCCATAGAAGTCGTGGCAATAATTGTCATCGCTCGGTACTTTACCTAATACAAAGGATTTTGTATTGCCATACAAAGTTACAGTCGCAAAAACAACCTCATTGTCCTCAGCATCTTTTTGCTTGCTTATTATGCAACTGTGTTCTTTTAATCCGCCTGTAAGGTCGTATCGTGCCAAAGGATTTTTATCATAGTTAATTCTGTGATACGCATTGTCTTCTCTCTCAGGGTTCATCAGCCAATCACGTGCATCATCAAAATTGTCATTAAGGACATAGTCTTTGCCCCTGTAGTGTGCAATGACATTGAAGGCTATTTTCATAAATACTCGTGAAGTAGCGGCGGTTTCTTCAATTTTAAATGTTACAATTGCATTTTCAGTTGGATATTTATTCAAAGGCTTATTTTGTTGTCTATATTCACTTATAAATTTACCTATATTTTGCTTAACTGCTATACTGTCAGACTTTACTTTAGAGCTAACAAAATATTTGCCTTGAAAAAAGCCTATCAATAAAAGGCTTTCAGGAATTTGTTCGTCCGGAATACTAACAAACTTTGTTTCATTATTAAATTCTTCAAGTTTGGTTAAAAATGTTGAAATGCCCGCTTCGCCATTCTGCTCATCAATACTTAAACCGCCCCCGCAGTTCTTAAGGTCGCATCTTATTTGCGGAATTAAATACGGCGTGCCTTTGAACATATAGCACAAGTAGTATTTTCCATCTTTTTCCATAGTCGTAATTTTAAGTTGACGTGGCAGTTTATCGCTTCCCTGCTTGCCTAGACCGAAAAAATCACGCCCCAAGGAAGGCAAAGATGAATGAACGATTTTGAGTTCTAATGGCGAAAAATAGTTATTCGCTTCATCCGAAACAACGCCTCTGTCGAGCATAGTTTTCCCACCAATGCTTGCTGGAAAAATATGCTCCCGTGAGCGATAAGTTAAATTCTGCTTATTTTTATAAAAAATGCACATTTATTTCCTAATCGAGCGTATTTGCCCGTTGCTCCCGCAATCCACTCTTCTGTCGCCAATTGAACGCAATTTTTTTTGATATGCTATTGAGTCCAAGAAGAGCTATTTTAGAGATTTTGGCTTACTGCTGTTCGGGTTGTTTTTGCAAATCGTCAAAAATTGCAAATCTCCAAAATTCGGGTGGTAGTGGTGACTGATTTTTGATACAAGCCAAGAAATGAGAAGCAAGCGGCCTTGTAAGTTCGGTTATTTTTATATCGTGCTTGCTCGTGTTTTTTACAAAATCAGAAATTAAATCATATTTTGTTGAATTTTTATTCGGGTGGTTAAAATTGGGAGTGCTAATCCCCGTGCCAGTTCGAACCATTCCTTTGAAAATTTTGTCTGCCCAATCTTTTGGTGGAAGCCAGCCAACTAGGTCTATCTCCTCATTTACTTCAGGTTCGCCTTTTACTACATCATTAAAAATATTATCAACCAGCGCATCCCTTGTTTCGGCGTTAAACGAAAAACAAAGTTCTATCAAAACCAAGAGAAAATAGCTAGATTTTTCAGTCCAATCAACAGGCTTGGTTTTCATTATTACTCTTTCGGCAATCAAATCCATCCTATTTGCACACTCAATAAATGGCAAGGAACTCTCTGGAGATTTTCTTCTTATTGTCAAATAGTTTAGCATTTCATTGAAATAAAGTTTTAATTTATCCAATTGACCATTAACTTTATACAGTAAAAATACCATAGCAATTTCTATGTGATGCAAATCTATAAGTGGACAAAGTGCAGAGGGATTGGACTCAATAAATTTGTCCAAGTAAATATACGAATTTTGATACCATTCTTGCTTGGCTTCATTATTCGATATATCTGTTGCGGATAATCCATAGATGCACAGTCTTGCTAAATGCCAGTAGGTAGAATTTATTGTATTAATTGGAATTAGGCTTGCTGACCAACTTCCAACATTTATTCCCCAAGTCATAGTCAATATTTCTCTATTTTCACCAAAATATTGATGCAATTCACCTAAATAAAAATCAAACCAAACGTTTATTACGATTTTTTGTTGTTCTTGGGTCAAATTTGGAAACACATCCCATAATTTGAGCATTGCCCATTCTGTTAAATCAATCCAGCCAACTATTGCGCTGGGTCTGTCTGGACTGTTATTTTTCAAAATTGTGAGCGCAAATGGTATTAAGTTTATACGGCTCTCATCTACACCCTTTTCAAAAACGATATTTAAAAAATTTTTCCAGTTTGGAATAAGCTGACTTTCCCATTCGGTAGTCCCGTAGCAAAAATCTCGAAATTGCGAGGTGATATATGCCAGTAACCCTGATAAATTACTTGGCAGAACTTCCGCCGAAAGCATATTTTGTGCCACAATTTCGGCAAATTTATCAATATTCCATCTTTCAAATTCAACGCCTATGTTGTCGCAGATGGTCTTGTTGGCACTGTTTACAAAGTTGTCATAGCTACCAATCCCATTTGCATCATCGTGCTTGTTGTAAACGGTTATAATTTTGTACCTCTTTATCTGTTCGATTGGTATTTCAGTTGACACAAAATTCGGATTTGACGCACGCTGCAAGTCATCGTGAAATTTTTTTGAAGTCCAATTGGCATAAGTGAGCTTCTCGGCTTTGAGTACAAATGCAATGACTTGTTCATTTTTACTGTCATAAAAACTTA
>Ga0209737_10001926_pt1 | contig 14612 bp, 11 predicted proteins | sample TergutCu122P3_FD_187284 | JGI IMG/M metagenome (GOLD analysis project Ga0209737, IMG submission 187284) | Cubitermes ugandensis P3 segment gut microbial communities from Kakamega Forest, Kenya - Cu122 P3 (SPAdes) (version 2) | ecosystem: Host-associated > Arthropoda: Insects > Digestive system...
CAGGACTAGCCAGCCCCGCAAGATTAGCGCATCACAAGCACGCATGGAAGAATAGGAGAAATTAATGAACAAAGTAGTATTAATGGGACGTTTGACCAGAGACCCTGAAGTTAGATATTCACAAGGTGAAGGCAGCATGGCGGTTGTCAAATATACATTGGCAGTGGACCGCCGTTTCAGCCGCAATAATGATGAAGCAAACGCTGATTTCATCAACTGTGTAGCATTTGGGAAAACCGGTGAGTTTGCGGAAAGATACTTACGGAAAGGCATGAAAATCGCCGTGGCCGGACGCATTCAAACCGGTAGTTATACCAACAAAGATAATATAAAAGTTTATACTACCGAAGTAGTAGTCGATGACCACGAGTTTTGCGAAAGCAAAGGGTCAAGTGGTGAAGGCGGTTACTCCGGAGGTGGCGGTGGTATCAGCCGGCCTGAACCATCAGCAGGAGACGGATTCATGAATATTCCTGATGGAATAGATGAAGAGCTTCCGTTCAATTAAAAGATTCGTAACAAACTAAAAGTTTGCAGGAGGATATTTGATATGGCCTACAATAGAGGTGACAAACCCGATTTTCCGAAGAGAAAAGGTAATTCTCTGCGCAGAAAGAGAAAAGTATGTGTTTTCTGCGGTAAGGACAGTGTAATTGATTATAAAGATACCAACAAATTAAAAAGATATGTTTCTGAACGTGGTAAGATTTTACCCCGTCGTATCACCGGCAACTGTGCCAGACATCAGAGATCCTTGACCGTCGCAATCAAACGGGCGCGTCACGTTGCATTGATGCCATATGTTATGGACTAACAGGTATCCATTGTGTATAAACAGTTATCAAGCTTGACTTGATAACTGTTTTGCACACTTTTTAATGTGAAGTTGTAGATTTTCCAAAACGAACTTCGTTCGTTATGCGAAATGCAAAACATGAGCATTAGAAAATCTCTTCACATTTGCGATAAGTTACAACTACTACATTAAGACAAATATGTTATAATACTAATTGTAATAACGCTTGTGTAAGGGTTGTCACTCATTTATGTGTCAACTGTGAAAGATATGGTTTCATATGAGAAATGCGATCAGGTTAAAGGGTAAGCTGAGACGATACCTCCAAACCTCCATCTACCTGGGTGTTTTGTTGATGTTTGTCAATTTGGCTATATACCTTGTTGATGTGTCGTCAGGCTTGATTCTAACTTGTTTTATTATTTTTTACTTCGCAGTACTTTTATCACTGCTTATTTACAACCGGCCGGTCATTATCAATGAATTGGTTAGTTTTGCTACCCAATACGGGCAAATCCAGAAAGCCCTGTTATATGAGCTGGAATTACCTTATGCGATTCTTGATGACCGTGGCAAGCTGATTTGGACAAACAAAGCCTTTGAGGATGTCACCCAAAAAGGAAAGAAATACCGCAAGTCGATAACCACCATATTCCCAGAAATTACTGTAGACAAGCTTCCTTTCGAAAATGATGAGGAATCATTTGATATTGAATCGGGAGGACGTATATATACAATAAAACTAAAAAAAGTATCGACAAAAGAATTGGCACAAAATAGCAACATCATCGAATCGGCCAGTTACGAAGGTTACTTAGTCGCCATTTATCTGTTTGATACAACCGCCCTGAGTATTGCCTTACAGGAAGTTGATGACCAAAGTCTGGCAGTCGGGATGATATATCTTGACAATTATGATGAAGCACTTGAGAGCATTGAAGAAGTTCGCCGTTCACTGTTGATTGCACTTATCGACAGAAAAGTAAATAAGTATATCACCTCACTTGATGGTCTTTGCAAAAAACTTGAAAAGGACAAGTACCAGATAGTCCTACGGAAAAAGGCACTTGTTGATTTAAAGGAGCAAAAATTTGACCTGCTCGAAGATGTCAAAACCGTAAATATTGGTAATGAAATGAGTGTCACAATTAGCATCGGAATTGGTGTTGATGGTTTGTCATATGCCCAGACCTACGAGTTTGCCCGTAATGCCATCGACTTAGCCTTGGGGCGCGGCGGTGACCAAGCCGTCGTCAAAACCCCGGATAACATATGTTATTATGGCGGAAAAAGTCAGCAAGTCGAACGCAATACCCGCGTTAAAGCCCGCGTCAAAGCCCATGCCCTCCGGGAAATTATTTCCGGTAAAGAAAAGGTCATTATTATGGGACACCGGATGGCTGATGTAGACAGTTTTGGTTCGGCAATCGGCATTTACCGGATAGCATCGATGCTTGAGAAAAAAGCCCACATTGTCATTAACGAGACGGCAACCTCCGTCCACCCATTAATCGACTTGTTCCGGGGTAATCCGGAGTATGAAGAAGATATGATTATTAACTGCCAACAGGCACTTGATATGGCAGATAACAATACCGCATTAGTAGTCGTTGACGTGAACCGCCCGAGCATTACCGAATGTCCGGAACTGCTGCGCTTATGCAAAACAATAGTAGTCCTTGACCATCACCGTCAGGGAGCAGAGGTAATCGAAAACGCCACCCTTAGCTATATAGAAGTATTTGCCTCATCCTCGTGTGAAATGGTTGCGGAAATCCTTCAATACATTGATGATAACATCCGGATGCGCCATGAAGAAGCCGATTGTTTATATTCCGGAATCATGATAGATACAAACAATTTTGTCACCAAAACAGGGGTACGGACTTTCGAAGCGGCGGCATTTCTACGCCGGAGTGGTGCTGATGTAACCCGCGTAAGGAAACTTTTCCGCGAAGATGCCCATGAATATAAAGCCAAAGCCGATGCGGTCAGCCAAGCTGAGATTTACCGTGGCGCATATGCGATTTCCACCTGTACCAGCGAAGATATCCAAAGCCCGACCATCATCGGCGCCCAGGCGGCAAATGAGCTTTTGAATATCAAAGGGGTAAAAGCCAGTTTTATTTTAACTGATTATCAAAATTGCATATATGTAAGCGCCCGCTCGATAGATGAAGTAAATGTCCAAATCATTATGGAGCGGATGGGAGGTGGCGGACACATGAACATCGCCGGTTGCCAAATGGAAGGAATACCAATTGATGAAGGCATCGGTGCCCTCAAACGGACACTCGATAGCATGATAGACGGAGGTGAGCTGTAATGAAAGTAATACTATTACAAGACGTAAAAAGCCTGGGGAAAAAAGACGAAATAGTTAACGTAAACGATGGTTATGCACGTAATTACATATTCCCAAAGAAATTAGGCATTGAAGCATCAACCAAAAACCTAAATGACTTAAAACACAAAAAAGCCGGAGAAGAAAAAACCGCCAAGGAAATTTTGGCAAATGCCAAGGAGCTTGCAAATTCACTTACAGAGAAAAAAGTTAGTATCAAAATGAAAGCCGGAGAAAGCGGCCGCCTTTTCGGTTCGGTTGGAACAAAAGAAATCGGACAGGCATACAAAGAACAACACAATATTGACATTGACAAAAAGAAAATCCAACTTGCGGAACCAATCCGCAGTTTTGGTGAAATACAAGTTCCAATTAAATTGCACCCCCAAGTAACCGGTACACTTACAGTGGTCGTACAAGAGGCATAGAGTACAAATGGCGACAATGGAAGAAGCGCTCTTAAAGCGAATTTTGCCACATAGCATCGAAGCAGAACAATCTGTTATTGGTGCAATGATAATGGATAGGGAAGCGATTATTATTGCCGCCGAAATCGTGGGCGGAGCGGATTTTTACAGCCGCCAATACGGTGTTGTCTTCGAAGCAATGGTTGAGCTAAATAATGAAGGAAAACCGGTTGACCTGATAACCCTCCAAAACCGCTTAAAAGAAAAGGATGTACCGCCGGAAGTAGCCAGCTTGGAATTTATCCGCGATCTGATGACCGCCGCCCTCACTTCCGCCAACATCAAACACTATGCCAATATAGTCGCCGAAAAAGCAACCTTACGTAAATTAATCAGACTAAATGAGGAAATAGCCAACAACTGTTATTCCGGCAAAGAAAGCCTTGAATATATTATTGAAGATACCGAAAAGCGCGTTTTTGAACTAATCCAAAAAAGCAATACCAGCGCGTTTGTCCCCATCCGCGAGATTGTCTCAAACGCCCTTGACAAAATAGAGCTGGCATCACGCAATAAAGGAAGTGTGACCGGAGTCGCGACCGGTTTTACCGACCTTGATTACCGGACGGCAGGAATGCAACCCTCGGATCTAATATTGCTTGCCGCCCGCCCCTCAATGGGAAAAACAGCATTTGCACTAAATATCGCCCAACACGTAGCTTTCAGACAAAAACAATGCGTCGCCATCTTTAGCTTGGAAATGTCAAAAGAACAACTGGTAAACCGCCTCTTTGCAATGGAAGGACGGGTAAATTCCTTAAATCTACGGTCAGGTAACCTTTCTGACATGGAATGGGAAAAATTGATAGAAAGTGCCGGAATAATCGGCAAGTCAAGTTTAATTATTGATGATACCCCCGGAATCACGATTACCGAGCTCCGCTCAAAATGCCGCAAATACAAACTGGAATTTGACCTACAAATGATTATCATCGACTATATCCAATTAATGAGCGGTTCCGGCACCCGTGCCTCCGACTCACGGCAAAATGAAATATCAGAAATATCCCGTTCCCTAAAAGCCCTGGCCCGGGAACTGAATGTACCAGTAATAGCACTATCACAACTAAACCGGGCAGTGGAAACCCGCTCCGACCACCGCCCAATACTATCCGACCTTCGTGAATCCGGTGCTATCGAGCAAGACGCCGACGTAGTTATGTTCATCTACCGTGACGACTATTACAACAAAGAAACCGAAGAAAAAGGCATAGCCGAAATCATCATCGCCAAACAACGTAACGGCCCTACCGGCACAATAAAATTAGTATGGCTAGAAGAATTTACAAGATTCGCCAATTTAAGCCGTTCATAAATAATATATCACACTACACCACCACAAATGAGAACAGCCCCAACCCGGCACGTTCTCTTTTTATTATAACCAGAACCCCGAAAACGAAAGGAGCTAAAATGAAACAAGAAACCCGCTACCTAATATCCGATGCCGCCAAAAAAGTACAAGTAGAATCACACGTCCTACGCTACTGGGAAGAAGAACTAAAACTCCCAATCAAACGAAACGAACTCGGACACCGCTACTACACCGAAGATGACATCACACGCTTCAAAGAAATAAAATCCCTAAAAGAACAAGGCCTTCAACTAAAAGCCATCCGCATGATACTAAAAGACGGCAGAATCCAACCCTTTGCCGAACGTGAGACAAACCCACGAGTAGAAGAAAAACACATACTAATGGTAAACTCCAATGAAATAATGAACACACCTCCCAGCGGGACAGGACTATCAACCGCCAACGAAGCCAAAACCCTGCGCCTACAACAACTACTGCAACAAATGATATCAGATGCAGTCAAAAAGAGTACCGGGGAATTTGTCGAAGACATCAAAGAAACAATGCTAAAAGAACTGGACTACCAATTCCGCTTACAAGAAGAGCGAGAAGAAAACTACATCAAAGAAAAAATCAACCGCGATGAAGCCCACTACCAACGCATTGATGAAATGCTACGTAAACGAAGCCGGAAATTAAAACCGGATAAAGAAAAAGGGTTTTTTAGGAAGTCATAAAAATTGCCGCGCTGTTTGCGCGGCGATTTTTATCAACTAAACTAATACTACCCAGCTACAATTGCGGCGACCGGACATGTGTCAACGCATGCACCACAGTCGATACAAGTATCAGGGTTGATTTCATACTTGGAACTTCCCGGACTAATCGCATCAGTTGGACATGAACCGACACAAGCGCCACAATTGATGCAGCTGTCATTGATTATGTATGCCATGTGAATCCTCCTCGTTTCATATGTTTTAGCGTCCCAACGGGACGGTTTTTATAGTCCTATCTTAATACAAAACAAACCACATTTCAAGCGAAAAACAAAAACTTGGCTTATTCTTCGTTTGGTTCTTCTTCCCTTGCCATTGCAATCATGTCATCCGCCAGCCTTCGCAACTTTTGCTCCGGATATTCGCAGGTAAGTGGATCCCTGCCAAATGCCCGGTATACTGCCTCACCATCACTATAAACAACCGCATTTAACACTTCCGTCTGGTTAAGTACATGTGGTTCAGTAAACGCCAAAATCCCGTCAGTCAAAGCCCCGGCATCCACCGGTTTAATACTGCCCTTAGATAAAAGAGCATTTGTTTCAACAACAGTTTCGGTAGGTAAATTCGTAATCTGCATTGTCGTATTAGGAAGATTGACATTACTTATCGTATCTCCCAACCCACATAAAGCCTTAATCATCAACATAATATCATTTTCAGATGGTTTTAAAACGAACTCTTCCTCACCTTCAACCATTCGCTGACCTTTTTCTATTCTATCTGCCAGGTCCTTCATCCGCCAGCCAACAGGGGTCAGGTTAAACCCCCAACTTTTAACAAAAGCAGGATCCCTTAAATAATCATTACCAGGCATAAATTCGGCAAGATGACGGTCACTGCCGGCCGGAATCCATCCGAAACGCCGGAAAAGGTCAAACTGTACCCGGTGCAGGGTGGTAAAATACTCAGGCAAGATGTTGTTTGTTTCAGCTGCAAAACCGGACTCATAAAACTCATCAACAAAACCACGGTACATCTCCATCAAGTCTTGACCTTGATAATGGATTTGATTAAACCAAGTAAAATAATTGAGCCCAAGAACATTGGTCTTGATATCGCGGCGCCCCACATCATATCTTCCAAGCCTTAAGTTAACCATCTTCACAAGCAAATTCAGGGTATGAAATATCTCATAACTGTAACCAAAAGCTTTAATCTGGGGAAAACCTTGATATAAAGCCCTGACACAGATACTCATTGGATTGGTTAAATTAATGACCCAGGCATTCGGGGCAAAATCGCGGATGACTTCCGCAAACTTGATGAATGGGGGAATAGTCCGCAAAGCCCGGATGATACCACCCGGTCCAACTGTATCACCAACTGATTGGAATATACCCATCCGCTCCGGTAAATGGACATCGGAATACATTTGGGCAAAAGTGCCGGGAAGAATCGAAATAAAAATTATATCAGCATCGGTGACTGCTTCGTGAAGCGATGAAACAGCGCGGTATACCCAATTACCGGAAAGTCTGTTTCCGATTACTTCGTTGGCTTTTGCCGCTTTCTCATCATAGTCATACAAGCGGATAACCCCGCCAAGCTCCGCTTCCAACGCAAGGTCTCCCATCAGTGACCAAGCCCATTGCCGTGAGCCACCCCCGATGTAACCTATAATCAATTCTTTAGATTTCATAATAAAACCACCCTTCCTGTCATTGCGGACTCGACCCGCAATCTCAGAATTTTTCATTAAACCAAACCCTCATCTGCCCCTCTTCCCTATTCGCCCAAGCGTAATAAGGGATTAACTTTATTTCTGCCCCTGACTCAGATGGTGGTGTTTCTGAATAAAGATTTCCATCACCACATACCCGCAATCCTTTAACCAATATTGGGGTGACCCCATATAATAAATTATCGTCATAAGCTAAAACATCCATTACAGTATCACGCGGAATAAATAAATTATTCAGTTTACCATTATCAATTTCTTCGGCACAATAAACAAGCGGACCACGCATTAACGCAACTTTGCCGTTATTTGCCCTGATGCTGTCATGGGCATAAATTTTACGGATTGGTAAATCAAAAGAGACGGTAAGCTCATCGCCATCTTCCCAAGAACGGGTGATGGTATAATACCCATCTTGGGATTGACCGACGCAGTCAACGCCATTTAATTTTACTTCTGTTTCCTTTACCCAACTGGGAATCCGGAAAGCAAAACCAAAATCGCCGCTACCACTAAAACGATATGTCATCAAACCATAATATGGATATTCCGTCTCAAGGGTGACTTTTACATTTTTTGATTTCGATTCCATCTCACTGCCGATAAATAAGTGTGAAAAAATCCGGTCTTCATTTTCAGCCCAGATGTAACCCCCAAGGGAAGTGAGGAAACGGGCAACATTTGGTGGGCAGCAGGCGCAGGCATACCATTCGGGACGGCGGGGTTTTACATGCCCATAACAATGATACACCCCGGAAACACCCGGTTCGACCTCCAGTGGATTACAATAGAAAAAATTAGTGCCATTAAGACTCATACCGCTGATGATGGAGTTATATAATACCAGCTCCAATACATCGGCATATTTACCATTGGGAATAATTTCAAGCATTTGTTTAGCAAAAAAAGCCAGTCCAATTGATGCACAGGTTTCGCCATAAATCGTATCATTTGGTAAATCATAAGCAACCGTAAAAGCCTCACTCATAGGAGTGGAACCGATTGCCCCGGTAAGATACATCTTTTTATTAGTGATGTTTCCCCACAAGGTTTCACAAGCTTCATATAGTCCTTTGTCATTGGTTTCGCTCGCGATATCCGCCATCGCCGTGTACATATAAACCGCCCTGACCGAATGCCCAACCGCCTCATCCTGCTCCCTGACCGGCAGATGAGACTGGTTATAATGATAGTCCCCATTTGATTTTCCCCACACCACCCAATCAAGACGGGCATTTTCCTCGTCGAAATAATGAGGCTTTTTACCCCTCTCATCAATAAAATGCTTGGCAAGCTCAAGATATTTGGCTTCATTTGTCACGCGGTAAAGTCTCATCAAAGCAAGCTCTATTTCCTGATGTCCGCAATAACCGGGCGTCTTTTGAGTAATAAAAACATCATAAATCAAGTCGGCTTTTTTAATCGCAATATCAAGGAAATTTCTTTTTCCCGTGGCTTCAAAATATGCTACTGCCGCTTCAATCATATGTCCGGCAGTATACAGCTCATGAGCTTCGCGTAGATTGGCAAATTTCCCATATTGCTTCTTTATAATAAAATATGTATTGATATATCCATCAGTTTGTTGTGTCCGCCCAATCAGGGCGATTGCTTCGTCAGCACGGGCTTCGAGTTCGGCATCAGGATTTATTTTGAGTGAATAAGCGACGGCTTCAAGCCATTTATGTATATCAGTGTCCTGAAAAACAAAACCATAAAACTCACCCTCGGCTTCCCCCGCCGCAATCCGGAAATTCTCGAAAACATGGCTTTTTTCCGCACCCTCGACCTTATCGTTCATGATTGCCTCTTGATAAGGAATGACCACATTGGCTGCCAGTTTCTGATAGCGGTTAAAAAATTTGTCGGTTATTTTCACGTCTTGGTATGAGATACCCTTGTTATTTTTCATATGCTTGTCCTTTCACTTGTTTATGTTTGAATGATATCATATTTTTACAAAAAACTCAAACGATAATCCATTTATGTGAAAAATTGTTTGACATTTATACGAAATACTGATAATGTGATATTGTTAGGGGATTATTTGTAAATCTTTCAAAAAATCTCGAAAGCGTTCTTTTACTACATATTTTAAAGCATTCCCACGGGGGCTATTTTTTAAATTTATTAGTCCTTTCAGGGCATTCATATTTATTACTATAAAGTGTAAAATATTAGTGAATGGAATTAATATGGAATTATACATAATAGCAGGAGAAAGAATCAGGCAGTTACGAAAAGCTTTAAAAATGACGCAAGAGGAATTTGCTTGCGAAATTTGTATTGACGCAAACCACCTCTCTCGGATTGAGCGTGGTATCAAAGGGATAAGCATTGATAAGATGGTGCTGATATGCGAAAGATTCGAAGTAGGAATGGATGAGCTAATTCCGATTATACATAATGAAACATCATTAAAAGAAAAATTAATAAATGAAATCCATGAAATCATTAAAGGAATGAATACACTGGAAGTTGCGACGTTGAGAAAGTTGCTGGGGAATTTAGAATAATGTTCATTTTTATTGTTAAATGTTTTGGCGGAAAGTCGGGGGATTTTACAAGAGATGAACTCCCTAATCCTTTTGAAAAGAGGATTAGGGAGTCTGAGTGACTACTCACCTATAAGGAGGCTAAGATGCTAAAAGTAAAATCAAGACGGGTTTTATCATTACTAATTGTATTTGCAATTCTTTTCACAACGATTACAACACCGGAATTATTTTATCAACGGGTGTATGCAACAGCTGGGGATGTCCAAAATTGTGAAATTGATTGTGGTGAGTGTGAAGAGGGGGAGGATATTAGTATAAGCAATATAGGGGATATTCACAATTGTGAAATTGATTGTGGAGAATGTGAAGAAGGGGAGGATATTGATGCAGGCAGTGTACAGTTATTTAATAATATTGTTTGTACTAATTGCACTGCTGTTCGAGATTGCAATGAATGCAGATTTGGCGTTTCTGGAGAATATCGAAATCAAACAGACATTACATTATTTTGGGATATGCTGGAAAATCATTTTAATGTCGAAGTAGATATGCTTTTAGTAAAACGAGAACTGGTAGATATATTAAATGATTTTAGGCATTGGGATATTATTTGGAGATCAGAGCACAATGAATTGACCAGCCGTGTTTTTTTTAATCATGGTTTCTCTCAAAGGTTCGATATTCAAATAGCATGGAATTTGGATACCGGAATTTTTAGGCAGGCATTTTGGGACTATAAACCCGAAAATGATGCTATAACCAGCACCCTTGCTAAATTCGCGCATCGGTATGCTGACAACGAAATTTCTCGTGTTAATAATTTACTTGGAGGAGTTATTTTAGAATCTACTAATTACGACAGACTTTTTGAGTTTTTCGAAGTTCTTATTGGCGGTGGACTGGTTCTTGTACATCCATATCCACATACATCACATACCAAAAGGTCAATGCTATTTGAGTTTTGGGAAACTAGCCATATTTTTGATAACGGTAAAATGGATGTTTTCATCGATTGGATAGTATCGGGTGATTCTTATATAATGGAACAGGTAAATATCACCGGAACTAATTCTTTACTCAATAAATTTCAGCCATATGTAGATGAGTTAAACACGTGGATTCAGGAGTTTCTGCCTCCGGCAACGATTAGCTTCCTAACTACTACCGGATCTGTAACGTATGGCGACACATTTACTGGTCTACCAACATTAAATACTGATAGCACAACCGGTACGATTACATATTCATCAGCAACACCAGGAGTCGCAACCGTAGATTCGAGTACTGGTGCGGTAACCATAGTTGGAGCAGGAACGGCGGTAATAACTGCCGGAGCAGCCGGTGTATCAGGTGTATCCTCGGCTAAAACAGCTACATATACACTAACTGTTAATAAAAGAGATATCACAATAACAGGTGCGACAATTACCGGAAGGCAATATACCGGAGATAATTCGCTTCCTAACGCAAATGTTACAGCGGTGGCTTTTAGTAATACTGTCGCAGGCACGGAGATGAAAATTGGTTCTACATACAATGTCACGGCGGCTTCAATAGCCGGTAGTGATTTTAATGTCGGGAATAAAAACGCCACTATCACCGTTGGCTTACTTGGTAAAGCGGCACAAAACTACAACCTTACAACTGCAACGTTTACGACGACAAATACCCCTGTTGCCATCACCGCAAGGGCTGTTACCATCACTCCTGGTTCTGGGCAGAGCAAAGTATTTGACACACCTGATCCTGCCACATTTGCCTTTACCCCCAGCCCGGCTTTGTTTGGTGATGACAAATTTGAAGGTAAGTTAGCATATACCGGTGGTCCAGACGCGGGTAAATATCCTTTTACTCTTGGCACCTTGAGTGCAGGGAGCAATTATACCTTATCTCTGGCAGGTAACGTAATGTTTGAAATAACAAAAGCAAACATTCCTGCGATAGGCAATCAAGAAAAATTTGTCAGATATAATGATACTGCTGGTCCACATACTGTGGATATAGCGACATTAATAGCATCTTTCCCCGGAACAAAATCATACAGTGTGGGAACGATAACCGGTACATCATCTATCATTGATGGTACACCAACTGTTTCAAATGGTATCCTTTCCTTTAAAATAGCAAGCGGTTTGAACTTCAGTGGACAAACAGCAACGATTCCTGTTACGGTGGGAGGATTTACCAACCATAATAATATCACTATCAATGTAGTGGTAAGTTTGACTGATAAAACTGTAATAGAATTTAAAAGCACACCTTCATGGCCATCTGGAAAGACTTACGATGGTACAGCGCTTAGTCAGCCGACTGCCACTCCCGCAAGCTCAGCTGCCAACCCTGTATTGACGATTAGTTGGACTGGTACAGACGCTAATGGTGGTAATTACTTGAGCAGTAATGCTCCGACATTCCCCGGCACTTACAGGGTATCGATAGGATATACAGATGATGAATATCAAGTAACAGCGGTTCAGAGCAGCGACATTGTTATCGCAAAAGCAAATCTGTCATGGGGAACCAGCGGAACAGTAGCATCCAAAGAATATGATGGAACTACAGCTGCCACGGTTGCGACAAAACCGGCCCTTAATGGAATAGTAACTGGCGATGGCGCCAATTTATCTGTTATTAATGGGACAGTGACTTTCGATAATGCATCGGTAGGAATCAACAAACCGATTACTGTGTCCGGCACATGGAGTATTGGCGGAACAGCGGCTTGGAGATACAACCCACCTACTGGAAACCCGACATTCAGTAACGGCACAATTACCAAACGTACTATAAGCGTCAGCAATGCAGTGATTTCTGATAAAACTTTTACTAACGATAATACTCTTAATACTGCTGCCATTACATCAGTTACATTTGGCAATACTGTTACGGCTACGGCAATGACCCTTGGCACAACATATAATGTAACCGCGGCATCCTTGACAGGAGCAACAACGGTTGGAAATAACAGGCCTACTTCCATAACTGTTACATTGGCAGATGCCGCAAATGCCAACTACCAGTTTAGCGGTGGCGTCAATAATGTCGTATTTACCGGAGCTACGGTCAATATCATCAGAGCTGCTGGTGCTGGATCAGCAACACCCGCTGTTAACGAGAGGACAACGAATAGTATTACAGTAACTTCTTTGTTAACATTTACCCCTGGCTCTATATCTGGTCATGCTGCCGAGCAGGATGTTATCCAATTTGCCAGAAGTGATACGAATACAGCTCCGGCGGCTACTTCAACCGCATGGGTAGATGCCAATAACGGAAAAACCAGTCATACATTTACGGGCTTATCAGAAGGTACGACCCATTATATCTTTGCCCGTGCCAAAGAAACAGCAAACTACAGTACCGGTGCAGTGTCTACCGGAAAAGAAGCAACAACAAGACGTACCCCTACCCAAGCTGACTTTACCCGTACAATACCGACGAATCATGTATTCAGCGGTTCACCCCAAGGAATAGGCACAGTGACTGCGGCAACCGGTATGGGAACATTTACAGTTTATTATACAGGAGTTGAAGGTACGACTTATGCAAAATCATCAACAGCTCCTACCAATGCCGGAACTTATGCCGTAACCGTTGATGTTACTGCAATAGGTGATAATTTTGTAACTGCACAGGATATTTCATTAGGTAAATATATTATTGCCAAAAAGGATGTTGCCATAACGGCGGCAACAATCACCAGCAAAACATATGACGGAACTTTAACACTTCCAACTGCCAATGTTACGGCTGTCACATTTAATGATGCAGGAGTTGGCAGTAATTATACCGTGACAGCAGCGGCATTTACTGGTAATGCAAATGTCGGAACTGCAAAACCGACCACGATAACTGTGGCGCTTTCAGGAATCGCAGTGACCAATTTCAACCTGACTAATCCTACTTTCACAGGAGCGACAGCTAATATCGACAAGAAAAATGCTACTGGTGTTAACAGGACATATTTAGTTAAAGAAGAAGATGCCCGCGAATACACATTTGATTTAAGGACACTTTTACCAAATATTGCTTCTCCGATGACATTAGGAAATGTTACATATGCTCCGACAATAGGTACCAACTCAGCATTCTTGGGTTCACTTACCTACACGTCAGGTCATTTGTTGTCGATTCCGGTTTTGGCAACTGCGGTTGGTGAAGCAACGATAAATGTTGCAATAACCAGTGACAATTTTACTATTACAAATGCTGTTATTACGATAGAAGCAATCGATGGGGTACCTGTAGCAGTTTCTGGTGTTTCTGTGACAAGCCGTTCGTTTGACGGACAGGCAATAACAAGAACCGGGAATGCAGTTTTCACTGATATAATAACAGGCAACCCGATAACGGGCCTTCCTGCCACCTATACATGGACAGGGCATAATGCACCTGATGCTCCGGTAGATGCTGGAATCTATACCTTAACAGTTTCTGCTGATACAACCGGAACATCATACTTTGTAGTAATGGATTTATCGGTCAATTTTGAAATCACCCAAAGAGTCGTTAATGTCAGGGCTGATAACAAAACTGTGACAGTTGGCAGCACAACACTTCCGGCGCCAACAGTCAGTTATAATGGATTTGTCGGTTCGGATAACGCAGCTAATGCTTTACTCGTCCAAGCAGTGGCACAACATACAGCATTAAACGCATCGGCAACTGGATCATTCCCGATTACATTTGAAACAGAAGCTGAATTAAATGATACAAATGGTGCGAATTATACGTTAAATCATCAAGAAGG
>Ga0209737_10001927_pt1 | contig 14606 bp, 10 predicted proteins | sample TergutCu122P3_FD_187284 | JGI IMG/M metagenome (GOLD analysis project Ga0209737, IMG submission 187284) | Cubitermes ugandensis P3 segment gut microbial communities from Kakamega Forest, Kenya - Cu122 P3 (SPAdes) (version 2) | ecosystem: Host-associated > Arthropoda: Insects > Digestive system...
GGCGCGCCAAGCGTAACCTGTATCAACATGCTTTTCAGCCGTTTCTTTTATTCGAAGTAGGTGTCGTGGTTGAAGTAACTCCTCTGCCTTTTAACTGCGTTTACAATTGCCAGAACTAATATTGAGCCGATTGCTAAGCTGGCCGCAATTACGATTATTATTGAATAGTTAAAGTTTTTCAATGTCGCGTTGAACGGTAAGTTTTGATTACTGCCGTTTACAATGTAGCTATTAAACGAATAATTTTCCGCTTTTATAGTAATGGTGTCGCCTTCCTCTAAATTCTCCAAAGTAAATTTTCCGAATTCATCGGTTTTTGTTTTTAATATACCGTTAACTCGGACTTCGGCATCTTTTATAGGCGTTCCTTTATTATCAAAAACCGTGCCGCTTATAGAGAAAACCTGCACAAGCTTTACTTCCGCCGTCAAATTAATTTCCGTAGAAACTATAATTTCGGCAACGGCGATACCGTTAATTTTAAAGGCCAGCTTGTCGCCGTTTTTAACGTTTAAAATTGCCGAGCTTCCGGTTAGTTCTATGTCGGTACTTATACCGTTTACAGTACAAAAAACTACCGGTTGCATCAGCGGTATGTTGTAGGCGTTTGTAAAAGTAAAGGTAATATCACGCTTAAAAGCTTTAACATATATTATAATGGTGGAAGACGCTTCGCCGTCTAAAATAAGGTCTCCCAAATTATCAATATACTGTATTCCGTCGTTCAAGGGATTCAGTAAAGATTCCAGGTCTAAATAAAATTTATAACCTGTCGCATGGAGATTAATTTTAATATTTTGATTAATAAACTCCGATGAGAAAATAAAAGAACCGTCCTTGGTTGTTTCGTTTATAGTTGCGCCGTTTAGTAAAAAATTTAAATTTATTTCGCCAAAAATTTTTGAACCGTCCTCGTTTACAAATTCAATGCAGTATGATTCTACATTCAATGTTACCTCATCTTCGTCAAAATTAATTTTCAAATTAATTTTAGCGCGTTCCCCGTCGGAATATTGAAAATCTTTAAAATGTGAACCGTCGGAGAATATCGCGTCAAAATTGACAACATTATTTAAACCGTTTTTACTGAAAATTAAAATTTCATCTCCGTTTGATTTATACATATTACCGGTTAAAACATTACTGTTGACTCTGTAAATCATTATTCCTTCGTTTATTTCCTGGCCATTAATTTTTGTGCTTTTATAGTATTGCGCCACGAAAAATTCGCCGTCTTTTTCGCCGAATTTAACGGCCGTGCTTTCTGATTTTGAAAAGGTTATTTCTCCGGCATTCTGTGTAGTTAAAGTTCCCCAACCTAATTTATACTTATAATACGCGTTTAAGTCTTGAGGGTTTTCGTAATCTGTGGACCCCATGATGTCGTAAAAGCCGACGGGATAAATTTTTTGAAATTCAGGATCGGAAGAGTCTTCATAGTGGTATAAATCCTGTATTCCGGCGTCGTTTCCTATATTATGTAAAAGCTCGTGGCACATAACTCCGATAGGGTAATTTAGTGTGCGCACAACGGCGCCTTGCGAATTAAGCGACTGATATTTGTACGGGTTGACAATAAACCTGTTATACTTTAAATCTTTAAACGAATCGGAAAACGGAGATTCACTTAAAATGGTGTGCGGCCATGCCGCGGTATTGCTGTCTTTATTGGAAACGGCAATCGGAATAAAAATTGTAATTGCATCCACAAGGTTGTCGTTATTTGCGTCCAAATTTCCCGTAAAGACGGTTTCTTTAGTTACGGAACTGTAAATAGTTTGGTCTTTCAGCGCTTGCTTGACAAAATTAATTTGACCGACAAGAGACAAACTTTTAAATTTTTCACTTGTCATATCAGAATCATAAAAAACAAAGACAGAGGCAATATCCAGTTCTCCGCTTGATAACTCGTAAAAATACTTTCTCGCGCTGTTATTTGATGTGCTGTTTAACATTTCCTGTATATTTGTGTAGTCGTCGCCTGTAAATTTGGAATCTATAAAATTTGCAAAAACGACAACATTGTAAACATTTTGAACACCGTCAAACGACGACTGAAGGCTTTGTGTACTGTTAGTGCTGCACGCAAATAAGGATAAAATTAACGCTACAAATGGTAGCGTTAATAGTATTAGAAATAATCTTTTTTTAAAACTCTTTCTTTTTTTAATCATCATTTTCCCTCACTATAAATTACTATGTTTTAACGACCTCTACAAAAAATTTAAGTTCGTCAAAAGACATATTTATTTCAAGATTAGCCCAAGTTCCGTCACTGTATTTCAAACCGCTAAAAACCGAGCCGCTTTCAAAAACCGCCGGAAAGTTATAGACGTCATAAGTTGCGGGATTATTGTTTGTACGGAAAATAAAAACCTGATTACCTTTTTCTATATACATATTTCCGTCTTTAACATTGGTATTTATTCTGTAGATTAAAATGCCCTCGGAACAAGGAATTTTGCAAATTTCACTTTCTTCAAAGTATTGAATTATAAAAAATTCGCCGTTTTTTTCGCCGAATTTAATTCCGGTAGCGTCTGTCTTTGCAATTTCAATTTCGCCGGAATTTAATTCTGTTAGTGTAGCCCAGCCTAATAAAGATTTGTAGTAGATATTTAATTGCTGAGGCGCCGCGTAATCGGTATGCGCCATAATATCGTAGATTCCTACGGGATGCTTAGTTAAATTGTCAACATGATACAAGTCGTTTATGCCTAACTCGTTTCCTAAAACATGCAAAAGTTCGTGGCACATTATGCCTACCGAGTTATCGTAGGTTATACTCTCTAGTCCGCTTTGTATTTGTACTTTATACGGAAAAACTACAAATTCTTTATAGTTTAAATTGTTTACTTTGCCGATATTAGCGGTATAAAACATTGTATGCGGCCATAGGGCGGATGAAGTGTCGGAACCTGTATTGGTAACGGTCGCCGGTATATAAAAGACAACGGAATCAAGGAAACCGCTTTTTTTGTTGTCTAGTTTTCCGGTAAATTTTTCCGATTTATATATATCTTTGTAAATAGTTTGCCTGTTCTTTAGAATTTCTTTTGCAAAATTCACTTGCTGCGTATTGTTTAGCGCCTTAAAGGCGTCTATAGTTATATTGCTTTCCAAAAAGGCGTAAACGGATTTTACCGTAAAATTTCCGCAAGAAATTTTGTCAAAATATTGTTTAACGCTTATATCTTCGGAGCTGTTTAGCGAATTTTCAATGCTTTCAAAATCTTCCTCTTTAAATTTGGCATCTTTGAATTCGGTTAAGGCTATCACGTTTACAAAATCCGCATAATACTCCGGATTGTTTTTCGTAAAAAACGAACAACACGAAAACGCTATAGCGCAAAAGACAAACGATAATGCCAAATAAGATATTCTTTTTATGTAGTTCAATGTAATCTCCCAATATAGTGTTTTATGTTCCATAAATATTATACACGATATTGGGATAAATTACAATATAATCCCTAAAATAGATTGCTAACTTTTTTAGTTTATGTTAAAATTGTTACGATTACTATTTTTTTTGAGGAGAATAAATATGACAAATAACAAAAAGGTTATAGATTTTATTGAAGAGGCTAAAAAGCTTTGTAAGCCTGATAATATTGTATGGATTGACGGTTCAAAAAAACAAATAGATGAACTGACAAAACAATCGCTTAAGCTTGGTGAAATTATAAAGTTAAACGAGGAATTATTGCCGGGCTGCTATTTACACCGTACGGCTATTAACGACGTAGCAAGGGTAGAACACCGTACATTTATTTGCAGCAAAAAAGAAGAAGATGCAGGCCCCACAAACAACTGGAAAGATCCGAAAGAAACTTATGCTATGATGAGTAAGCTTTTTGACGGCGCCATGAAAGGCCGCACTATGTATGTTCTTCCTTTTTCTATGGGACCTATAGGCTCGCCGTTTTCTAAAATAGGGGTTGAACTTACCGACTCAATATATGTCGTTCTAAATATGAACATTATGTGCCGTGTCGGCAAGAAGGTTATAGACCAATTAGGCGATTCCAACGATTTTGTGCGCGGCTTACACTCAAAGAAAGATCTCGATGAAGAAAACCGTTATATTTGTCATTTCCCTGAAGATAATACAATCTGGTCTGTAAACAGCGGTTACGGCGGAAACGTTTTATTAGGTAAAAAATGCTTTGCTTTGCGTATAGCTTCCTACCAAGGACGTAAAGAAGGCTGGATGGCAGAGCATATGTTAATACTTGGCTTAGAGAACCCAAAAGGCGAAGTAAAATATATAGCGGGCGCGTTTCCTTCGGCATGCGGCAAAACAAACTTGGCAATGTTAATTCCGCCCAAGGAATATTTAGACCAAGGCTACAAAGTTTGGACCGTAGGCGACGATATAGCATGGCTTAGAATCGGCGATGACGGACAGCTTTGGGCTATTAATCCTGAATCGGGCTTTTTTGGCGTTGCTCCCGGAACAAATATGAAATCTAACCCAAACGCTCTGTTAAGCACCAAAAAGGATACAATTTTTGCAAACGTAGTTCACAACTTAGACAACAACACCGTTTGGTGGGAAGGCCTTGACAAAAACCCGCCTAAAAACGCAATTGACTGGAAAGGTAATAAGTGGAACGCGGAAAGCGGCGAAAAAGGCGCTCATCCCAACGGCCGGTTTACAGCCTGGGCAAAAAATTGTCCGTGCATAAGCCCGAAATGGGAAGACCCAAAGGGCGTTCCTATTTCCGCGATAGTATTCGGAGGAAGAAGGGCAAAAACCGCGCCGCTTGTTTATGAATCAACCGATTGGCAAAACGGCGTATTTGTGGGCTCGATTATGGCCAGCGAAACGACAACCGCCAACATGGGACAGGTGGGAGTTGTAAGGCGCGACCCTATGGCTATGCTGCCTTTCTGCGGATACAATATGGGCGACTACTTTAAACACTGGCTTTCTATGGGCAAAAAACTCAAAAAAGCCCCCAAAATATTTAACGTTAATTGGTTTAAATTAAACGATAGTGGCGAATTTATTTGGCCGGGCTTTGGCGACAATTTCAGAGTTTTAAGATGGATGATAGACAGGTGCGAAGGCAAAGCTTCCGCCAAAGAAACCCCGATAGGCTATGTTCCCAACAAAGCGGATATTAACATTAAGGGATTAGACATTTCCGATAAAGTTTTAGACGAACTTTTAAATGTAGATGTCAACCTATGGAAAGAAGAAACTAAAGGAATTGAAGAATTCTACGCAAAATTCGGAGACAAACTGCCTAAGGAACTAAAAGACGAATTGAATAAGCTAAAAGCAAAATTAAATAAATAATAATTTGATATTTATTTTAGGGCATTTATTATAACACATTGAAACTAAAATTTCAATAGCCAGAACGAAAAATACAAAGAAAAATACCGCATTTAAATGCGGTATTTTTCTTTAGTTATTCATCTTTGTTTTCTTTTTCGTCGGGTTTGGTATTCAAAGGCCGGCCGGTTTTAACAGGGCGGGGAGGAATATTCGGGTTTGTGTTATCCGGATTTTTGCTTTGACCGCCAAAAATATTATCAGTTTCCTGTATGGAAGCTAATGTTGCTAATTTTGCTATTCTTTCGGCTTCGGCTTGCCTTGCTATTTCTTCCTGCTCTTTTTCGAATTTGTTGTCTATATATTTAATTACCTCTTTGTACGATTTACCGTCCATAATCATGTCAAGTTCTTCGGTGTATATGGTTTCTTTTTCTATCAATACTCTTGACATGGTGTCTAAAATTTTCTGATTCTGTGATAGAATTTCACGCGCCCGTTTTAAGCAGCCCTCTACAATTACAGTAATTTGCTCGTCAATCTTTGCGGCCATTACCTCCGAATAGGTGTTATGAGCGGTAAAGTCGCGTCCTAAGAAAATTTGATCACCCTCGCCGTAAAATATTGGTCCAAGCTCGCTCATTCCGAATTGAGTAACCATGGCTTTTGCCACATTCGTTACATTTTTAATGTCGTTGGCCGCGCCCGCGCTTACATCTTTAATGACAATTTCCTCGGCAACTCTGCCGCCCAGCGCCATTGTAATAAAGTCGAGCATTTTGTTTTTAGACTGATGCTGATTGTCGTTGTCGGGCCTCATCATGGTATAGCCTGCCGCTTTGCCGCGCGGAATAATACTTACTTCGTGAACGGGGTCGCAGTGCTCAAGACGTCTTGCCAAAATTGCGTGTCCCGCTTCGTGGTATGATGTTATGCGCTTGTCGCTTTCGGTAACCAATCTGCTTTTTTTAGCGGGGCCCATTAAAACTTTATTTATGCCTTCGTAAACATCCTTCATGTTAATCATTTTTCGGTTGTCGCGCGCAGCCAGTATTGCCGCTTCGTTTAATAGATTTGCTATATCCGCACCGGTAAAACCCGAGGTCATCCGCGCGAGCATTTTAAAATTAATGTCGGGGCTTACGGGTTTGTTTCTTGCGTGCACTTTAAAAATCGCTTCGCGTCCCCGGACGTCCGGAATATTGACATATATTTGCCTGTCAAACCTTCCGGGCCGCAACAACGCAGGGTCTAAAATGTCTGCACGGTTTGTTGCCGCTATTATTATTATACCGTCGTTTGTTTCAAAACCGTCCATTTGAACGAGTAATTGGTTTAAGGTTTGTTCGCGTTCGTCGTTACCGCCGCCAAGTCCCGCTCCGCGCTGACGGCCTACAGCGTCAATTTCGTCTATAAACACAATACACGGCATATTGCGTTTTGCCGTTTCAAATAAATCTCTGACTCTGCTTGCTCCCACGCCCACAAACATCTCAACAAAATCGCTTCCCGAAATTGAAAAGAACGGAACGTTAGCTTCGCCCGCAATGGCTTTTGCAAACAGCGTTTTACCGGTACCCGGAGCTCCCACAAGCAATACGCCGCGCGGAATTTTGGCGCCGAGTTCGGTAAATTTTCTTGGAGCGCGCAAGAAGTCCACAATTTCTTTAAGTTCTTCTTTTTCTTCGTCCGCGCCGGCGACATCGGAAAAGCGCACTTTAACGTTGTCGTTAGACTTGGTCTTTAGTTTGCCAAAGCCCATAACCTTAGAGCCGCCGCCGTCCATTCTTCTAAAGATTACAAACATTAAAATAACCATTAAGATTATACTGCCGACGGTAATAATGATAGAAAAATCTATTCCGGAATTCGGGTCGGCTCTTTCTATCGGAACAACGTCTTTTCCGGCATTTACATTTTGATAAGCTATATCAACCATTTTACTGCGGATATAGTCGTCTATTATAGCCACATACTTTGCTTTACCGTCTTGGGTGTATGCGGTGACCTTTGCTCCGTCTACATAAAATCTTTTAATTTCACGGGCGTCGGCAGAAGAAAAATCATCATATTGCTTTTCGTATTTAACAAGCATTTCAACACCGGAAATTTCCGTAGGATTATCCTTAGTTACCTGCTGTATAATAAAATAAGTAAATATACCAACAACAATTAACGCTAATATTATTAAAAACCATCTTTTTCTCAAAAAAAACCTCCAAAGCAATCCCCAGCAGAATTGACATTTTATATCTGAATAATATATTTTCTAAAAATTTCAAAATGTATTAATTATTCTAACATATATAAACCAAAATATCAATAAATATACGACAAAACATCTTAATTATTTTGTGTTATTATTAAAAAAAACATACTTTGAAATACAATTTGAAACATTTGTAAATAGTTATCTAATAAACTTGAAAAAAAGCAATAAAAATTGTATACTCTAAGTATGAGATTTTTAGTTATAAACGGGCCTAATTTAAACATGCTCAAAATGCGCGATAAAGAACATTACGGCGATTTATCGCTATCCGAGCTCAATGCTTTTATCAAGAAATTTTGCAAAGAAAAATGCGTCAAAGTGAAGTTTTTTCAGTCTAATTCCGAAGGTAAAATTATTGACAAACTGCATGCGGCTAAATGCGACTGCGTAATTTTAAACGCCGGAGCGTTTACGCATTATAGCTATGCCATTCGGGACGCCATTGAATGCATAAAGCCAAAAGTTATAGAAGTGCATTTAAGCGATATATCCAAAAGAGAAGATTTTAGAAAAATTTCCGTAATTAAACCTGTTTGTGTATATTCCGTTGCAGGAAAGGGAAAATATAGCTATACGGAGGCTATTGAATATTTTATAAAATCCTGAGAAATATTCATCGTGTGATACGGCGTTTCGCTAAAAATGTGCCATTCAAGGCATATTTTCTTAACGCTCAACGTGCTTGCTCAGTCGGCTCGGTCATTTAGCCGAACTAAACTCCTGTCGCCGCCCTCGCAACTGTTACCCGTCTGATACGCGACTATTTCTCAGGGTTAAAGGTTAAAGAAATGGAAAAAATTAATATAAAAACTAAAACAAGAGATTACAACATCTATGTCGGCGAAAACTTAACGGATAATGTTTTACAGTATATGGAAGTGCCGTTTGACAAAATTTTTATTATTACCGACCAAACTATCGCAAAATTGTATTTAGAAAGGTTAAAGGCAAACTTTAAAAAAGACAAGGTGTTTTGCCATATTCTAAAACCCGGCGAAGATGAAAAAAATTTAAGCACAACCAATCAGATTTATGATTTTTTTATTCTAAATAAAATTAGCAAAGCCGATTTAGTATTAGCTTTCGGCGGCGGAGTTGTAGGGGATATCTCGGGTTTTGCCGCCGCCACAATTTTAAGAGGCGTTAATGTTGTGCAAATTCCGACAACTGTTCTTGCTATGATAGACTCGTCAATAGGAGGGAAATGCGGAGTTAATTTAAGAGGCGGTAAAAACTTAGTGGGTACGATTTATCAGCCGCGAGGCGTTGTTTGCGACATTGCGCTTTTAAAGGGTTTACCAAAGACGGAAATAAGTAACGGCCTTTCCGAGGCGGTTAAAGACGGCTTTATAAAAAACCCGCAAATTTTAAAAAGCGTGGAAAATTTTGATTTATACAATACCATTATTCAGTCGATAAAAGTTAAAAAAGAAATTGTGGAAGTCGACGAATTTGAAGACAATGTTCGTATGCTTTTAAATTTCGGGCATACATTCGGGCATGCAATAGAAAAACTCGGCGAATATAAAAAATTTTCGCACGGACAGGCGGTTGCTATCGGCATGGTTTTGGCATTAAAGCTTGGGATTAAATTAAAAATTACAAAACCTGAAATTTTACAGACGCTTATTATTTTATTAAACAAATTAAGTTTACCCACAGTTTGTCCTTACACGGTGCAGGAAATGCATAAATATATTTGCGCCGACAAAAAGGTCAGAGGGGACAAGGTTCATTTTGTGTTTGTAGAGGATATCGGAATTTCAAGAATAATACCGATACCTTTAAATGACTTAAGAGGAATAGATTTATGAGATTTGAATTATTCGGAGAATCACACGGAAAATATATTGGCGCGGTTATCTCGGGCTTTCCGTGCGGCGTAAAGGTTGATGCCGACTTTATAAAAAGCGAGTCTTTAAGGCGAAGGCCGGGCGGCGAAGTGTTTTCCACAAACAGGTCAGAAGAAGATAACATAGAATTTATAAGCGGAATTAACGGCGGTTTTACATCCGGCGCGCCCATTTGCTTTTTAATAAAAAATTCCGATATTTTGACTTCCGGTTACGACGCAAATATTCCGCGTCCTTCGCATGCGGACTATACCGCTATGTTGCGATACAAAAATTTTAACGATGTATCCGGCGGCGGGCATTTCTCGGGAAGGCTGACGGCGCCATATGTGGTTATAGGCGCTTTAGCAAAATTAGCGTTACATAAATATAACATTAAGTTTTATTCTAAAATCAATACAATAGGCAGAATATCCGACAAGTCATTTTTAGAGTGTCAAAATTTTGACTTAGAAAAACTGAAACAGAATAAAATTCCTGTTTTTAATGACAGTATAAGAAAAGAAATTTTAGAGCTGTTAGAAAAAACAAAATCAGGGGGGAATTCCGTCGGTGCAAAAATAGAGTGTATTTCATTAAATGTTCCAAAAGGGCTTGGCGAATACAGAGCGCTTGAGAAAAATTTAGCCAATAAGTTTTTTCTTATTCCCGCGGTTAAAGCTGTGGAATTCGGCCTTGGGGTTGAATTTTCAAAAGCTCTCGGTTCCGAGGTCAACGACGGATACGGCATAGAAAAAGGGCGCGTAAAATTTTTGTCTAACAACTCGGGCGGAAGTTTAGGAGGAATTACGACCGGCGAACCAATAGTTGTTAAAGTTACTTTTAAACCGACGCCGTCTATTTATTCCGAGCAAAAATCAGTAAATTTAAAAACCAAAGAGAATGTGAAACTAAATATTTCCGGCCGTCACGACCCGTGTATAGCAATCAGAGCGCTGCCGGTTGCAGAAAGTTTAATGGCGATAGAAATTTTAGAGCTTATGTTGGAGGCATATGGATACGTCAACTTCTGAAATAATTAGTTTAGTTCCCAAAAAAAAATTATGTGGTGTCATAGCCGTTCCGCCGGATAAATCTATTTCGCACAGGTCAATAATGTGCGCTTCGCTGGCGCGGGGCGAAAGTTCCGTATATAATTTTTTACAAGGCGAGGATTGTCTAAGCACTGTAGAGTGTTTTAAAAATTTAGGCGTCGATATAAAATTAAATAACGGTGAAGTTTACATAAACAGCCAAGGTTTAAAGCAATTTAACGGCGTTTTAAATGTTAATAATTCCGGAACTTCCATGCGTATACTGACCGGCATTTTGGCGTCTCAAAACATTATAAGCCAAATTGACGGAGATTCAAGTATTCAAAAGCGTCCCCTAAAACGCGTAACCGACCCATTAAAGCTAATGGGAGCAAAGTTTGAGTTTTTAAATGCCGACGGTTTTTGTCCGGTTAAAATTTACGGGACAAAATTGAACGGAATAAAATATGAAATGCCCGTTGTGAGCGCGCAAGTTAAATCCGCGATTTTATTTGCCGGTTTATGCGCAAAATCGAAAAGCGAAATTACGGAAATTTCTAAAACGCGCGACCATACCGAGCGGATGTTAAAGCTTTTTGGCGCTTCTATAAAAGTAAAAGAAAATAAAATTACGGTTGAACCCTCCTCATTGCGGCCGCAAAATTTAACCATTCCAAACGATATTTCTTCCGCAGCGTTTTTTATTGCGGCGGCTTTGATTACTAAAGATAGTTTGTTAAAAATTGAAAATGTCGGTGTCAATCCGACGCGTTCCGCCGTTGTTGATATTTTTAGGCGTATGGGCGGCGATATTAAAATTGAAAACTATATTGACGGCTTTGAGCCTTCCTGCGCTTTAATTGTTAAGTCGTCAAAGTTAAAGGCCGTTGAAATTAGCGGTGAAGAAGTAGCTAAAGCTATTGACGAATTGCCGATAATTGCCGCCGTTGCAACTCAATGCGAGGGCACCACTGTAATAAAAAATGCCGAGGAACTGAAAATAAAAGAATCTAACCGCATTGATACGGTTTTTAATGAGCTAAGTAAATGCGGAGCGGATATTACAAAAACAAACGACGGCTTTATAATATGCGGCAAAACTAAAATAAAACCTTGCACTTTTTTTAGCTATAATGACCACAGAATTGCTATGACTTGTTCCATATTATCTTTAATTGCGGAAGGTGATTGCGCGTTGCAAAATTATAAGTGCGTAAATGTGTCATATCCCGGATTTTTTGATACATTAAAATGCATAGGAGAAAAGATTTAAAAATGAAACAATATGGGTTAATAGGTTTTCCGCTGCAACATTCCTTGTCCGATGTTTTACATAAAAACTTATTTGAAATGAAAAAAAATAAAGACTCTAAGTACAACTTTTACAAAATAAGTCCCGAGGAATTTACTCAAAAACTTGATGAATACCGAAACACACTAAACGGATTTAATGTTACTATTCCGTATAAAATAAAAATATTGGATTATCTTGATTCTATTGATGAGCAGGCAAAAATAATCGGCGCTATAAATACGGTAAAGACCTCTTCCGGATTTTTAAGCGGATACAACACCGACATAGACGGGCTTGAGTACTGCTTTAAGCAGGATAAAGTAGAACCGAACAAAAAAACAGCGCTCATAATAGGCTGCGGAGGGTTTTCTAAAACGGCCGCTTATTATTTGCATTTAAATAAGGCTCAAATTACCGTGTGCGGGCGGGATATGCAAAAGTTAATTGATTTTCAAAAAGAATGCGATTCTAATAAAATACGCACGGATATAAAGAGTTTAAAAAATTTAAGCGGCGAATTTGATATCATTATAAACTGCACTCCCATAGGCCAAAGCCCGGTTTTTGACCAAATGCCCGTGGACCCGAATTTAGTCAAGTGTAAAGAATACTATTTTGACGCCATATATAACCCGAGAAAAACATTGTTGTATAAATACTATGAGCGGCAAAAAGTTTTAACAAGGGACGGGCTTTTAATGCTTGTGATTCAGGCGGCAAAGGCACAGGAAATATTTTTCGGCTATAAATTTTCAGATATGGAAATTGAAAAGGCATATTTTGATTTAGGGTTGCATCTTTTTAAAACCGTCGTCAGTCAAAATTTAAATTCCATTTGCTTAACCGGTTTTATGGGGAGCGGCAAATCTACCCTTGGGAAGGAATTGGCGAAATTAATCGGCTTTAATTTTATAGACGCCGATAAGGAAATAGAAGAAAAATACGGCAAAATTAATTCCATATTTAAAAACGAAGGCGAAAAAAAGTTTAGAGAATACGAAACGGAAATTTTAACGGCCGCGCTGAAGAATAAAAAAGTGGTAATTGCAACGGGTGGCGGTGCGATGGAAAAAAATAGTAAAATAATTAAAGAAAAAAGCTTTAACATATATTTAGCCTGTGATTTTTTTGAAATAACAAAAAGAATATATACGACTAATGCGGCCGCCAGGCCATTGTTTCAAGACTTAGACAACGCGGAAGAACTTTATAAAAAACGGCTTAAAACTTACGAAAACAACTGCCATTTAAAAGTAGACGGCAGTAAGTCTTTAAAAGAAACCTTATTGGAAATATTTTCTGCGGTGTAATTAAGTTTTGAGTTAATTAATTTATGTTTGAAAAACGAGAAATTATGTTATAATAAAAAAGACGAAAACTTTATAAATAAAGTTTTACGTATATACGTTTACTGCTTGAGTTCGCCGTCTTTTTTGGAACTAGCGGAATTACTGTCAAATGTCAAAACTTCGTTCTGTCGCTTGACGATAATTCCGCAGAATAAAAAAAACAAAAATTTTAGGAGTATAGGTATGATTAAAAATTTGACCAAAGCAGATTTTGATGAAGAAATAAAAAAAACGACTCTTTCGGTAGTGGATTTTTGGGCAAACTGGTGCGCTCCGTGCCGGGCGCTTGTCCCTGTTTTAGAAGAAATTGATTCTAAGATTGCCGATTGCTCTATTTCCAAAGTAAATGTAGACACCGAGCCCGAACTTGCCGCAAGGTTTGGTGTCATGAGTATTCCTACTATTATCTTTTTTAAGAAAAATAAACAAGTTGATAAGCTGGTGGGTTTTTCTAGTAAAGATAAAATACTTGAGCTGATAGAAAAGTATAAAAAGGGATAAAATAGGAATATTTAATTTTAAATATTTTCAAAAAATGATAAATAAGACCGCTCTAAAAACCTTTTTGAGCGGTCTTATGCGCAATAGGGGAATATTTCGTCACCGGTTTTTTTGAATAATAAAGGCATGACAAACGTTTGTTAAAAACGCTAAAATAATGTAAAATTAATTAAAAGAGACCTAAGATTAGAAGGAGAAGATTTTAGCACATGAAAAAGTTTTTGTTTTTGACTTTAGTTGTTCTAATATGTATAAGTCCGGTTTTTGTTTCATGCGGCAAGAGCGGCACAAATCAGAATCGAAAATTTACAAAGCCCGAGGACACTCAATATAATAATGTATTTAGCTATTATGATTCGTTTGGCGGTTCTAACGCCTACTTTTATGCGAATAGGGTAGAAGTAAGCCAAGACTTTTCCGCCAAAATTACTTATAGCTTTAGTAAAAAAATTGAAAGAACCGATGTTGAAAAAGCATTTGAACAATTAAACAAAAAAATATATACGATAGGCCAATATAGCGCCGGCAACCGTTTATTCTACGTGGAAAAGTTTATTTACGAAGAGACCGAGCAAACCGAACTTATTGGAGTTGAAGTTTTTTGCGCTGATTTAAATTATGCTTGCACCAACAACTACAAATCTTATACCTTGGAAGATTTTAATAAAACTAACGTAACATCATCCGAAGTTTACGGGAATCCGATATACGGTTATTTTAAAAATGCAAGCGGCGAAAAAGAAAATACTAAAAGTAAAGCCTATGTAGATAATCAGCAAAACTATAAGGTGCTGGCATTTGACGGCTATAATTCCACCAAAGAAGTTGTATATAAAATCGATGGTAAAATTATAGCTTATTACATTGAAAAATCCGAAAGCGTTAAAATAGATGAAGCAAAAAACGAAATGACTGTTAAACTCAATAATTCAACAGGATACAAATTTTATATTTTCTATGAGATAGAAAAACGCCCCGATACAATTTGGTGGATTGTAGGCGGCGCTATGGTTTTGGTTGCGGCATTTGGCGTAATT
>Ga0209737_10001928_pt1 | contig 14606 bp, 9 predicted proteins | sample TergutCu122P3_FD_187284 | JGI IMG/M metagenome (GOLD analysis project Ga0209737, IMG submission 187284) | Cubitermes ugandensis P3 segment gut microbial communities from Kakamega Forest, Kenya - Cu122 P3 (SPAdes) (version 2) | ecosystem: Host-associated > Arthropoda: Insects > Digestive system >...
ACCGTGAAGGGTACGTATGGGTAGTGAAGTGAATTGAAGTGAAGGTCATGTAAAAATTGGTGTGCAATACCTCCGGAGTAACAATATTAGAAATTCGGTGCAGTACTTTCTTCCCCTTGTGTTGCTTTTCCTATGTGCATTGCTACTAACTGTAGTTGGTCTTTTGTGTATTGGGTTAATATTCTTGGGTATATTTTTGATACTTCATGTGTATTGTTTTACCGTACTGTGTGTACAGCTGTCTTACAGAGTTCTCACTCTAGCTGCATATCAACAAGACACTAAGACTCTTATAGAGAGTGACGGTACCATATGCTGCTTATGTACAACTATGTCCTCCTGAAGATGAGTACTTGATACTCGAAACATGCAGAGGAGAGTAATAATATTTGACGAATAAATAATATTCAGTGCATCACGTTGGTAGTTTTGTATGGTCAATTCATGATGCACGGTCAGAGAAACATTAAGTTATATAAATGAGTATTCTGTAATAATACAATGGTGATAGCTATGTAATAATGACGTTACACAAATTACTGCCCATCCATCTTCATTACTAGACAATAATTAAACGCATTAATGAAACAGGCTTCATAAATAATTAACTCATATCACGGAAAAATCAAAGGCCGACAAGACAAGAAAAATAAATAACACGTCATGACAGTCAAAACAGAATGATATACCAGTAACAATCTGAGGTTGCGTTGTCTACAAAAAAAATTGAAAATGTACTGTTTTTGTTACAAAATCTCTAACGAAGCAATTACAAATTTTTATGCATAAACAATTAGGAACTAGAAGATAAAAGTGATTTTGACATATATTCGAAATGCTGTGTGACAATTGAAAGACTAAAACAGTGAAGCGTTTCCGCTAGTCCAGCTGTGACTTAAGTTTTCTGAAGTTTTGCAGTTTGTCCTCCAATATGTAAAATTTATAACGTATCTGTATAAGAGTACCAGATTAGACAAGAAATGAACGTGATTTTAACTATTTTCTGCTACTTATCTGAGACATGGAGATGTATCTTTGTTCAATATGCTTTCGAAAAATACTGTTAGTTCTTGGGCAGTGTGTAAAATTTGTGACTGGATTAAAATCATTAGTCTCTAAATTTTGTACCATAACTTTTGAGCATATCTCCTCCCAAGACACTCAACAGAAGGAATGGTAGTTCGTAGGAAAGAGCAAGAAAAATTCACCAAATGACATACGTGAATATAAACATAATATAAGACTCCGGCTTTGTAGCAATATTTCTTTAGTCGGCCAGTTTCAGGTGAGGATGTAATTTCTACTTTATCGATGCTGGTTTTGTTGAATATAGACGAATTTGCAAATCAGTCGCAAGATACACCGTTACCGAATTTTACATACGTATTTCGGGCTTTTCTGAAGATGCTGCCTTGCTGCACAATGTTTGAGCAGTAGACAAAGCACTGCACTGTACAGTCGGCACGTACAGAGAATCGCCAACAACAAGTATGCCATTTTTTATATGCACAGAGCTAGTGGCTGTTGCGACAGATTCTTCTTAATACTGAAAAATTAAAACTTCTAAGATGAGAGTTAAAAACGGTGCTGGTGTCAACTATGGCGATGGTGAGAGGGATGGAGGATTGTTTGGTTCATTTGACAACGCACTCGACATCTAGGTTAAAAACCGTCGATGGCAGGCAAACAAACATAAATGAATGGCCAGTATTGCTGAAATGATAATTGCCAGGGGAAAACCGAAAAAGCTGGAGACAAAGTGTCTCAGTAACTCATAACATAGGGAGTTCTACAGATTGTATGACACTGGTTCTTTTTGTTATGACAAAGAAGTTTCGACTCTTACACTCACTTCGTCACTAGCTGAATACAAGCCTCGAAATGCGTTTGTCATAAGCAAAAGATCAAGTGTGATAAAACATTTTAAACTTTCTATATCATAAGTTACTAGTTAAGCCATGCGAAATGCATGACATAAATTATCTCAGTAATATTTAGCAAGAACTTCAGCGACAGCCGAGTGGTCTACGTACGTTTTCACCTACCAGATAACACTAATATTTATTTATAGACATGGGCCAGTTAATGTCCGTGTAAACAATCTGTGTTTATTTTAAGGATCAGAAAAATCTCCCAAATAAATCTGAAGGATAAAGTGTGGCGTTATATAATTTTGGAAAAAAAGACACAAAAAAATGATCATTGCGTTTTACGCACGAACGTTTCACTTGGACAGAAGCCTGTGGCGAGTTGACAGCTTCACACTGCAGCCCCCTTACCCACATTATGAGAGCTCATGATGCTCACTGCGTGAGAAGTTGAGGGCCCCAAATGATACGGACGTGGTGGTGGTACTAACATTACATTCCGTCCCTCTGGGTGTCGAATTACCGTCACCCAAATCGTAGTCGGTCATTTTGAAGAATATTAACGGGGGGGCAATAAACTGCTATTCATGACTTACATGTGTACATAATTGGGTAAAGTGGCCGGAGCGTGAATCTGACCACAAACAGTTATATAATGTGGAGACGACGAACGGGGCTATACAGTGATACCTCGGCTAACGAGTGACCCTGCTAACGAAGTTTTCGGCTAACGAAGATTTTTTTCGCTGTTTTTCGGACTCGGCTAACGAATGTTTTAGTGGATACGCGCGCTAACATAAAGCAGTAAACATGAACGGTTGGGCCATTCCAGGAGCTTATTTTTTCCGTCTGTATGTGTGTGACAAAGAAATGAGCTGACCACATCACATAGGGGAGACACGCCAACCAGACTGGGTTGTTTACGTTCGAGAAAGCGAGAAATTTCGTCTAACGAAGATTTCGGCTAACGAATGTGATTCCGGAACGAATTATCTTCGTTAGCCGAGGTATCACTGTAATTCTAAGCCTCTGCACGAGTGTACGGGGCATTTAAATTTCTTGGTGCGTTCGTAAGATGCCGCTTTAAAAGGACGTGGTGCGTTCGTCGGATAACCGTTAATGATAAAAAAAAACAATACTGTCGGTGGACCCTCAAACTATGAGGAAGTGCGTCTCTCAAAGGGCAGATGAGGTGGGATGGTCAAATATTAAATAAGGATCCGTGGACCAAGAACGGACTCAATTCCTGGAGGCCTAAAAGTACGGGGAGATCTTTACAGGTTGGAGTTTTCCCTGGAAGACTGAAGGCAGGATTTCCACCATTCAACACAGTGTAAAGACTAAATTTGACATGGGAAAACACACTGGGAACGTTCTGCAGGAAACACTTGGAAAATTACTAAGCTTGGGAAGGGTTTATTGAAATAATAATAATAATAATAATAATAATAATAATGCCCTTACAGCGCATGTTGAATATGACAACAAAACTGACAGTGTGATAAAAAGACAAACGGAACCATCTCAAAATCATTCAGAGAGAGCCTGAGCGACATGCCAGGACAGCACGAAATCAAGAAACTACAGAAAACAGCCACAATGGGCACTGCACACTTACTTCGGAAAGTACATTAGTAGTTTACGAAATACAGATCATTCAACATGAGCAGCAACATCACATGTACCATACGTTGTAACTACAGAATAGCTACAACACTGCGAAGGGGTGCTAATAAGTCCTTAGCCCGACCTACTTCCCGATGACGTAGGACGGAATCGATAGTTTTTGGAAAGAGGGGTCTGTTCATGTGCCGAATTGCAAGTCTTTTCTTGTTATAGAGACTGAAAGGAAGCAAGTCAGGCGACGCGCGCGATTTCAACAACACCGATATGCGAGCAGTCAATTTTTTTTTTCTTGCAAGGCAAGGCGCCGAAGGAAATTCACGCCATTCTGCAGAAATATTAGGGGAACATGCACCATCGTATGCAACCGTTAACAACTGGGTGGCCCGGTTTAAACGTGGCGATTTTTCTACCTGTGATGCGCCTCGTCTTGGACGACACAAAACAGTGACCACCCCGGAGATTATTGATCAAATTCACGAGCTAATCTTGGAAGACCGCCGGATTTCGGCTAAATCAATATCTGAGCAACTGGGCATCTCAAGTGAGCGGGTTGGGTCGGGTCCATCATTCATGAAGATTTGGACATGTGGAAGTTCTCCGCGAAGTGGGTCACGAAATGCCTGAACTCAAATCAAAAACGTCAACGGTGCCAGTCGCCTGAGCAACGTTTCGAATTTTTTTGGCGCGATCAAAATGATTCCCTGTCGGGCGCGATTGGTGACCATGGACGAAACTTGGTTATATCACTATGACCCGGAGACAAAGCAACAATCAATGGAGTGGCGGCATAGCGGCTCACCCCGCCCCCCAAAAAATTCAGGGTGCAAAAATCCGCTGGAAAAGTTCTCGCCTCGATTTTTTGGGATCAGGACGGCATCCTCCTCATTGATTAATTCCAAAGGGCCAAATTACCAACGCGGAGTATTACTCATCTCTGCTGGTGCAAATGAAGGACATTTTGAAGGAAAAACGACGCGGGAAGGTCACCAAGGGGTTCTTGTTCTTGCAAGAAAATGCCCCGGCTCACCAGGCACTTGCAACCCAGAAGAAAATGGCCTACCTGGGCTTCCAATATCTTTATCACCCACCCTATTCTCTGCATCTGGTCCCGTCGGTCTACCACCTGTTCCCTGGACTGAAAAAAAAAACAATTTGTTCGCCATTTTTCGTCCGACGCGGTCATTGCTGCTGCGGAGACCTGGTTGGACGGACAACCTTCTGAATTTTTTTTGAGTGGCTTGCAAAAATTAGAACAACGTGCTAAGAAGTGTATTGAGCTTCGTGAGGAGTATGTTGAATGAATCCCGAGTTCGGTCGCTGTAGCTTGTTTCCTTCCTGTTCGGGCTAAGGAATTACCAGCACCCCGTCGTATATAACTTAGGAACACAGTTCTTTGTATATGCCCTGCATAAAGAGATAGGAACAATAAAAATAACAGCATATAGAATTTAAATTAAATTAAAATGTGTTATTGTAACTATTATTATTAATCTTGTAGATAAAAACCATAAGATAGATAAATAATAATAATAATAATAACACTTTCATTCAATTTCTATTCTATGCGCAATTTAGATCAGGATACGGACCGGTGGCGGGTTCTTGTGAATGCGGTATAATGAACCTCCCGATTACATAAAATGCGGTAAATTGCTCAAGTAGCTGAGGACCCATTAACTTCTCGAGAAAGACTGCCCCACACATGCCAAAAATAAACACACTAATATGTTGCAGTTTTGACTGACACTTTGAAATATAGTGTCCATTTCTGTCGGTAATAACAATGTTCCTTTGATTTAAAAAATCAGGGAAAAATGCCATGAGCTGTCGGTGTTTTTATCTTTGTGTTATTTCCCCTTAAAATCCGCAGGTAGTCAGCATTAACATGAGGGCAGTTCAAACAGTATGGATCCCTGTTTTATTCCTTCTGAAATGATTCTTGTATTGAGGTGGCAATCGTGGGTTCAGTTAGTACATATATTCACCACCACACAGATGTAGCAGGAAAGTTTCCTCCCGGTAGGGTCCTCGTCAACTAACTTACGAACACAAAACAACATGCATGGTGTAGTCCCTCATGCTTATTCAGCGCTAGTAAGAACATGGCAAAGCATTCTTAAGCAGAAATGTTACATGATATGAGACTAGGGTCTCCGACTACATTCCAGAGAGCAAAGCCTGGAAGCATCCTCACTCTCCCCATTCAAAGAACAGTTGAAGACAGTGAAAGTGATGGCTACAGTTTTATGCTATGTTTACGGTGTTTTGTTGGTTGGTTTCACACATCGTACGTCAGCAGAAACACACCTGCTTAACAGAAAACTCTCAAGAGACTCAGGAGGCTATTCAGCACACAAGATCAGGATGATGACTTAAGGAGTTCTGTTGCATGACAGAACTCACAGTGCTGCTGCAATCGTGAATCTCTTTATTTCCTGGGGTTGGGAAATTCTTTCACATCCGCCACGATTGCTTAATGATGTGGACTCTTGCATGCAAAAGGACTGCCGGGAATTCAGCAGTCCTTCTACATTCAAGAGCCCATTATATTAAGCAAACTTTTTATGAAATTATTGTACTTCCTGATGATGGACAACTGAGGTCTGAAACATGCAGGAATTAGTGGTTTTTTATAATATTATTTCACATGTAACTCAATTGTGTGCCTTGTTTGGTTTAAATTATAGCAATCGAATCGTAATGCACAGAATGTAAAGTATGAAAGTCACTTCATCAGTAATAAATGACGATTTATATTTTCGCAGCAACGTATTTTTTCTTACAGAAGCAACAGACGGTTGTTGTAATTTAAAGTTCAGCATAACATAAAACCAGAGCTGAAATGACAAGTGATTCCAGTTAAAATTAGACTTATTTGTAAATAATTTTTTTAGCTGATCAATATTTTCCCATTACCAATAAAAGTGCACTTCAGCAGAACTTCCTTGAATGAATTAGATGAAGTAATGGAACATGTCGGCCATTCGACCGTCATAAACTTTCCTTTTCCAATCAACAGGGTAAATAAATATAACGTATTTATTAAATAAATTGTTTAAATTATGTCTGTGTTTAATTATTCCTCTCGAATAATTACTTCTAAAACAGTATATTCTAACGCATTCAGTATGTTTGAATTATGCAATTATTGCACACAACCATTGAACACAGAGTCTATTTTCGAGTTAACTTCAAAAATATAATAAATTAATAAAGAATCACATTTGTGCAAAATTATTTATATTTCAGGAAATTGTGATTGTGGGGGCGAGGGGCTCCAAAGCAATAAAATGTTAAACCTGATCTGATTCTAAACGCTCAGTATAAAGATAATATACACTATTAAACATTGTTAGAAACATTACACTGTACAATATATAACATAGTTAACGTATTTTGAAAACAATTGTACACAGCTTCGATGTTCAAAAGTGCCAAAACATATTTCCGCTACAAACAAAAATGTTTATTGTTACTTTTATTAATATGGTTTTATGGTGATTTTTACATTACTTATTTTCCTATATATATGAAATACAATATGACACAGTATACACAGCACATTCCTTCAAAATCCCATTTTGTCAGAGCTATTTCACAAACTGTGTCAAGAACGGGCTGTTAACTCTGTATGCCAGTTCTCTACACGTTTATGATATTTATTCCAACTGCTTATCGATAATATTGGAAATGGGTTACTTCTTTCCGTAAGTATCGTGATATTTTACATAATCAAATGCACTCATTGACGTCAAAGGTATCTATCCATCCATTCTGTTGTTCAGGCCTGTCCTGAACAACAATTAAATAAAAATAGACTAAAACTGATTTATAAATAAATTTGTTGTACTGTAGAGGTTGAATAGTATAGGCACACACCCTGTGTCGACGGTGGCAGTTGAGTCATGATGGACGAAGGAGTACTGCGTGTGTCTCAGTGTTTGGGGACGGCGTTGTCTTGGTAGTGTGTTCAAACGCATGCGCTTTATAGCTGAGGGTTATAAAATTGTTCATATAGAGGGTTTTTCGGAAGTGTTTTCTTTATGAAATAAAGAGTTTTGTTTTATGTAAAATGAGATAAACAAGTTTTTAGACGATTCATACATGTACTCTTGTTAGCTCGTTTTATTAACTGCATACTTTAATATATTCGTCCGTATTCGCGTTGTTAGTTTAATGTACGTAGTGCAATGATGATTGTGGATTGTCTGGTTTGATATATATCAAATGTTCTCGAAAACGTAGTTGGATCTGTCAAACGGGTTGTCCCACATAACATTTATTGCAAGCATTGCATTTAATTTGATAGACACCACTTTTGTATATGTCTTATTGTGTTTTGTGTAATATTAGCTGTTTAAATACTGCGGTTGAGGATCGATAGGCTATATTAATATTAGTGTTCTTGAATAAATTGGTTATTTTACGAATTAAGGGGCTACGATATGTGAATGTAACACAGGCGTTTTGGGTATGAGTTTCTTCATGGTCACAATTTTTATAGAAGCTGTTTTTGATTTCTGTGTGTAGTTGCGTGTTAATGTTTATTGGAAATCAGTTACATCGTGCTATGTGTTTAATGGTGTTTAGTTCGTGTTGTCCTTGTGGTGTTCATGGTAGCCGATAAAAGTCTGTAAGCCGCAAATTTGTGTTCCATAGGATGACTGGAGGTAAAACTTATTGTATTATCAGCGATGGTGGGTTTTCTGTAAACGTCAATTTCAAAATTGTTCTTAAAATTAGCAATATTTAAACAGCTAAAATTGCATAAAACACAACAATACCATAACAAAATGGAATCTATCAAATTAAACGTAACACATTCAATAAATAATATGAACGAGTAAAATCAATATCACTCTCAAAATAACTACAGTAGAACTCCACTTTTACGGAATAATTGGCAAGGCGAGCCATTTGGATATGCATAAAATCCGGATAATTGGATTTTTTAAGTAGGCTATTTTGAGAGTTTGAAGACGAAAATGTTTTCTACAAACGGCTGTTTTAGGCTACATATTTAACTACAAATAAACATTACTACATAACTGCTTATATGTATATGACAATTGGAAGAAAAATTTAAATCATAAAAAGATGTAGTACAACTACAGCACGGAAATGTTCACCCGAGGGACCAAGCCGATCCGGATATCCAGCGTCCGGGTAAGTGGAGTTCTACTATATCTATATTAGACAACAGAAACTACATATTTAAGTATGCAACATGTTTAGACGTAAATTAGGCCATCTTCAGGCTCTTATACTTAAAAACACACTGAAAAAATATTACATTATTATATTTAATTACATGATTAATCATTGGTCTTCCATTAAATTTTAAGTACGGGAGATAAAATGAGAAAATATAAAATACAGGGTGACTTAAAAGTCTCCATACATAGTGATTGTGTTTTTCTTTTCAGTAACGAAATGAAGCCTCCCGTTCCAGGTTCGAACCCGGGAACAGGCTTCCTTGATATGTAACGGTTTTATTTAAAACCCATGTAATTTTTTTATCGTTTGCGTCGGCAAGTCAACGTTTGTTCTGCTCACTCTGCTAATTCCGGCCTTGGGCTTTCGGCTTAGCAAAGGTTTTTTGCAGGTGTGTTGGGATTGCATTACAGAATGGATGTCAGGTGGCCAACAGAGTAACTGACGTTTGTGGCGAAAACATTATCCAGGGGATCAGTTCGGAAATATCAAGGCAGCGAGCAGAATGTGTGCGCTCTGGTAAACATTAAGTGGTTTGACTTCAGTAAAAGAGCCTGTTTTCTGTAACTTCGATTTGGCCTATCTTCCCTGTCGTGTCCATCCCCCCGATATTCCCTGCGACAAGGACGGTCACTAGAAAGGCCGGATACAGTACTGAGATGTTACTATCTAAAGAAGAGCGAATAGAAATCATTCTCTTGGCCGGATGCCCATGGTACCAAAATACAGCAGGTTTTGTAAATCAAGAGATCATTCCCCCCATATATGGAGACTTCTGAATCACCCTGTTGAATACAAAATGTCAAACATAGGCATTGCATTAATTATTAACATATTACATTCAATTTTTTCGTCAAAGGTGGATATTATGTGATATTACACTAGCTGGGACAAACCGATCGATAGATCAAAGTCTGTTTTCGAAAGCATTTGAGACGTATCAAACCAAACAATCCACAACCATCATTGCACTACATATATTAAACTAAAAACACGAATATGGATGAATATATTAAACTACGCAGTTAATAAAACGAGCTAACAAGAGTACATGTATGAATCATCTAAAAACTTATCTCACTTTACAAAAACAAAAAAAAAGGACACTTTAATTCATGAAGAAAACACTTCCGAACGAAACCCTCTATATGAACAATTTTATAACCCTCAGCTATAAAGAGGATGCGTTTGAACACACTCCAAGACAACGCCGTCCCCAAACTCCGAAACACATGCAGTACTCCTTCGTCCAACATGACTCGACAGCCACTGTCGACACAGCGTGTTTAAAATTGAGCGCATGAGTCAGAGAGTGGGCAATGCCACAACATTCCGAAATTCGAATTTTTGTGTTTCTGCTATGCGCCGCCATCTGTGAAATGAAGTGATGTGACATGTTACACCGAAGACGAGCATATGTGCATACAAGCAACCCTCATTTTTATCTATTTTAAGTCACATGTACCAAAATATCTAATATTTCAAAATTTTTCAAATGGGGCATAAACCCTTCTCTGACTCACCCACTAAGTTATATGTACTTTTACTACTCAACCTCTACGGTACAACTGCTTATTCATAGATCAATAATTTTTTTATTTTTATTCAACAATTTTCAGGGTAAACCTGAACAACAAGAAGGGTATTTTTGAAGTAATGTTTGAGTGCATTTAGATATATAAATTGTTACGATTATTACGGATACATGTAACCAAACTATTTCCGAGTTTCAAATATTTTAATATCTATTTTACTCAACAGCTGTGGCTTAATTAGCCACTCCTCTTTCCTTTGTTAACCACCGCACTGAAGATGGCCTATGTAGACCGAAACATGTCGCAGGAGTATCGTATATTTATAAAACTACTCTCTTTTTATTGTTGTGCAAATGTTGGAATAAATATTGTGAACTAGATTATTTTACGAGACATGAAGAGTTTTAAACCTCTACACGCGTATTTCTTGTGCAATCCTTCAATATAGTTGCCAGTGAACATACTAATATGTTTACCTTCGAGTTTGTATTTGTATTTGGCTCCTTAAGTACTGACTTGTATTATTGGCTGATGTGAGACTGGTATCACAATTTTTTTACTATATAATATAGCAATTTATTTCGAATTGCTTTCAAATAAAAACTTCTGAAGCACGTTTCCTGAGAAGTGTACTTTTAAAGCTCGCTGTATGTACACTATTACATTTTTCATTTTTTATCATCCCTGATTGGCTACAAAATTTATTCCAAGTAATTAAAGCAGTGAATTTTGATGCTGGTACTATTAAATAAGAAACCAACAAATAACAATCGAACACAACTTCATAAGTGTTCATGCAAATACATGTTTCGACCTTACGGCTACATGTTTTTCATGATAATGGTTATTGTGAAGTAGAGCTTGGGTGACTTTTTCCTCTTCTTTTTCTTATAATTTGAAATCGGGTAATCCAACACTGAGTTCATTAGGAATCTGATTCCAGAAACTTTATGACAACACAATAAAAACAGTAAAACAGCACATCAAGAAACAATATCTAAAAACTTCTAGCAACGTCCATTATCAGCAGCATACGAAAGAATGGACCACATTTACATATGTAGGAAAAGAAGTTCAGCATATCACCAAACTCTTCAATAAACAAGATCTAGGTGGGTGAATAAAACCAAGAACAACATCGGAAGAATCTTACCTAGAAACGTAGATATAAATAGAGGCCGCAAATACCTAAGCAGTGTTGTATACCAACTTCGGTGCCATGATTGCCCCCTTGTTTACAACGGACAGGAAGGAAGAAAGATTCCAAGTCAGGTTCAAAGACATGCCCTAGCCTACAAATTTAATGACAGCCGCTCGGCTTATGCCCAACACGTAACAACCCACGGCCATTCCCTGGGCCATATGGAGGATGTTATGGACATAATATTTACTGCTCATAAAGGAAGATATCTTGATAGGTCGAAAGATACCATTTATATAAAAAAAACTAATAAAGGCGTGCAAATTAATGACAAAAGTGCCATTACCAAAAACAAAATATTGCGCGTGACAGTTAAAATGACTCCCAATAGATGGCACGATAGCGATTACAAGCTTTCACCACCGAGAAAACCTTCAGTACGCCGTAAGCTACGATGTGAACAGGTTAAGTGACCTAATACCTTGTCACCATAATACATCACCAAATATGTAAGTACCAGGCGACAACAAGTCATAACACCATCGAGTCAAATCATAATATTTCTAATATTTCGTACATATTGTTACCGAAAAAAAACCATACTGTTCCTGACATCGAATAAGGAATCATACAAAAACCCACTAACCACAGCCATCATCGACATCTGCCACTAAAAGATTTTAACAGTTTAACTATCACCTTAGTTTAATTATGAACAGCTAAAAGTATTGAAGAACGACTGGATTGTAAGTATACTTTTAAGAAGTGAGAACTTACTTACACAATGTGATATGTATACCCCATATAGTCGAAACATTGACCTGTATGAATACTTTATAACGTTGTGTTCGTTGTTTATTCGTTGGTTTCTTATCGTGTAGTTCAACGCAATGAAATGCATAATTTTCAACAAGCTGGTATTATTGCCTGAAAAACAACATAAAATGCAGTGAGCTGAATTACAGTTGTTACAGAGTCAAGAGTCCAAGCTACTCATTTTATCGTCCAGAGGAACACCAGGGAAATGGAACCAAAATCACGGAATTTAGAACCCTTATGTGCATATGCTTAATGAGGATCCCCATTTAACAAAAAATTGTGACCTGGACAATGATTATACTAAACGTTTTACTAAATAATTTCCGTCAGCCCAATAGCTAATTACGATATCATGGTGAAAATACATACGTGTATGTATGGATCCAAACGAAGAATTTTTATTTCCTAGCCCATTTTCTAACCGCTGTAATTTTACCAAAACTGATTTTTTTTTTTCGCTTGATGCCAAACGCTAAGTTCTGAGTCTGTGAACCCTTTATAGCCAAAGGGCTCTAAAGGGCTGAGCCACATATCAATAAGATTGTCACATTACCTTTACCCATAATAGAAACCAAAACCTATAATTTTCTAAAATGCCTTAACCAGCTATGTAAAAATAACTATCAGCTTGTTCAGGCTGTTTTTTCTGGTAACAAGCATATTCCATTGAAAGCTCTCCAATTATCAATGTATGGCAAGAGAAATTTATTTTCCTTCAGAAGATGCTTAGACGCAATCAGGTGGAATTACCTTCACCATGATTTACAAAATACAATAAAACCGCTAAAGCTGACAATTCTTGCAAATCGGCTATCTGTCGGAGATGGCCACACTTTTAAGGAACAGACATATTCTTGTAACATTACACAACTATATGAACATTATTTCATGACTTGGCCATCTTAAAACTTGGCCATAGTTTCACATGTAGTGCTATACGTTACGTATGAGTTAAACCTCTCGATGTTGGCCAAACGAAAGTGTTATATTTTTCGTGTCAAACTGTACAGGGGCCGAAATCCTAATTCATTAGCAGAACTATCTTTTCCCCATTCATCCTCCATGCTTTCTCCACAAGTACGGACAATGTATTGGAATTTTCTGGAGGCAACTGGCCCATTATTTTAATTCAAGTCGACATTCATTTAGGGGGTTAGGTACCTGCCTTCCTATTCGACCACTTGTTACTGTGCTCTGAACTGTACATTTCCACAAGTGATAGAACACACTTCAATTTTCATAGTGTCAAGTGGCTCTCATAAGTTGCCCACCTGCATAACTAGGGCGGCTTCGAATGGAAATAAATGTGGCCAACATACACAGGTTTCATTACAGTAAACCTTATTAAGGATCCAAAATACAAGGCTCGGGCACTCACCGTGTTTGGTTCACTGAGGATCATTCACTTTGGTTAAATATGTATATACAAATATTGGAGTGTTGTTGTTATTTACATGATTTTTGCAGCTTCACTCACAGAGGGCATGCCAGTGTTGCACCTGCTCCATAGGTTTGCTGAAGGCAGAGTTCCAATGAGTTAGGGCTTTACCACGTGCGAACATGTAGGATCCAAGCACGAATTTGCCGATCGGTTTATCTGGAACACAGCCACAAACTTCACTTCACCAGTAGTTGTTTCAAAGTGATTTTCCGGTAGATGTCTAACCGAATACAACCTACGACGGCATTAGGATGTCAAACTTAGTCTACCATTAAGAGCTAAAGAAAGACGAAGATAAAGACATGCGTCTAATTCTACGTATCTTATCAACTGAATAATTTCAAAGATATACAACTTTTAGGGCAAGGCTGCGCCATATTTAAAGCTGTTACATTTTTACATCACACCCCATAGTCTCGGGTTCAATCCCGGATGAATTCACGTAAGCTTTATTTTACACGACCTAGTACCGGACAAGCCCGCACGCCTGCGGTTTTCCGTTGCAAATCATCATTCCACTGTAATCCACCTCCTGTGGTGTACGATATTACTAGGCAGGAAGCACACTGCCGCATTTTTGACGTTTAATCTGGTATTTATATATATATCTCTGACACTCGTTTATTTACAGTGAGCAGGAAATATAATTTAAAAAAAGGTAAAGAGTCCCGTAACAGGCCCGTTGTGGCCCAGAGGGTTCCAGGAGGTTTAGGCTCCCATATTTTCATGACATTCAGCACACGAATGTGGTAAGGTCGTCAGCCTCACGCATCGGCCGCCTTTACCCCCCAGGAAATGTTCCTGGTACTCATTTTCACTAGGAGCTGAGTCGACCCCAGGACCATGGTGCGGTCGGAAGGAATATGTCACTGAAAAATCCAGTGACACCACCGGGAATCGATCCCGGGACCGTACGACTAGTAGCGCAGCGCCTTAACCACTACGCCACCCCAGACCCCATG
>Ga0209737_10001929_pt1 | contig 14606 bp, 12 predicted proteins | sample TergutCu122P3_FD_187284 | JGI IMG/M metagenome (GOLD analysis project Ga0209737, IMG submission 187284) | Cubitermes ugandensis P3 segment gut microbial communities from Kakamega Forest, Kenya - Cu122 P3 (SPAdes) (version 2) | ecosystem: Host-associated > Arthropoda: Insects > Digestive system...
CCTAATATAAAATACTTTTTATTATCAACATTCCCTATGATATGCACGCCGGAAATGTCGGAACGTGCGAGGATTTTTAAATTTACATTATTCAAAATACCGTCCTCATCCACTCCTGTATGACGCGAATGGGGTACATGAAAAACATCGTCAAATCCGCGTAAAAGCGGATGACTTTTTTCCACGCAATAGTGGGGATATATACCCGACAATTTATTTTGAAGCGGAATTTTATCTATTCCATAAAGATTATACAAAGCCGCTTGCGCTCCCCAGCATATAAAGAGGGAAGAATAGACATTGTTTTCAGACCAGGCGATTATTTTGCACAGCTCATCCCAATAGTCAACATCCTCAAAATCCATCATTTCAACAGGCGCGCCTGTTATAATAAAACCGTCAAACCTTTCATGTCTTATCTGTGAAAATGTTGTATAAAAAGAAACGAGATGCTCGCTGCTGACCGTTTTTGGCTGATAGCTCTCGGTCTGCATAAGGGTAAGCTGAACCTGCAGGGGAGTATTGCCCAATAATCTGCATAATTGGGTTTCGGTTTCAATTTTCGTTGGCATAAGGTTAAGCACAAGGATTTTAAGCGGTCTTATGTCCTGCTTTCCCGCGCGCTCTTCATCCATAACAAAAATATTTTCTTTTAAAAGCGTCTTCCTCGCAGGAAGCGAGCCCGGAATGATAATAGGCATAGATTAACCTCGAATTTTATTGCTTAACATAAGTATAATTCAAAGAACTGATATTGTCAAGACAAATTTATTCTGAAAAGTATTAAAATTTACCCGTTTTTAACAGAATTTATAAAATTAATATAGCTCCCATTGTTTACATAATACATCCCTATAATTGTTTTTTGAGACACAAAACAAATTCCGGTATCAAATAACGGAAAAAAATGATTGGTATTAAGAAGTATATTTTCCGCTTCAATTTGCTTTAATATATAACTGTCAGCAAAATCGACATTGTTTATTGCAGCATCAAAAGAATTATTTTTAATCGAAACGAAATTGTCGGTCGAATCTGATTTAAAACGTTTCAGATAGTCAAGCGAATTTTTATCCGAACCGTGAAAAGGGATTATCGCAAGTAAGGCATTATCGCTTTTTGCAAGAGCAAAAAGCTCGGTTTCGTTTATTTCTTTGGTGTTTATAACGATTCCGAAGGTGGCTTCAAATCCGTGTACAATATTATTCGCGATTTGTTTCAATTCAGGAATGTTTACATAAAGCAATTCTTTATATGGGAAATCCTTTGTTTTTATCTGCGAATTAAAAATGTTTTTTGCAACTGACACATCATATTTGTTCGTGGGAATATTATTAATTTCAATCCGTTTGTTTGTCAGTTCTTTATTTATAGATGACGGTATAACAGAGTTTGTCGTTCTGTATATATCAGGAATATTTATAGAAATTGTCTGCTTGTCAACCGAACGTAAAAGAGCTTCGCGTATTTTTGCGTTATCGGTTTTGTTGATTTTCAGGTTTACATAAAGTGTATAAGTCGTGTTGAAAATTTCAAAAACATTAAAGCTTGATACATCACGGTTGTAAAAAGTTTCGCTCCTTAAAAATATAATGTCACTATTATTGTTTTTTATATTATTAAAAATTTCATCGCAGTCAAAATTGAATTTCAATACAACAGCGGAAGGCTTGGCTTTAAAATTACCATTATACTTCTCGTTTTTAACAAGCCGTATGGATTTTGTTTCGAAATCCCAGCGTTTTATACGAAACGGACCGTTTGATAAAACCAGATCGCCGTCCTTACCATACCTGCCGTTTGTGGAAAATAAAAAATCGCTGTTGCAAGGCATACACGCAGGCTCCGCCAATGCTGCCAATAGATTTTTATCCTTTTGCGACAGCTTAATGCTGAAAGTATAGTTGTCAATTTTTTTAATTCCGACATCGGTTTCACCCACAACACCGTCATGATAATTTTTTGCGTTTTCAATGGAAAACAAAAGTGATGCGTCAGGAGATTTTACAAGAGGGCTTACAGCACGAGTCAGCCCGAAAATAAAATCGTCGGAAATAACAGGTGTTTCATCCGACCATAAAAGATTTTGTTTTATATAAAAAGTATACAATAACTCATCGTCTGACACTGTATATGACTGCACAGCCGCATTTTGCACTCCGCCGTCCTCATCAATGCGAAAAAGTCCTTCAAAGCAATTCGCAGTGATAGTTTTTTCAGATAATGTTGTAGCAAGCTGAGGGTCAAGAATATTAAACGAAGAATCGCTTTCAAAATAAATAACCTGCCCCGTCTGCGATGTTTCACCGCAGGAAGCGAATGATAATACAAAACAAAGCACTAATATGTATATAAATACTTTTTTATTCTTACCGTCATTGCGAGCAAAGCGAAGCAATCCAGAATCCATTTTTTCCTGGATTGCTTCGCTTTGCTCGCAATGACGTATAATATTAGATTTTCTGCTCCCAGTTTTTTTAAATACATTCATAATATTAAAATTCTATTTCAATTATTTTGTTTTGCAATAGCGACTGTTTTACATCAATAACCCGCTGGTTTTCCGAACCGCGGAATATAAGCAGCGGATTTTTCGTTTCTTCTTCATACCTTCCGTCAATCAAAATATCGGTTTTTAATAAAAGCGGCATAAAATCTTCGTTTGCAATTATTTCATCGAAGGTATACCCTGAATACACAATAACCTGTATACCGGGCAGTATATCGCACAACGTACAAAAAGCGGCAGCTTGACAAAACGGCTCGCCTCCGCTTAAAGTTATTCCTGACAAATATTTATTTTTTTTTATATCCTTTGCAAGGGACGCAATATCCTGTTCATACCCGCCGTCAAAATCATGAGAATCAGGATTATGACAGCCTTTACATTCATGAGGACAGCCTTGTGCGAAAATCGTATAACGCAATCCCGGACCGTCCACCGTTGATTCTTTGACTACCCCTGAGAGCTTTAGTTTATTCATTACAGTTATTTGGGATATAATCGGTTGAGTGTTTAATTCTGTCCTTGACCTCAGCACGTTTTGCGTTGCCGAACTTGTCAAGAGTGCTTAAATAACCCGTTATCCGCCTTATTCTGTTAAAAGGAAATTCCGCGGATTCTGTTCTGCCGCACTTAGGGCAAACATCGTCCATTATTCCCACATAGCCGCAAATGGGGTCGCGGTCAATCGGGTGGTTTACAGAGCCGTAGCCGATTCCGGAATCCTTCATCGCACGGATTAAAGTTTCAAATGCTTCAAGATTGTTTTTCGGATCGCCATCAACCTCAACATATGTGATATGCCCCGCGTTTGTCAATTCGTGGTACGGTGCCTCAATCCTGATTTTATCAATCGCACCGATGGGGAAACCAACAGGAACGTGAAAGCTGTTTGTATAGTATTCCTTGTCTGTAACACCTTCAATAATACCAAAACGCTTTGCATCAATTTTCACAAACCTGCCTGACAATCCCTCCGCAGGGGTTGCGATAAGCGTGAAGTTAAGCCCTGTTTTCTCAGACTCAATATCCATTTTCTTTCGCAGATAGCCGACAATTTCAAGCCCCAGATTCTGCGCTTCCTTTGTCTGCCCGTGATGAGAGCCTATAAGAGATGTCAGACATTCTGCAAGGCCTATAAAGCCCATAGTAAGCGTTCCGTGCTTTATGACTTCGCGGATTTCGTCGTCAGGATTAAGTTTTTCAGAATCAAGCCAGATACCCTGTCCCATCAAAAACGGGAAGTTGCGGACCTTTTTCTTCGCCTGTATCTCAAAACGCTCCACAAGCTGTGCGATAATCAACTCGATTTTGCGGTCAAGCTCTTCATAGAAATGCTGTATATCCTTATGGGATTTTATCGCAATCCGCGGCAAATTTATTGATGTAAAAGAAAGGTTCCCGCGTGAATTCGTAATTTCACGCGTTTTGTCAAAATTATTGCCGATAACCCTCGTGCGGCAGCCCATATAAGCGCATTCAGTCTCAGGCTTGCCCGGTTTATAGTATTTCAGATTAAACGGAGCGTCAATAAACGAAAAGTTAGGGAAAAGTCTTGTCGCAGATACGCGGCAGGCAAGCTTGAATAAATCGTAGTTCGGATCGTCGGGATTATAATTAATCCCTTCCTTAACCTTAAAAATATGAATAGGGAAAATCGGTGTTTCGCCTTTGCCCAAACCTTTTTCCTCAGCAAGCAGTATGTTTTTTATAACGCATCTGCCTTCGGGAGAAGTATCCATACCATAATTTATGGATGAAAACGGTATCTGCGCACCCGCTCTGCTGTGCATTGTGTTAAGATTATGCACAAACGCCTCCATCGCCTGGAAGGTCGAGCGGTCGGTTTCGGATTCAGCTTTTTTGAAAGCAAAAGTCTGGCATTTTTTAATCATATCCGCATCGTATCTCTCAGCCAATATCTTAGCTTCATAAACACTGTATTTATTGCCGTTCAAAAGTTGCGGAGACAATTTTTTATCTTTATAAACCCTGTCCATCGCGTCCTTTGCGACTTCATCGGGATTTTCTTCCCCCGCCAACAGCTCAAGCGCGCGGGAGAGGTTTTTTCTGTAATGCTTTTTATACGTCTTAGCAACACCTTTTGAAAGCGCATAGTCAAAATTGGGCACGCTCTGTCCGCCGTGTTGGTCGTTCTGATTGCATTGAATCGCAATACACGCCAAAGCAGAATAGCTTTCAATATTATTAGGCTCACGTAAAAATCCGTGCCCCGTCTCAAATCCGCCGTCAAACAGCTTTTCCAAATCAATCTGACAGCAGGTTGTTGTCAGCGTCAGAAAATCAAGGTCATGAATGTGAATATCGCCTTCACGGTGAGCGGCTGAATGGTTCGGATTCAAAATATACATATCATAGAACTGCTTCGCACCCTCAGAACCGTATTTAAGCATGGTTCCCATCGCCGTATCGCCGTCTATATTGGCGTTCTCGCGTTTAATATCATTATCACGCGCATCCACAAAGGTCAAATCCTCATAGATTTTCATAAGCTTCGTGTTCATCTCACGCTGGCGGGTACGCTGGGCGCGATAGATTATATATTCCTTCGCGGTACGCGCATGACCGTTTTCAATAAGAACCCTTTCAACCTCATCCTGTATATCTTCAACCGAAGGGGTATATATTTTTTGGTCGAGAAAATAATTCTCAACCTGCTTTGCCAAATCCATAGCGGTATCACTGTCCCGACCGCCCGTGACCTGCGCAGCCTTATAAATAGCCTCCGCAATTTTTTCGACATGAAATTCCGCTTTACGTCCGTCTCTTTTTATGATTTCCTTAAGCATTTTAATCAGATCCTTAATAATTTTGATACACTATATATAGTATATATTTTTAGAGCCTATACAGTATAACACATATATATTGAATTTGCAATAAAAATATTTTGTCGGATGTAACAAAAATTATATCCAAAATTTGTGTATATTTAACAAGAAGTTTTAAACAAAACAATAAATGGAAATTGTGTGTAAATATAATTTAACTATAATCATAAACTATTTTTTCAGGAGCCGTTTCCAACATTTGCGGTTTTAACAAATATTTTCTGACGATTTCAAGCGACGAATTAGTATAAAACCCGTCCGCAATACGTTCGTCAATTTCGATTTTAATAGTTATACACCGTTTCCGCTTCACATTCCCGTCGCTGTCAAGCTCGTTGGTAGTTTTTTTTCTCCCGATTGCGAAAAATGCGGACATAGTTCCGAAATCATATAAATGATGATAAACAGCATCAGCTCCCACCGAACCTATATCCGTTATAAAATAGCTTGAATGAAAAGGACTCGCTCTGTTTATAAATTTCGGCATCAGCCCGAAATAATCAAGAAAACTGACAAGAGAAACAATAATACTTAGCAGCCATGTCGGAATATAACTGAAAAATTTCGCCATTTTGCCCGTGCTGTTCGCTTCCGCACCCTCGTCCTTACATTCAGCTACAGCGGTATTTATTTTTTCATAAACATCATAAATAGTATCCGTCGGCATAAAATAAGGCATTATAACCGCTTCATCCGCATCAAGGTTCATGGATTTTTTTACAACGAGGGAAACTCTTATATAATTTCGCGCATATAATTTTTTTCCCGCAATAAATCTGTTAAGGCGGGGACGTTCGGACGTCGCACGTACAAGCGCGGCGACAAAAACGTGCAATATACCCAGATGCGGTAAATCTTCACGTCTTTTCACGCGGATATATTTCTCCATATTCTCAATGTCAACATCAGTGTTAATCATGCAGTGGCTTGCGTTTCGCGACTTCATGATAACAGGCATAAGATTAATAATCGGATCGATTTTCCGAACCCTGAATCCGTCATACCTGTCGCCGAATTTTTTTTTCCTGTCAGTGCATCTATACTTTTTCATAAAAATTTTCTCCAATTATATTTATAAGTGTATCATAATTATTTTTAGACGGGTCATTTATAACAATCTCAAGCAAATGTTCTAAAATCCCGGAAATTTTTTCTTTTTTAATACCAATCTTCAATATATCATTACCGTCAACCGCAAGCGAATGAAGCGAAAACGGCTCGTTATTTGCAGCAATTCGTTCAAATTCAACCAAAGTCTGCGTATATTCCCGCGAATAAACCGTTTTTAATACAGAAACAAGCATAATAATATCAGAAATTTCATGCATTCTCAAAAGCCGCTTCAATTCCACAGAGGAAATTTCATCCGCATATTTTAAATTGTTTAAAATAAATTTTACCTTTCTTTTTGTTAGATTGTCCGTTTTTAAAGCATTGCAGACGGCCATATAATCAGCATTGGCGCAATATAATAAAAACGCAAACCGCGCTTCCTTTGTCTGCTCGATTTCACCGATTTTCAAAAAATCCTCACTCACAGCTTCAATCCCGACAAAATACAAAGCTCCGTTTTTAATAAATTCATATAATTTATAAGCGTATTCACCCGTCAGAGCCTTTATCAATTCGATATATATACGTTCAATACTGATATTCACAAGTAATTCCGACAGAACAAAAGCAGTTTCAAGGGTTTTTTCCTCCGCTTCAAAAGGGAGCCTGCACATAAAACGAAACAACCGCATGATACGAAGCGCATCCTCAGAAAACCGCTCAGACGGCTCCCCGACGCATTTCAAAATTTTATTTTTAATATCATCTGCACCGCCGAACGGGTCAATAATATTCCCGTTCCCATCCATAGCAATAGCATTAACAGTAAAATCCCGCCGCGACAAATCACTTGCAATGTCACTTGTATACTCAACAAAAGAAGGCCGCCGGCTGTCAAGATATTCACCGTCCGTCCTCATAGCAGTAATTTCTACGTTCTGCTTTTCAACAACAACAGTAACGGTCCCGTGCTTAAATCCCGTCGGTATAGCAATCTCAAACATATCCATAATACAGGAAGGAGCTGCATCCGTGCATAAATCATAATCAAAAGGCAAAACGCCCATAAGCATATCACGAACACAGCCGCCGACAAGATATATCTGATATCCATACCCCGCAACCGTATCCATGCAGTATTTTATATAAGAAGGAATATTCATATTGTTATTCATAAAACAAATATATCATAAAATAAAAATTTATTCAATCAAAATATTTATATAATCATTGACTTAATAAAAATTTTCAAATATAATAGAGTAAAACAGTATAAAAGGTGACAATTTTGAAAAAACAAAAAACAAAAACAGATTTGCTATTACAATCCGCAAAAAAAATCCATATGATAGGCATCGGCGGCTCGGGGATGTACCCAATTGCTGAGATTTTTCACGCACAGGGATATACGCTCACAGGCTCTGACAACAACGAAACCGATACGCTTAAAAAAGTCCGTGAGCTTGGTATACCCGTGGTGCTTGGGCATTTCTCAGATAACGTAAACGGAGCAGATGCTGTTATCTATTCCGCTGCAATACAAAAAGACAATCCTGAATTAGTAAGTGCAGAAAAGCAGGGGATACCAACAATAGAACGTTCCTTTGCGCTTGGTTTTCTGACAAGAAACTACAGCAATGTTATAGGTGTCTGCGGCACCCACGGAAAAACGACGGTCAGCAGTATGATAACGCAGATTTTATTGACTGCAAAAATAGACGCAGGCGCGGTAATTGGCGGACGGCTTCCGCTGATAGACGGCAACGGCAGGGCGGGGGACAGTGGCATTATGATATGCGAGGCTTGCGAATATGTTGATACATTCTTAAAACTGTCCCCCGATACCGTAGTTATTTTGAATATAGACGAAGACCATATGGAATATTTTAAAACCCTTGAAAACCTTATTTCATCGTTTACAAAATTTGCAGGCATGGCAAAACAGATTATAGTAAACGCAGACGATGAAAATTCATTGAAAGCAGTTGAAAATTTTGATAATATAATTTATTATTCAACAAAAAACAAAAAAGCAGACTATAACGCCCGTAATATAGAATACAGAAGCAAAAACGCAGGCGAATTTGATTTATATAAAAAAGATGATTATATCTGCCGCATTCATGTCACGGTACCCGGAGAGCATAACATAAGCAACGCACTCTGCGCCGCTGCCGCCGCTTTAAACGCAGATGCGGGCAAAAACGCAGTTATAACCGCATTGCGTGAATTTAAGGGCGCAGGCAGACGTTTTGAGATATTGGGACAAATAAACGGCGCAACCGTCGCAGACGATTACGCTCACCACCCAAAGGAAATCGAAGTGACCCTGAACGCTGCGAAAAAAATGGGCTATAACCGCGTAATAGCCGTGTTCCAGCCATTCACATACTCAAGAACAAAGCTTCACTTAGACGAATTTGCCCGAGTCCTTTCGATAGCAGACACAGCGGTTATAACAGAGATTATGGGGTCAAGGGAAATAAACACAGGAGACATACACGCAAAGGATTTATGCGAAAAAACAGACAATTCTATATATTGCGAAACTTTTGAGGATATCGAAAAATATGTAAAAAACAACGCAAAGGAAAACGACTTAATAATAACCTTAGGCTGCGGCGATATCTATAAGACGGCAAAAATGATATTGGAACAATAAAAAATGCTTTGACAATAAAATGCCAGTATGTTAAAATAAAGGGAAAGAGTATGTGTGAAATAATAACAATAGCATCAGGAAAAGGCGGCGTCGGAAAATCGACGGTTATATCGCTTTTGGCTGCGGCACTTTCAAAACAAAATAAAAAAGTGCTGCTGACAGACATGGATCAAGGTATGAGAACGCTCGATTTAATGCTTGGCGTTTCGAAAAATACTGTTTTTGACCTATACGATATTATGACAGGCAACTGCACATTGGAAGCGGCAATACATAAAACAAACGGCTTTGACTTCATCCCAGCCCCTCTGCTCTTAGAACATGCAGTCACACAGGAGCAAATGTCTGAGCTGCTATTAAAAATTAAACCAAATTACGATTATATACTGCTCGACTGCCCCGCCGGGATTGAAAGCAATTTCAGAATAGTAACAAGTATATGTGATAAAACATTAATAACCGTAACCCCGGACAGTATATCAGTGCGCGATGGATTTTTTGTCGGACGGATTTTGAAAAAACAGAATATATGTTCAAGATTGATTATTAATAAATGGAATAAAAAATTGGTGAAAAAATCCATATATAAAAATATAGACGAAATTATAGACGAAACCGCAGTGCAGTTAATAGCGGTCATCCCCGAAGATAAAGAGGTGAAAATCTGCGGCGCAAAAGGTATATTAGCAGAAAAAGGAAAAACATACGAGGCTGTCATACGGCTGTCAAAAAGACTGAACGGCGAAGAAATCCCAATTGTAATTTAGTGTTAGGAATAGGCACAAACAGGAGAGGAAAAACATATGAACATCGCATTAATCGCACACGATTCAAAAAAAGAACTGATGGTACAATTCTGTATAGCATACAGCAAGGTATTGAGAAAACACAGACTTTGTGCTACAGATACAACAGGAAAATTAGTCGCAGAAGCGACAGGACTTCCTGTTGCGCGGTTTTTAAGCAAATCTCACGGTGGAGAACAGCAGATTTCATCCCGCATCGGCTGCAATGAAATAGATTTGCTTCTGATATTCCGCGACCCATTGAACATGGAGCCTGCAGAAAACAGCGACAGCAACCCGATACGTCTCTGCGACATACACAACATACCGGTAGCAACAAATATAGCAACAGCAGAAGCCCTGATCCACGCCTTAGAAAGAGGTGACTTGGACTGGCGCGAAATTGCCGGAAAATAATATTTAAAAATATAACTATGCTTTTTGATCCGCTCAGGGTTTCGCAAAAACTCACGGTTTCGTCATTGCGAGGAACGAAGCAATCCAAAATACAAACTTTAAAATTTATCAAAACTGGATTGCTTCACACCCAAAATAGCACATTAACGTAGTTTTTTCAATGTTCGCAATGACGCTGCGGCGGAGTTAAAGGGATAGTCAAATTTAAAATTATACATCGTAGGAGCGATTTACGAATCGCCTGTTAGCAAAGGGCGATCGTCGCCCTTTGCTAACATACAAACAAGGAGACCAAAACCATGCCGATAAACACAGTAAAAGGCGCGGCGGACATGCTTCCGTCAAACGCTTATAAATGGAAATATGTCGAAAAAGTCATATCAGAAACGGCGGAGCTTTATGGATATAACAAAATCCGCACGCCTGTTTTTGAATATACAGAACTGTTTTCACGCTCCGTCGGAGAAACAACCGATGTGGTACAAAAAGAAATGTACACCTTTGATGACAAAGGCGGACGCTCAATAACCCTGCGTCCCGAAGGAACCGCAGGAGTAGTACGCTCGTTTATAGAAAATGGCTTGGCAAGCGAACCCATGCCCCAGAAATTATTCTATATCACTTCCTGCTACAGATACGAAAAACCGCAAGCAGGAAGGCTCCGTGAACATCATCAATTTGGCACGGAGTGCTTTGGTGCGGCTGATCCGATTGCTGACGCGGAAACCATTATGATGGCGAAATCTGTTCTTAACCGTTTGGGAATTGATAATATTTCGCTTGAAATAAATTCAATCGGCTGCCCCGTTTGCAGAGCCGCTTATTTTACGGTTTTAATCAAGTTTTTTGAATCGAAAAAAACAGATTTGTGCGCAACCTGCTTGTCGAGGCTTGAGCGAAATCCGATGCGGATTCTTGATTGCAAGTCAAAAGTCTGCGGAGAAATTGCGAAATCTGCACCTCATATTACAGATTATGTTTGCAACGATTGTAACAATCATTTTTCAAAAGTGAAATCGAATCTTGATAATTTAGATATTCCATATAAAGTAAACCCGCGTATAGTAAGAGGTCTTGATTATTACAACAGAACGGTTTTTGAATTTTTATCAAATGATATCGGTTCACAGACCTCGGTTTGTTCCGGCGGTCGGTATGACGGTCTTGTGAAAAATTTAGGCGGACAGGAAATACCCGCACTTGGTTTCGGAATGGGTCTCGAACGTATCATTATGGTAATGGAGAATCTGGGATTACCCTTCGAACCGCCAAAAAACCCAAGCATATATATAATCCCGATGGGTGAAAAAGCCGCCGCACTATCCCTTAAAATCTGCACCGACCTGCGCGAGGAAGGCTTCATCGCAATAACAGACATAACAGGAAGAAGCGTAAAAGCCTGTATGAAGCACGCAGATAAACTGAAAACAAATTTTACCATAGTAATAGGCGAAACCGAATTACAAACTGGCGAAGCAGACCTGAAAAACATGAACGACGGCACAGTGACAAAAATAAAAATAAATGAAATAATATCAATAATGTACGACAACGAAATCGACGCATCCATGAAGGATTTGGAAGAAAGCATGGGAGATTTTGATAATTTATAATTAAAAACCGTAGGGACGGACGCCCCTGTCCGTCCGCCAATTTTTATATTAAAAATGACGAGGTAAATTATGGCAAAATACGAAAAAAATCTCACAGGAAATTTCAACACATTCTTGCAAATGGTCAATGAAGAAATATTAAAAGGAAGCATTTCCGCTTCTTTTGAGGATGGAAGCGATATTCAGATGGGAAATATCCGCTGTGTCGTGAATGTCTATGAAAGATACAGCTGGATAGGAAGCAACCGCGTCAGCCTGACCGTCACGCTCTTTGGAGAAATGAATAATTTTACCCTGTCCGCTATTACAGCAGGCGGAAGTCAAGCGATGTTTTTCAAAATCAACACATTTGGCGAAAACGCTTTTCTGGATTGCCTTGTAAAAATCGTTGATAAATACGAAAAAATGTATAATTTAGTAAATAATGAAGAACCAAAATCGAAATATGTAAAATAAGGAAATATTGGTATTTTATCATGAAAGAACGAGCATGTTCAATTGTTCTTCGGAATAATAAAATCCTTTTTGTACAACAAAACATCAACGGAAAGACAAAAAATGTTTTTATCGGAGGTGGCATTGAAAATAATGAAGCTCCACAAGAGGCTGCACTTCGGGAATTAAAGGAAGAAGCAAATGTCGAAGGAGAAATCATTTTCGGCCCAGCAATAATAGAAATGAAAACGAAAGAATATGTTTTTATTGTAAACATACCTGATAATGTCCAGCCGATTCTCGGTTATGATCCCGAATTGCCTTTAAATAAGCAAGATATTAAAGCTCTTATTTGGTTGGACGCAAAAAAAGAAAAAGGTCTTTTCAATAAATTTGATTGTGTATATTTTCAAAAAGTAATAGATGAAACTAAAAGAATGAAAGTTAAAATACCATGTATAACAATTTTAGAAAATATAATTTTGCATAATAAAACAGGAGAAAAAAATGACTCTTGACAAAATGAACAAAAAACGCACGCACTACTGCGGCGAGATAACAAAAAACGAAATCGGAAACGAAATAACAGTCTGCGGTTTTACTGCGAAGCAGAGGGACTTGGGACAGCTTATATTCATTGACCTGCGGGACAGGACGGGTATAATCCAGCTTGCCTTTGACGAAAACTGCGACAAAATGGTTTTCGAAAAAGCTTTTGCTGTCAGGTCGGAATGGGTGCTGATGGCGACAGGGGTATTGCGTTTGCGTTCATCCGTCAACACAGAAATTCCAACGGGCGAGCTTGAACTTTTAGTAAACGATTTGCGTGTTCTCTCAAAATCAGAAACACCGCCGTTTGAGATTACTGCCAACAGTAAAGTCAATGAAGAATTACGCCTGAAGCACAGATATTTGGATCTCCGCCGCCCTGACATAACGGCGAATATTATGATGCGTCATAAAATCTGCAAGGTAACGCGGGATTATTACAGTGAAAACGGCTTTTTGGAAATCGAAACCCCGATGATGATGAAGTCCACTCCCGAGGGCGCGCGTGACTACCTTGTCCCGAGCCGCCTGTATAATGGTGAGTTTTACGCCCTGCCACAATCGCCTCAAATATATAAACAGCTCCTGATGGTATCAGGCTTTGACAGATACTTCCAGCTCGCCCGTTGCTTCCGCGACGAAGATTTAAGAGCGGACAGACAACCGGAATTTACGCAAATTGACTTGGAAATGTCATTTGTGGACATGGACGATGTGCTGTCTGTAAACGAAGGGTACATTGCAACCTTGTTCAAGGAAGTTTTAGACATAACCATCCCGCTTCCGCTCCCAAGAATGACCTATGCAGATGCAATGAACAAATACGGTAGCGACAAGCCTGACACGCGGTATGAAATGCTGATTGAGGATATAAGCGAAACCGTGAAAGACTGTGAATTTGTTGTTTTCAAAAACGCAATTGAAAACGGCGGAACAGTCCGCATGCTTTGTGCAAAATCCGCCGCGGATACATATACAAGAAAGGAAATCGACCGCCTGACAGAGCACGCAAAAGGCATAGGCGCAAAGGGCCTCGCATGGATTCGCATAACAGAAGAGGGGACAACCTCATCTTTCCAAAAATTCATGAGTGAAGAAGAAATGTCTGCGATTATAAGCAAAGCAGATGCAAAAACAGGCGATGTGATTATAATAGTCGCAGACAAAACCAAAACAACCCTGTCAGTCTTAGGCTCGCTTCGAACAGTAATGGCGGAAAAACTGAATCTCTGCGACAACAAGCAATACAATTTCCTATGGATAACCGAATTCCCGTTCTTCGAATACGACGAGGAAAAAGAAACATATGTCGCAATGCACCATCCGTTCACATCCCCGCTTGACGAATGTATAGAATTGCTTGACAAAGATAAATCAAAAGTCTTGGCGAAAGCCTATGACCTTGTAATAAACGGAATTGAGCTTTCTTCAGGCTCGATCCGAATAACCGACCCCGTTTTACAAAACAAAATGTTCGCCGCATTGGGACTGTCACAAGAAGAAGCAGAAGAAAAATTCGGCTTCTTGACAGGTGCATTCAAATACGGCGCTCCACCCCACGGCGGCATGGGAATAGGATTAGACAGGCTCTGCATGATAATGGCAGGTGCAGAAAGCCTCCGCGACATAATAGCCTTCCCAAAAATGCAAAACGCCAGAGAACTCATGAGCGGCACCCCCGCAAATGTAGACAAAGCACAGCTTGATGATTTGGGGATTGTTGTGAAATAACAAATT
>Ga0209737_10001930_pt1 | contig 14604 bp, 12 predicted proteins | sample TergutCu122P3_FD_187284 | JGI IMG/M metagenome (GOLD analysis project Ga0209737, IMG submission 187284) | Cubitermes ugandensis P3 segment gut microbial communities from Kakamega Forest, Kenya - Cu122 P3 (SPAdes) (version 2) | ecosystem: Host-associated > Arthropoda: Insects > Digestive system...
CCTCCTGCAGCGGGTAGAAAAATAGTGTTGCTGCCGCTGCCTATACGACAACCTTTTACTCCATTTACCTCTGTCCATTCTCTGTCTGCGGCAACCAAAACATCTAATTCGGTACGCGTAGGCACACGCCAACCAGTTGGACAAGGGTCATTTGCTGCCTCCCAAGTGCTGCCTTCAATGGCATCAGTGTTCCAACCTTCAACATTAGCACTTGTTGAAGCCCACGCTTGCGGTCTGTTCCATTGATAGAACATACCTGCATCTTCGGGGTTTGATGCAAATGTTCTAAAAGCATCAACATTTGTAGTTGCCCAACGCACGCCGCCTATTTCTACGCCTCTGACTACGGGTCTTACCGTAACTCTGCACTCTACTTCAACGAGTTCTGTGTATGCGGTAATAAATACCACCTTCTCTGCTGTTACCTCTTTTGCGGTTACCCTGCCGTCTTGATTTACGGAAGCAATATCTGTATTGCTCGATTTCCACTTAACCTTTTCGGTAGCGTTGGAGGGTGTGATTGTTGCTGTTAGCGTAGCCGATTCGCCCGAAACAAGCGACAATATTTCTCTGTCCAAAGTTATGTCTGTAACCTGAACATCTTTGTCTTTGCAGCCCGTCAGCATTGCGCCAACCACCGCTGCGATTATGAAAAATCTTTTCATTTTGTAAATAGCAATTACCTGTACCTTGCGAGGTTTTTATAAATTTAGTTAGTAAGTTAATAAGTTGCTGTCATTTCGAGTGATAACGAGAAATCGGTTGTTGTTTGCGCGGCACTATGCGCCGTTTTGTTTTCTGCTGTTTTTCACGAGATTCCTCCTTTCAGTCGGAATGACGGGTTGTTTGTTTTTTTCTGCTTTTTGTCAGAACCACGATTTTAACAAGATTATAAAGATTATTTTATCTTGTTAAATAGATTATTTGTTAATCTTGAGAATTTTGAAAATCTTGTTAAAATCGTGGTTCTGACTATTTATTGCAGTATCATAAAACCACTTTGTACTCCGCCGACATTTCTTAATCTTGGCAAGGCGTTGGCAGTGAAAGTCCAGTATGTAGATGAAAACTGCATTGTGTTTGCCCACCAAGTTGCCGAGCCGCTGCCCCAGAGGTTTGCATCTGTGGCTGTTTCGCCGTCTAAGTTTGAGGCGGTGCTTGTAGATGTGATATTTACAAGATTACCGCGTGCGTTTGATAGCAACATACCTGTTGTAGCACTTAAAGATGCTGCCCGCGCGCGCGCATAGTTGCCCGTGAGCGTACTGCTTGTGTTTTGTCCTGCAATACGGCGCGGGTTTTCATCAATGCACTCCGTATTAGAACTACCGCTTTGGTTTCTCAATCGTATATTTTTACTTAATGCAACACATCTCTCTATTCTGCCGCCATTGATATTTCTGCCTGCTATACCACCACGCGCACAAACACCTTCAAGCATATTTATTGTAGAAAAACATTTTTCTATCAATGCACTTGTTCCGTCATTTATACCCGCAATGCCGCCAGACGTTGTAGCGCTTATATTGTTAATATTAACAAAATTGTTATCGTAAGAGAATGCAGAGTAGCAGTTTGATATTATGCCGTTGTTTGAACCCACAATACCACCCACAAAATTACCTCTTTCAAAGTAGAAATCTGCGGCGTAGCAATATTGCACCGTGCCTGTAATATTTCGTCCCGCTATACCTCCAATATTCCTACTAATACCAGATGTAAGTGTTGTTTTTGCTTTTATGCTGTAACAATTTTGCACTGTTCCAACAGCTAAATTTCCTATAATTCCGCCAAAATTTTCAGCAGTAGAGGTGTTATTGCTATTCATAAGAATTACGTTTTCTGAATATGAGTTTCTTGTCATTCTTGCACCAGACGTTCCTCCGTGTCCGCCTACAACTCCGCCAACAGAGTTTTGTCCTTTTATGGTTGCGCTGCGGCAAAACACGTTATCAATAGTTCCTGAGTTTTCGCCTACTACACCTCCTACCCAACCATTGTCGGCGGTAGCGGTTACCGCTCCTGTTGTATGTCCTCCATTTTGTATTGTGCCTGTATTGTTGCCCACGATGCCGCCTATGGTATAACGTCCTGTGATAGTGCCTGTTGAGTTGCAATTTTGCACTGAGCCGTCATTTTTACCAACAATACCGCCTACATAGGTGCTGTTGCCGCCATTAACAACACTCTTGAAAGTGCAGTTTCTTATTGTTGCACCGCTTGCATTAATTCCCACTACACCGCCGTAACTATTATTATTAGAAGTTGTGTTGTGTTTAATAATTGTAGAAGCCCCTTCCACAACACAATTTTCTACCACGCCGCCGCCCAAGTTATAACCAACAAGACCTCCCGTAAAATTGCCGTGTCCGTTGATATTTACCGAATTAACAATAGAGCAGTTTTGTATTGTTCCGTAGTTTTCGCCTGCAATAGCGCCTGTTCTTGCTGCACCTGTTATATTTGATGATTGCAACTTAATATTTTTTACAACAGCACCTGAACCTATTCTGCCGAACATTCCCTGTACGCCTGTTGATGAGGCATTTATTGTAAGATTTGAGATAGTAAAGTTGCCGCCGTCATAATTACCCGTAAAAGGCGATGTGCTTGTACCGATTGGTGCAAAGTCGGAAGTTAACGAAATGTTTGCTGTCTGCTTGTAGTGTGCCGACAAAGTCCATCCGTCTGTACCTGTTCCCACCTTGCGCAAAGTTGCTTGATTTGTTACAAGAAATGGGTTTTGCTCTGAACCCAATGGGTATGTAACGGTAAGTACGCAAGTGCCAGATTTATTACTGCCGTCTTGTGAGGTAGCGGTAATGTTTGAGTTTCCCATTGTTAATGCTGTTACATTTCCGTTTTGGTCAACCGTTGCTACTGCGGGATTGCTGCTTGTCCAAGTAAGCGTTTTTACAGACGCGTTTTCGGGCAGCACCGTTGCGATAACTTGAAACGGCGTTCCTCCAACAAGAGTTTTTGTTGTTGGGGAAACGGTAACGCTTGTTACCAATATAGAACTGACAGAAACATCGCAGAAGTCGGTTTTTGCGCCGTTAATGGTGGTAATGGTAACTCTCGCAGTGCCATTACCTACTGCAGTTACCAACCCTGTTGAATTGACAGATGCCACCGCCGAATTGCTGCTTGAAAATGTAACAGCGGGGTTTGTGGCATCAGCAGGGGTAACAACATAGGTGAGTTGCTGCGTGTTGCCTAATATCAAAGCAACATTTTTCGGCGAAAGTGTAACCCCCGTAACGGGCTTTTCTATGCTTGGGTCAATGGTAACCTCGCAGGTATCTTTTAGCGATGAATTTTCCAAACTTGTGGCGATAACTCTTACAGTGCCGCCGTTTTTGCCTGTTATCTTTGCTGTGTTGCCCGTCTGCACCAACTCCACCACATTTGACGAGGCAGGCGACAGCGTATATTTCACATCTTTGTTTTCCGCGGTTTCGGGTAGAATAGTTGCTGTGAGCGTTGCCTCAGCATTTATTCCAAGTATAACCGACTTCGGTGCGATAATCAAAGTGTGCGGTGCGTTAGATATAATAATAACGCATCTTGCTCTTCTGTTTCCGTCAGGGCTTTTTGCCGTAATAACGGCTTCGCCATAACTCAACGCAGTAACTTCGCCCTTGCCATTAACGCGGGCGACCTCTCTGTTGCTTGATTCAAACGATACGGTTTCGGTTGCATCGTTCGGCTTGATGACACATTCGAGTTGCCTTGTGTCGTTCAACTCCATATATACCGTGTCCTGTTCAAATTTGATAGACGATATTTTTACTATCGGCTCATTGCAACTCGCCAACACTACGGCGAAAATTGCTGTTAGAAAAATAAGTTTTTTCATTTTATTAATTAGTTAGTAAGTTAATAATTTGCTGTGCTTTTTAATTTGGAACTATCGTTGAGCGTAACCCAATTTTCACTTTGCTCCGCTAACAAGTTGCAGTAGTGCATTGTTCGGGTTGCTAATGAAATAATATCTTTTTGTGCTTTTTCGCTCATTATAAATTCAATTAAATTTTACGATGCAAAGGAACTCGTTTTTTATTAGGTAGAACTACGTAATTTTACGTAGAAGGGAATAAGTAATTTTACGTAGTAAGTTGCTGTCATTTCGAACGAAGTGAGAAATCTGTTATTGTTTGCTCTGTTGTTTTTCGCGAGATTTCTCCCTGCGGTCGAAATGACAGACAAGCACAAACAAAAAAATTACGAAAACTTTTAATTTTTATAAAGTTTTCGTAATTTTGACTTACGGACTTACAAACTTACGGACTAATTTCAAACCAAAATTTGCTGCCTTTTCCTTCGACACTTTCTATGTGCAGCGTGCTGCCGTGCTTTTCGACTAACTCTTTGCAGACAATCAGTCCTAAACCGCTGCCTTGTTCGCCGCTTGTGCCGAGCCGTGAGCGTTTTTTGTCGATATGGAAAAGATTTTGCTGTTGCTCTTCGGTCATTCCGATGCCTGTGTCAGAAATGGAAATGCAATTTTGTGAAATATTCAGTGATACGCTACCGCCCGCGTTGGTAAATTTCACTGCGTTGGTAAGCAAGTTGCGTATTACAATGGTTAGCATATTGTCATCACCTGTAACTATTGCTTTCTGAGGAATATCTATGTTGAAAGTAATACCTTTTTGTTCTGCCATATTTTGAATTATCACAATGTCGGTTTGCAAAGCGTCAATCAAATCGAATGGTGCAGGAAGATACGGCATACGTCCTGTTTGCACTTGCGCCCAGTTGAGCAGATTGTAGAGTAATGCCACTTGGCTGTCGGCAGATTTTAACAATTCGCTATAATATTTGGTTAGCAATTCGGTATTCCAATTTTCTGAATTGCTTAAAAGCAGTTGCAACGCATTTCTCTGAGCAATGGCAGGGTTTTTCAAATCGTGCGAAATGATGTTGAAAAATTTGTCTTTTGTGGCGTTCATTTCGGCGAGTTCGCTGTTGCGGCGGTTGCGTAATCGCAAAAGATAAATGAGTAGTGTAAGCAACAATGCAGCCATTAATAAACCTCCTATAAAAATCGCTTGTCTTGTTTTGTGGCGACTAATTTCGGCTTGATGTTCCTGCTCTTTTTGTTCCACTTCGTATTTAACTTTCGCTTCTTGAAGAGCATTTTGCAAATTGGCATCAGACATTTTAGATATTACATCATCATATTTGTCAAAAAATTCAGCCGATTTGTCAATATTTCCCACACCTGCATAGAACATCCCCATATTTCTATACATTTCTCTCAAAGCACCCAAATTACTATCTTCAATTCTTGGCAAAAGACGTTCTGCATAGTAAAGCGCTGTTTTATAGTCCTTCATTTCTCCATACACTTTTATTAAACTTCTTTCTGCATTATCAATAAGACGGGGAAGTTTTGTTTTTTCTGCAATTTCAATCGCTTCTTTTGCATATTGAAGTGCTTTGGGAAAGTTCTTAACATCTCTGTAATATTTAGACAAACGCCCTAAGGCATATACCAAAGCCGAGTTGTCTTCTTTGGCTTTTGTCAATTTGTAAGCATTTTCTAACAATGGCAGGGCTTTATCGTATTGTTTTGCATACATATAATGCCCGCCAAGTGCGCCACGCAGTTGATATTGTAAGCGTCCAAAATCAACATTCGGGTTGTCGTCCATTACTTTTATTGTTTCCAAATAATATTCTATCGTCTTTTCATAATTGAATGTTTGACTATAAATATCACCAATATTACTAAGCACCTTTACTTTGGATATAAGGCATCGGTCGATAGGTTGCTTGTTACGAACTCTTTGTTCCTTATCTTTTTCACACGCCTCCAACGCTTTCAAATAAGCATTTATTGCATTTTCGTGATCATACAAACGTGAAAAGTACATCCCTCTAACTTCGTAATTGGCACACTCTTCATTATAAAACTCCTTTCCTTCTAAAAGTTTCAATGATTTATCAAGGAAAAAGAGTACAGAGTCATTATTTTTTAACATAAAATGTATGTAGCCCATATCTGTTAAGATTCTTGCCTCCGATTCTACATTTTTGTTTTTCTTTGCAAAAGCAATGGCTTCGTTAAAATAATGCTGAGTTTTTGCAATATCTATGCCGTAGTACTCGAACATTAAATCTCCGTATTGCACATACATTTCTGCTTCGCTTAAAGTGCCATCAGTAAGTTTCTGCTCCATTTGCAGCAGTTTTTCATTGATTTGTGCCTGTGCCTGCATTGCTACAAAAAGCACAAGAATAATTGATAATAGATTTTTCATATTTTTAAAAATTATATTCTGATAATTCCATTACTTAGCGCAAACTTTATCATTTCCGCAGTGTTATTTATTCCGAGTTTTTGAAAAATGTTGTTTTTGTGCGCTTCTACCGTGCGAGGACTGATTCCAAGTCGGTCGGCTATCTCTTTTGCTTGCAGACCTTCGTGGCACAACTCAATAATTTGTTTTTCTTTTGAGGTAAATTCGTTGGTTATTTCAATCGTTCTTTTTTTCGCTAAATATGTACGTTTAATGATGTCAGAAATATCTTTTCCAAAAAACTCAAAGCCAAGCATAACAGAGCGAATTGCTTCCACCAACGCAACTACGCTTCCCGATTGTTTTGATATAAAGCCGTCTATGCCGATATCAAGCATCTGTTGTACCACCTCAGCAGTGTTTTCGGCAGAAATGGCAAGAATTTTCATTGCAGGATATTCTGTTTTCAGTCGGCGTGCAATCTCTATTCCTGTGGTATCGGGCAGCATAATATCAAGCAACACAATATCTACCTCAATAGTATCCAACAAACTGAAAAACTCGCTTCCACTTCCCGCCTCGCCAACTATTTTTATATCTTTATAGTTTTGCGCAATAGCAGTTTTCACTCCCAGACGAAAAAGTTCGTGGTCATCAACTATAATGGCGTTTATCATATTTGGGTTTATTGATTTCAAGTTGCAAAGATAGACAAAAATAAATATTTGTCAAAATTTACTTGATTCTGCTGTTTATCAATTTAGTTGCTAAAATATAAAAAAAACCTTCCAATTTTTGAAATTTGGAAGGTTTAATTCTTATTTGTTATTTCTCTGGACTTATGAACTTCAATGCCTCATCTAACTGCTCCGTTGCGAAATATTTTTCTTCAAAATGGGCGTTTGCCAAATGAAGAAATTTGTTCTCCAATTTTACAACATCTTTGATGATATCAGAGTGAGCCACTACGGCGCATTTTCCTATCTTACCAAAGTGTTTGAAGCCCCATATTTCGCTTTCCATAAGGGCTTTGAATTCCATATGTCTCATTACGGACAAATCTTTGACTTTTAGCAAAAGATTTATATACTCGTTGTCTTCGTTCAATTTTTCTTCAAAAATTTGAACCATTAACTTGGTATCTGCTTCTGTGTATGTATCGGTAATTTCCACAGCAAGCGCATTTCCTTTGAATGTTTTAATTTGAGTTAGCATAATAATAAAAATTAAATTTTAAATAAAGCAAATATTTGCGCTACAAATGTACTACAACATTTTTTTTATTTAACAAGAAATTAGCAATTTTTAACACAATTAAAACAAATAACCCGTATTTATATACAAACTTCCATTTCCGTCCTGTTTGTTGAACGGCACAGCGTAATCTACGGCAATGATAAAATTTCGGTTAATGATTATGCGGAAGCCGCCGCCCGCCGCAGCGTGAAAGCCGTTAAATTTCAAGTTGGGATTTACATATTTATCATAATCTTGCTTCATTATTAAATAATTCGGGTCGCTCTCAGAGATATTAGGTCTAAAAGAATTATCGTAATCTCGGGTAACAATTCCGCCGTCAAAGAAAGCGTTTAAGCCCAAAGCGATATTCTGTTTCCAAAGAGGAAAACGGACAAATCTCCACCTGAGTTCTGCATTTACATAACCAACATCTAACCCCTGTAATCTGTCGCGCATTATTCCGCGTATTGTGCGGTAACCGCCAATTCCGTCTCGGTCAAACTCTTTGCCGATAGTGCTGAAAACAGGCATTATGTAAAACGGCAAGGTCTTTCCAATTGTTCCTTGATAATTCAGGCGATAGGCAAAGGTCAGTTGTTCTTTTACGATAGGGACGTAATGTCTGAAAATCAGCATATAGCGGAAATATTGATGTGTTGTTCCCATAAATTTTGGTGCGAGCGTGATATGCCCCTCTGTCCAAATGCCACTTGAAGGCGCTGCTTCAAAATCGCGGGTGTCGTACATCAAACCCAATCGCAATGCGCTTGAAAAACCGCCATTCTTTTCATTTTCGGGAATGATGCCCCAATTCTTATATTTTTCAAAAAGCGTTTCTGTATTATCGTCTTTGTAAATTTCTTCACCTTTTTTATTTATTTTAGCAATATCGCGATAACGATACCAAGCAAACGCATAACTTGCCTGCCAAAAGAATTTTTTTGCCCAAATATTGCCCACAAAATCGGCTTTTGCGGTTACTGCCAAACGCTCCAAGCGATAAAATGGTGCAGTATATTCAAAAGGCGCATCTGCTTTTTTTCGCCAAAAATTCACGCTATCGGCTTGATAAATTGCTTGATAGCCGTTGTAACCATAAAAATCCATCATCTTGTCGTACATCACGGTACTTGCCAACGACATACGGACGTGCGGAATTAAATGCTTGGTGTCGTAGGTCAAAAAGTACTGCTGCGTTCCTTTTGTAAAAAACGATGCCTCAATATACCACTGCTGTTTTGGGTTCGGATAGTGCGAGCCATCGCCAAAATCATAAAGGTTCAACAAACCGCCAAACTGCCAACCTTTATCTTGGTCATACGCCACTACGGGAAGAGGTCCAAAAGATATTCCTTTTTTAACAATATCTTTTTTGCTCTTTTTGCCAACGATAGTTGTATCGTTTTGATGTTCAACAAAAATGGTATCAACAGCAACAAAGTCATTTTGTGCCAAAACACCAAATGCAAATGATACTCCAACAAATAATAGTAAAAGTTTTTTCATTTTGTAAATAATTTAAAATTGTTATTGATTTTTTCAAATTGTTTTCGTAAATCTTTATGTATCAGCCATTTTATATCTGAAATAAATAATCTTATTAAACGTAAATATTCGTGCAAAAAGTAAAATGAGGGAATAAATAATATTGTAAAAATAAGTCCCAATTTCCACGAAAACGCAAAGGTAACAATAATTCCTATTAAAAACAAAATTGGCAGCAATACACCCGCTATTCCAAATTTTAGCGAATTGTGCCACGCCTTGTCTTTAAATTTTGAGCAAATAAACATCGAAAGCAAAGTTACGAGCGATGTTACCACAGCAGAAAAAATAAAGTAGGGAAGCCCCAACAACAGCAAGATTTTTTCCCAAGTAAGCGACAATAAAATATTTGACTTCAAAACAGATGTCATTCCAATGCCGAGCGAATGTCGTTTTTTGGAAAAATCGCCTGCCATATTCAATAATTCCTGCGTTTGTTGCGGGTTTGATTTTAAATAATTTTCTATGTTTTTTATGTTTTCTTTTGCAGTGGTAAATCTGTTAATCAGCGATTTTTTGCTTTTACTTTGCAGGTGTGCAAGTTCCAATGTTGCCTCGTAATTTTCATCATCGGGAATTTGCAGCATCACTTTTTGCATTTGGTCGGTGAGTTCGTCCCGCAGGGCGTTTATCTGTTGCGGGGCATTCATTTCAGGGTTGTCATTTACAAATTTTGTAACATTAATCGGCTCGCCAATTTGCACCAGCAAAGAAGACCAAAACCTGAAATAATGCCCAAATTCTATTCCCACAGGCACGATATAGACAGGCATTTCGTTGCCAAACTCTTCATTCGCCTGCATCGCAATACGGAAAATTCCTTTTTGCAGAGGCATCAAACTATGCATTGCTCGGTGCGTTCCTTCGGGCAAAATGCAAAACGGAACTTTATCACGCAACACATCTATCACAATATCGTTGATTTCCTCGTTTTTTGCCAAACTATCAATTCCGTCCCGCTTGCGATTGATTGGCAGCATTTTTAGGAATGTCAAAAATTTCAGAATAGTGGGCTGTTTAAAAATATCAGCTCGAGCAACAAACACTTTTGCCTGTTTGTCAATCGACAAAACCGCCAAAGCGTCCATCAGCGTATTGCTGTGATTTGGCGCATAAATAATCGCTGCGTTTTGCGGAATTTTCTCTTTTCCGACATACTCCACCCGTCGATATGCCAATTTAAACATAAAATCAACATAACTCCGCCAAAAGAGATAATGTTTGTCTTTATCTTGAATTTTTACCATAATTATATAGTTACTTTTTGTCTCCTGCTAACAATGAAATCAATGCTGCAACACCAACAATAATTCCTCCTGTAATTAAAGCATTTTCAATATTAGAATTTTTCTTTTTGACAAGAGGTTGAGGTTTCGCATTAATATTAAATAATTCGTTTATTGCAGGATTTGGATTTTTTCTGTCAAATCTTATAAAATTAAAACTATTTGGGTCTTCTATATTTATTCCATTTTCAATAATTAAAATATTTGGAATGTTGTGTTGTTTTGCAATTTCCCATTCTTGAATTACATAATCTACGCTATTGCTGTCATTTGTAATAATTCCAATAAAAACATCGGATTTTTGTATTTGAAATTGAGAGTTATATGTTCCTGTTTCAACTACATAACCAGATTTACGCAACTGCTCAAACAATAACGTAATCAGATATAATTCCCTATCTTGAAATGAATATGATACAAATGCTTTCATTTATTTTCTAATTTTTGACTAAAATCATTAACAAAACTTTCATAATTTTCAAGTGCCTTATTTTTTACATAATTTTCAAAATAATACTTTGGAAAATGTTGTTCAATGAATGTTAAATGCTTACTAAAATAATCCCACAATTGTGTTCCATCCCAAATAACATAATCAAATTCGCTATTGCTATTCTCTTTATTTTTTTTGAAATGTCTTTTTAGTGAGGCAGTTGCATCGTATTTACAAATCAACAAGTATCCTTTTGCTTTATTTGACCGAAGTATTGTTTCTATTGAAGAGGGGATATCTTTAGGCGATACTGCATTTGCTTGCGATTTACATTCTATTACCCATTTATGACAATGCCGTCCGATTGGGTCTTCAAAATGAAATTCTACTAAAATATCACAGCCGTCATCTCCACCCACACCATTATTTTCAACACAAACATCCGAAATAAAATAGTCCTTCCTTTCAGATTTTAGACGTCTAAAATATTGTGCTACAACTTGTTGGAATTTGTAAGGGTCTGATATTTCATCTAATGGCGATTTCATAATTCTTGTTAATCACTGTTTTTCACACATTACAACATATTCGAAAAGCATTGTACTAACGGTTTTTCCTGTTTTATTTGTAGGCGAATTTTTGCTTGGCATTGATTTATTACTCAATGCACGTTTATAAGTAATCAAATGCTTAAAGCCGTTTTGTTCAAATTTTTCTGCAATAAATTGGTCGGTCGGAAGTTGTACATTTTTTACGGTACGATTTCCCACGACATAAATAGATTTTCCACCTTTTTTAACACTTTTTGCAACTCGTTTAATTGAAAAGTCCAAATCATTGTAAAATGCCGAAACATCTAACGCTCGTTTATTATCAACTTTGTTGATTTCTGAAATGTAATCGGCAATAATCCCATTTTCAATATTCTTTTTCGGTTTTACGCCACCCATCAACATTCCGTCAATCTTTCGCGCGTAATCAATTCCAAGCCATTCGTTAGAAAGTGTAGAAAATTGTCCGTAAGCAACGGTTGTTCGGCTGTCGCCATACGGCGGACTTGTCAAAACTACATCAAAATAATCGTATTGCGGTTGAAATTTAGAGTATTGTACATTTATATTTGTATCTTTTTTTTCTAATTTTGGGTAATAATAATTGGAATAGAGAAAAAACGTATCTTCCAATTTTTTAAAATAAACACCTATCACATCGGGATTGAATTTTAACAAATCTTCCGACTTCATACGGAAAAGTTTAAACTCATTATTTCTTGTGTATGAACATTCTCTTGTAGTTTCAGAGAATGGAATTAAAAATAAATTCTTAATTTTTTCATTTTCTATCTTATCAATAAAATATTTTATAATATTCAAATTTTCAGCAACTTGACTTGAAAACCAATAGTCAATATTTGTAATTGCGGGCGATTTTAATTTTTTTATATTATCTTCATTTTTTAGGAATTCAAAAACATTATTTCTAAAAATTTGTTTTGTTTCAATAAACTCACATAAAGAAATTTTTGTAAATTTTGCTTTTGAAATTAGAATTGCCAGAGGGTTAATATCAAAGCCGTACATTTCAGTTAAACCACATTCTAAACCGCTTGCAAACGAAGAGCCAGAACCGCAATAAGGGTCAAGAAGTTTTCCGCTTTTTATATCTAATTCTTTGAAAATTTCAATGCCTATTTGTGGTAGCATAGTTGCAGGATACTTATGCAAATTCGGATAAACGCTTGCATAAGATTGACCTATGAAATCATATTTTGTATTTCTGACAACTTGATACATTATAAATTTTCATTTACATAATTTGGCAAATTAGACATTCTTGAAATAAAATCAGCATCTATATTTTTGGCAATGAATGATTTATCGAAAAATTTAAACATTCCTCGTTGTTGTGGTTGGTTGATTTCGTCATAGAAATTAATTGTTGCGAAACATATCAGTGGTATTACAGGGGAATTATAAACAATATTGTATCTCTCTTTGATAGGATTATCCAAATTGGCAATTTCCATTAAAAGTTTCCATTTGTATGTTTGTCCTGCTCGCTCTCTCAATGAAGTTTTAAGCGACAAAATAATACATTTCTTCAAAGATTTTTCTTCATTTATAGAGTAAATAATAAGGTCGCAGTCAGGTTTTTGCGTTTCACCATCAACATTGATAATCGAAACTTCTTTAAATGACGGAACTTTTGATTTATGACTTGTAATAAAAACATCTTCACGAATATTGCCAAATTCTTTGTTTTTTAAGAAAATATAAACCAATGCCAAAGAAAAAGAATTACCCGCAATAGATTTTAATGCTTGTTTTTCATCTTTTATTTCACCTTTTGCTTTGCGGATTGCTAAATATTCATCAACAAAAGGTTTTGCCTCGTTGAGAATACGAAAAACTTCATCAAAAACTGCTAAATAAGCAACTTTTTTGTCGTTACTTGAGTGATTTCCGACAAAATCTTCCACCAAAGCAATCGTTTTTTGCATATACGGATTTGCTTTGATATTTTCTAACGTCTTGTTTTCTTCTTTGTTAAGCATATTTTTACGTTTTAAATTTTTAACAACAAAGTGTTATGATATTTTTAGCAAACTATTCTTTAATCTTTTTCCTTGACCAATAAACCGACAGCGACAGCCCCGAAATTATATGCCAAATTCCCCACCACGCTGTGATAAAGAGCATTCCGCCTATTGCCAAATCTGGCGGGAAGATTTTGGGGTTGAAAAGCAGCACCAAGCCCAAACCCGAATTTTGAATGCCCGTTTCAATGGTAACTGCTCGGCGGTCTCTTTCGGGCAATCTGAATGCCGTAGCCGTTCCGTAACCCAATGCAAGCGCACAACCATTGTGAATAAACACCAAGATAAAAACGAAAAAGATATATTTTACAAACAAGTCCAAATTATTTCCGAACGCCATAACAACCATTGCCACAAAAAATAAAAGAGAAAAATATTGCAACGGCTTTTTGAGTTTTTCCGCTACTTTGGGCAAATATTTAACTGTCAACATTCCCAATATCAGCGGAATACCAAGCAAAATAAACACCGTTTGAAACATTTGAAAAAACTCAATGTGCAATACCTGTAAAGCATCTGCGGCGCGCCTATTCACATAATTGACATAAAAACCGCCCCACAATGCAAAATTAAAGGGCGTTAGAAAAGTCGATAAGGAAGTGCTTATCGCCGTCATACTAATCGAAAGTTCGATGTTTGCCTTTGCAAATTGCGACATAAAGTTGGAAATATTCCCACCCGGACAGGCAGCGACTAAAATCATTCCCATTGCAACCATCGGCGTAATCCAGTGATTAAACAATATCACCAACAGGAACGTCATTGCAGGCAGCCCCACCACTTGACAAAAAAAACCGACCAACGCCGATTTGGGATATTTTAGCACACTTTTAAACATTTCGGGGCGAATACCCAACGCCACGCCAAACATAACAAACGCCAAAATTATATTCACAATGTGCATTCCGTGCGCAGAAAAATTAATCCGCACGTTGTCTAACGCCAATAATTGTTCGTACATACTTTAAATTTAATGATTGTTAAAATAATTTTGCAAAGGTAAAAAATTTTTCTTAAAAAACAAATCAATTTTTTTTGTAATTTTGCACTCTAAAAAAAATAACCACAAAGTCGCAAAAGTTACACAAAGTTTTTTTATATGTTAATTCTGAAGATTTTGTTAATCCTGTAAAAAAAACAGCCCGCAGGGCTACTTTGTGAAACTTCGTGTCCTTTGTGGTTAAACAAAAAACATTCGATGAAAAATATCAGAAACTTTTGCATTATCGCTCACATTGACCACGGAAAAAGTACGTT
>Ga0209737_10001931_pt1 | contig 14604 bp, 15 predicted proteins | sample TergutCu122P3_FD_187284 | JGI IMG/M metagenome (GOLD analysis project Ga0209737, IMG submission 187284) | Cubitermes ugandensis P3 segment gut microbial communities from Kakamega Forest, Kenya - Cu122 P3 (SPAdes) (version 2) | ecosystem: Host-associated > Arthropoda: Insects > Digestive system...
TCTGGTCGTACGCGCGTGCCTTCACATACCCTTGGTTGTACGCCTCGCTGAGCAGCGGCGACATGCCGTGATATCTTAACCCTCCTGCGTGTATCCCGGACGGAACGAACTCGTGACCGAGCGTGAACATCTTCAGCAACGGCGTCATCCCGCCGGTGTCGCCGAAATCGTACCTGTACTCTCCTTCCGTCAAACTTGCGGCGGCCTTCGGCTCCGCCGCGACGAACTCGCATTCCGTTTTCTTCAGCATCTTCTGCCTTATCATCGGGAACGTGAATCCGGAGAAGTTCGAACCGCCTCCGGCGCATCCTACCATGTAATCGGGTTCAATTTCAGCCTTCTTCATCTGCTCTATCGTCTCAAGACCGATCACCGTTTGATGAAGCATCACCGCGTTCAGCACGCTTCCCAGCGAATATTTTATGTTCGGATCTTTGACCGCCACCTCTATCGCTTCGGATATCGCCATTCCCAGCGAGCCGGTTGTGTTCGGATGCTCCTTTAACATCTTCCTTCCGTACTCCGTTGTCGGGCTCGGCGAAGCGTGCACCTTCGAACCGTACGTTTCCATTATCGTTCTTCTGAACGGTTTCTGATCGTAACTCACACGGACCATGTACACTGTGCAGTCGATATCGAACATGCTTGACGCCAATGCCAACGCCGTTCCCCACTGTCCCGCTCCCGTTTCCGTGGTTATCGTGTGAATGCCGTCTTTTGCGTTAAGGTACGCCTGCGCTATCGCGGAGTTCCCTTTGTGGCTGCCCACCGGGCTGAGGTCCTCGCGTTTGAAGTATATCTTCGCCGGCGTTTTCAGATACTTTTCGAGGCGTGACGCCCTCTGCAGCAGACTCGGTCTGTTGAGTAATATGTATTTTTCACGAACTTCGTTCGGTATCGTTATGTAACGTTCCGCGGACATCTCCTGCTTCAGGAATGATTTGCAGAACACCGGTTCCATGTCCTTTGCCGTCACCGGTTCTTTCGTTCCGGGATGCAGCGGCGGCTGCAGCCCTTTCAGATCGGCCGCTATGTTATACCATTTCTTCGGGATCTCGTCGGCAGACAAGGTCACACGGATATCGCTTTTTGTTGCCATGTGTATGCGATTCTGCGCTTAGTATATTAATATTATGTACATTAATGTACAATAATATACATTAATGAACCAAAAATTATGATGACGGCAAAACGCCCCGGTTATAGCGCCATCAAAACAGAGAAAATATATCTGACGGAGATCATATGAATGAATAGCAATATTTATATAGAAGCGATAACTAATGCAATTTTGCACAAAAACAAAAATGCAGAAAGGAGGTAATAAGATGGGAAGAGAAAAAGCATTGAAGGTCGCTGAGCTGAGGCCCGGTGAGGCCGGCAGAGGAGTGGCGAGGATAGATCCGGCATTGATGGACATACTTGATCTGAAAGTGGGCGACATAATACAGATACACGGAAATAAGAAAACTGTAGCAAAGGTGTTGAAAGGCGAATTTGAGGATACGAACAGAGGGACGATAAGGATAGACGGCTCCACGAGACGCAACGCCGGAACGAGCATTGACGAACGCGTCGATATAAAGAAGGTGGTCGCGAAGAACGCCGAGAAGATAACGTTCTCGCCAACGGAGGAAGTGAAACTCCAGGGAGGCCAGGATTACTTAAAACAGATATTCGAAGCGCGTGCGTTCTCCAAGGGCGATGTGATATCGCTGAACATCATGGGCAACAAGATCGATCTTGCGATCACCTCGTTCACGCCCGCGGCCGACGCTGTGATAATCACTCCGCAAACGGCGGTGAAGATAAGCGACAAGCCGGTGAACAAGACCGGAGACATACCGAAAGTTTCGTACGAGGACATAGGCGGTCTCGGCGATGAGGTGAAGAAAGTAAGAGAGATGATCGAACTTCCGCTGAAGCATCCGGAACTGTTCAAGAGACTCGGCGTGGAGGCACCGAAAGGCGTATTGCTGCACGGTCCTCCCGGCACCGGAAAGACGATGTTGGCGAAGGCAGTGGCCGGAGAGACAAGCAGCAACTTCATTTCGATCGGCGGACCGGTGATAATGAGCAAGTTCTACGGCGAGTCCGAAGAAAGGCTGAGGGAGATATTCAAAGAGGCGTAGGAGAACGCGCCGAGCATCATATTCATTGATGAGATAGACTCCATCGCGCCGAAGCGCGATGAGGTCTCGGGAGAACAGGAAAGGCGCATAGTCGCTCAGTTGCTCGCATTGATGGACGGCCTGGAATCGCGCGGTAAGGTTGTGGTGATAGGCGCTACGAACCGTCCGAACGCCATAGACGAAGCACTGAGAAGGCCGGGAAGGTTCGACCGCGAAATAGAGATAAGCATACCCCACAGGGACGGCCGGTTGGAGATACTGCAGATACACACCCGCGGTATGCCCCTTACGGATGACGTTGACCTCGGCCGTCTGGCGGATCTCACCCACGGCTACGCAGGCGCCGACCTTTCCGCTCTGACGAAGGAGGCGGCCATGGCTGCGCTGCGCCGCATACTGCCGGAACTTGATCTCGAGACGGATGAGATCCCGTTCGAAACGCTGAACAGGATAAACGTGAACAGGGACGACTTCAACGTTGCGCTGAGGGAGATGCAGCCGTCGACGATGCGCGAGGTGCTCGTAGAAAAACCGCGCGTGCATTGGGATGACATCGGTGCGCTGGCACATGCCAAACAGGAACTGAAGGAAGCGGTGGAGTGGCCCCTGAAATACGGAAAGGTGTTTGAGCACATGAACGCGAAACCGCCCAAAGGGATATTGCTGTACGGTCCTCCCGGAACGGGAAAGACGATGTTGGCAAAGGCTGTCGCAACCGAGAGCGAAGCGAACTTCATCGCTGTGAACGGTCCTGAGTTCCTGAACAAATGGGTCGGTGAGAGCGAAAAAGCAGTGAGAGAAACGTTCCGGAAAGCGAGACAGGCGGCACCGTGCGTGATATTCATGGACGAGATCGACTCGATCGCACCGACCAGAGGGTCCGGGGACGACAGTAAGGTCACGGAGCGTGTGATATCTCAGATGTTAACGGAAATGGACGGGCTGCAGGCGCTGAACGGTGTCGTCATAATCGCGGCGACGAACCGTCCGGACATCATCGACCCCGCTTTGCTGAGGCCGGGGAGGTTCGACAAGAGCATACTGATCGGTCCGCCCGACAGGGAGTCGAGAGTGTCGATATTCCGCATACACACGAAGGACAAGCCGCTGGATAACGACGTGAACATCGAGGACCTTGCGGAAAGGACGGAGGGATGCACCGGTGCCGACATCGCCGCGATATGCAACGAAGCGGTGATGACGGCCGTGCGTGAGCTCGTGGCCAAAGGCGACATACCGACGGATGACGAGATCAAGGCGTGCAAAGTAAGAATGGACTACTTCGTCAAAGCGATCGATAAGTTCGGACCGGCCGCAAGAGAAGAACTCGGTAAGTACTCCGGGTTGTACGCATGACACGGGGCTCACGCCCCGTGACCTTTTTCTTTTGTTATCTGACGCCGTTGTTCATTGTTTATCGTCATTGAGTGCCGACTGCCCTTTCAGCATACCGTAACTTATCCCCTTCGGCTTCCTGATACGGATGCCGTTCTTGTCCGCCGAGATTATCTTTACGTGCGCTTTCGCGTCCTTGGCACACGCTGACACGAAAAGATCAACGGGCAGCGGGAACACCCATTCTTCCTGCCCTTCCTCGCTGTCGTCAGAATATTTTATAACTTTGCCGAAGTCCGATCTCCTTATTCTCAGAACATCGCCTTCAATGTGTCCGAACTGAATGGCCTGCGCCGTCTTCGGATGCATCGTTATGTCCGTCGTGTGGAATATTACCTTTACGCTTCCGATCTGTGCGTTCTCATCATACTTCACAATGTCTATCGTAAGGTCCTCGGTGCTCTTGCGTCCGGTGTTGATGAAGTACATAAGAAGAGCGTTGCTCTGTCCGTCGACAGATGCCATGATGTTGATCCTGGGCTTGGACAACCAATCTCTGATGCTCTGACCGAATATCCCGCATACGGCACCCACCGCCGATGCGGCTATCAGCAATATCCCGTCCGTCCACTCCATCGTCGCCAGCCGTCCGATCCGAAGGTCCCGCACGGTTCCTTCCCGCGGTCCCGTCGGAACATGTTCGTTCAAAGATATAAATAGAAGGACAAACACTTTATCCGTGATGAGCAGGGAGGACCTTATCAACACAACACGCGCCATACTCGCGCGGGCCGGTTACAGTGTCTCTTCTCCGCTGAACATGAGAAGCGTGTGCTTTGACATCGTCGGAAGAAAAAAGGATTCGCTGCTTATAGTTAAGATCCTAAGCAACATCGACGCGTTCTCCCGCGACAACGCGGATGAGATGAAGATACTCGCCGAAGCGCTGGGAGCAAGCCCCATACTCATAGGCGAGCGTTCGAGCTCCGGCGCGCTTGAGCCGGGGATCGTTTATTCACGATTCAACATCTCGATCATTTCCAACGAGACGCTTGCCGACCACCTTTTAGACGAGGTGCCGCCGTTCATATTCGCCGCCCCCGGCGGACTTTACGTGAAACTTGACGGCGATATGCTCAAGCACCTGAGAGAAACGAAGGGTCTCAGCCTCGGAACTTTGGCGGAAACGGCCGGCGTCTCAAGAAGGACGATACAGATGTACGAGACCGGGATGAGCGCGATGATCGACGCCGCCATCCGGCTTGAGGAGTTCCTTAACGTGCCTATAATCGAGGCGATGAATCCGTTCGAATATAAGAATGAGGACAAGAGCAGACAGTACGAGGTGTCCGGCGACAAAAGAACGGATGTTCAGATATTCAATGTGCTGCTTGACCTCGGATGTTCCGTCACGCCCACCGTCCGAAGCCCGTTCGAGGCGCTGACAAGAAGCGAGAAGATGATAATACTCACCGGCCTCGGGAACGAGGATGACCGTCTGCTGCACAAAGCGTCCATTGTTTCCGATATCTCGAGGATATCGGGACAGCGCTCGGTGATAATCGTTGAGCGCAAAGGAACACTGGACAGCATACAGTCAACTGCCATTGTCACGAAGGACGAGATAAAGAAGATGGACGACCAGTCCGAACTGAAGGAACTTGTCATAGAACGGAGCGGGAACGATGATAAGCGTTGATGTTAACGGATGCACGGTGGATATATTGCCCGTGGTCAGGGGCCTCGTGTCGGAATACGATAAAGTTAAGAATGTCGTCAGCGAAAGTTACGACACCTTTGCCGTCTCGTTGGGCAAAGAGGATGTGATAGCCGTCGGTCTGAGGGCGGAGCTTGACAAGGAAGAGGGAGTTGAGGATATTGACGTCGTGTATCTGCATTATCTCGGGGCGTTCGGCGCAACGGACGTCCCCGCGCCGGCGTTCTCTGCGCTGGTGGACGCATGTAACGATATATCCGCGGCGGTGGCGCCGCTTGACCTGGATGAGGACTCATTTTCCAAGGTATATTGCGACATGATATCAACGTTCGAGCTGCTGAAGGAAGGGAAGCTTGCCAGGAAGGCGTTGAAAAAAAAGTTCGACATGTCGTCGCCGGAAGCGTTCGCCGTGTCGTGGGACGTGTTCGTGAACGGTTCCAAGGGTTTTCGTGAACTTGTCAGACTGAGGGAGAAGTACATGGCAAATCGGATACGAATGCTTTCGAAGGGATCGAAACGCATGCTCGCCGTCATCGAGACGGAGCGTGTCAGCGGAATAATGTCCGTACTTAAGGAGAGTGCGGATGTCTGATACGGAGACGTGCGAACGGTGCGCCGAATGTTCCGGCAAAGGGTACGCATACTGTACATTCTGCGGCAGGCCGGTCGGTGTTGTGCCTCTTCCTGAGACACAAAAACCCGCGGAGAGCGGGCTGACCGCCCTTGCGAGGCTTTTCGGTCTGATACTTCTGTTCACATGCACGGCTGTGCTCTTTTTCGAAATTTTCACGGTGTTCTGGGGATTCGGTACGATAATGCCGGTGATCGGCGACTATTCGTTGTCGATATTCATCCTGACACCGTCGCCTTACGTCATTCTGGAGATCTCCGGCGCGGCGGCAAACCTGTACTACATGTTCATTGTCGTCGCCGTGACCGTCTCGTTCGTATTGCTCGTCTATACCAGCCGTAACGGCATGAAGGATGTGCTGTGTAAAAGGACGGACAAACTGGATGATATACCGCTCTACGCTGTCGCAACGCTCTTCGCCGCGGATATCTCTTTTAACATGATCCTCAACATCTTCCTTATGGCCTCCGGTAACACCCCGACGGTCCCGCCGTCCGCCGGCCCTTATTGGGCGGATTGGTACAGTTTCCTTAACGCGACCGTTTGGGAGGAGGTCCTGTGCCGCATCGGGATGATAGGCGTACCGTTGGCGGTAATTGGTCTCATGCTTAAGGAGAAGGGTTCGTGGAAGCGTCTGTTCGGCCGTTGCGAGATGGATCGCACCGCCGTTGTGCTCATTCTGATCTCGGCGGCAATATTTGCATACGCCCACCTGGACGGATGGGATGTGTTCAAGATCGCGCCAACATTCGTCGGCGGTCTGGCGCTCGGATACCTTTTCGTAAGATTCGGGATACACGCGGCGATAATGCTGCATTTCCTGATCAACTATCTGTCATCGTTCGAATGGGTCCTCGGAGATACCGCGGGAACCGCGTTGATCGGGCTGTTCATACTGATGGTCCTCGTTCTGGGCACGGTGTTCTTCGTACAGTATGCGACGCGCGGATGCCGTTACGTAAGGGATCTGTTCTCAAAGTAATCGTCTCAGGCGGTCGCGCGAGACGACCGCCGAGTCAAGCGACCTTGACTCGATGATGTATCTTCCCTTGTACTTCGACAGTTTTTTTATGACGCGTTCAAAATCAATGTTTCCGTCGCCCATCGTCAGGTGCTCATCCTTCCCGCCGTTGTTGTCGTGGATGTGCACGTTCCTTATCCTGTCGCCGAAGAGATCGATCATCTCGTCTATCTGGTTCATCGTGTTCGCGTGCCCTATGTCAAAACATATCTTCATGTCGGTCCCGTCGACTATGTCGAACAATTCCTTCGCCGTTCTTCCCAAAAAGAAATTGAACGACGGCATGTTCTCCACGCACGCCGTTAAACTGAACTCCCTCATCAGTCTGTCTATCGTCCTCATTGATCGTTTCGCATTTTCCAGCGACCTTGCTTCCAATCCCTTCACAACGAACGACCTGTGCCCCGGGTGCAGTGTTATCGTATCGGCGTTCAGTTCTATCGCATGCTCCATCGTTGCGATCATTTCCATTACGGACGCCTCTCTCATCCTTTCGCTGAGCGACGCAATGTTAACATCCGACATCGGCGCGTGCACGGAGAATTTGATGTTATACGACGGTGCCGAAGCGGCCAGCCTCCTCATCACCAGCGGAAGATAGTGCTCCCCTTCGGAGATTATCTCCCAGTGCCCGAACTCCTTCGATATTTTGGAAAGAGTGTCCTCTATGTTCTCTGTCGTGAATGCTACCGAAGAAACGCCTGTTACCGTCATATCCTGACCTCCTCACCGTTGACCGTGTGCGGTGCGAGTAACTCAATGAAGGTTGTTATGTCTTCCGCCTCCATCGTCACCTTTATCGTTCCGAGTATCGTCCTTTCCTCGACGAACGATATCTTACCGGCGTATGCGGCCTGCTTGTTCATATGGAATATCGTCCTTTCCCCGCGCCTTCCTTTCATCATCACGGAACGTGCCGCATCAAGTATCTTCTGTCTTCTTATCTGTTCGGAGAAGTGTTCGGTGTTCGGAACGTCCGCTGTTATCATGCCGTCGCCGATGTCCGGCGTCGCATCCGGAAATATGTTCAGCACCGCCTTCCTCACCTTTTCCGCGTCCTCGCTCGGAAAGATCGGACAGGACACCGTGATAGTTGCCGTCATCCCTACTGGATGTTCAAAAAAGTATATAACAAATCATCTGTTCTTCGGACGAATGAGACACGAGGTCCTGATGCTGGCCGCCCAGCGGAACATGTTCCTTTCCCCGGATGCGCTTGACCTCGTCCTTTCCGCTCCCGAGCCGGGAGCGTTCATTAACAACATATTGTCATCCGTTTCAAAGAACTCCATGCTCATCGACAAGAAGGACGTTCTCGGCTTCCTTTCCGGCGACGTTCCCGTGAAGGGTGTGAAGACCGTCGCCCCGAAGAACAAGAGGCAATACGACATCTCAATAATTCCGGGAACGGATGTCACCGGGGAATCGATGTGCGAAGGAAAGGTGGACGATTTCTCAAAATATTTTCTCAGCCGCTACAATATGATACGCGACATCCTGAGAAGACGTCTCGGTGCCGTTCTCCCCGTTGACAGGGCGACATCGGTCAGCCGTGAGGTGCAGGTGATCGGTATGGTGTCCGAGGTGACGACAACAAAGAACGGCCACCGTATGTTAAGGATCGAGGATGAGAGCGGCTCCTGCAAAGTGATCGTACTGAAGGATTCACCGAATATCAACGACATAATAGTCAACGACGAGGTCATAGGCCTGGTCGCAAGCCCGACAAGGGACGGGGCCATGCTTGTCGCGTCCGATATCGTCAGACCGGGCATCCCGACCGACCCGTGGGAGGATTCCGATTCCGTGGCGTCCGTTGCGTTCCTCTCGGACGTGCATGTGGGGAGCCACACGTTCCTGGAGACAAGATGGAACAACATGATCGGGTGGTTGAAAGAGAACGCGAGAAAGACGGACCTTGACTATATCATATTGCCGGGCGACGTTGTCGACGGGATCGGCATATTCCCCGGACAGCAGGAAGAACTTATGATCGATGACATTTACAAACAGTATCACCGGCTTGCCGAACTTCTGAAGGAGATCCCGGATCATATCAAAATTGTTCTGCAACCGGGCAACCACGACGCCGTAAGACCGGCGGAGCCGCAGCCGGCGCTGTCAGAGGTGTTCGGGAGATCGTTCGATTCTAATGTCATGCTGACAGCGAACCCCGTTTCCCTGAGCATAGAGGGAAGGACGATATTGACGTACCACGGAAGGAGCATCGATGATTGGGTGGCAAGCGTTCAGAGACTGACGTATAACGATCCCGTCAGCATAATGAAGGAGATGCTCGAAAGGAGACATCTCGCTCCCATGTACGGTATGAAAACGGCGCTTGCGCCGGAGAAGAAGGATTATCTGGTGATCGAGAAAAGACCGGACATCTTTGTCACGGGACACGTTCACGGAGCGGCCACGGAAGAGCACAGAGGGATAAGGTTAATTGCGGCGTCAACGTGGCAGGACCAGACGGACTTCCAGAGGATGCATAACTTCAACCCGGAGCCGGGGATAATGCCGATAGTCCACCTCGGCACCGGGAAGACGACAATGAAGTGTTTCTGATAAAGATTAATACTGTCTTTTCCATACACCGCCGTGATCTCGCTCGCGTGGATATATCTCCTCATCGCCGGTCTGCTGGAGCCGTGCTGGGCGATCTCACTGAAACAATCGAATAGGTTCAGGAACATTCCGTGGACCGTCAGCACCGTCGTTTTTCTCGCCGGAAGTTTGTATCTGCTCTCGCTTAGCATGGTCACGCTTCCGGTCGGTACGGCATACGCCGTGTGGACGGGGATCGGTGCAGTGGGTACGTTATTGGCGGGGATAGTCATCTTCAAAGAGACCACGGCTACAATAAGAATGTTCTTCGCGCTGCTGATAATCGTCGGTATCGTGGGATTACAGATAACGGCGGGGGTGTGAGATGAGGAACGCGTGGCTGTATATCCTTGTCGGCGGCATTTTCGAGATAATCTGGGCCGTCTCGATGAAATATTCCGACGGTTTCACGAATGTCCTTTGGACAATTGCGGCGCTTGCGTTCATTGTGCTTAGCCTTATCATGCTTTCTAAAGCGATAGCCGCCGGTATGCCGCTCGGTACGGCGTACGCCGTTTGGGTGGGGATAGGTGCTGTCGGCACATTCTTCTTCGGAATATTGTTGATGAATGAGTCCGCCGAGGCCGTGAGGATAATATTCGTTTCGATGGTCATCGCCGGGATAGTGGGATTGCAAAAGACGTCATCCAAAAATGGTTGAAAGTTAAGATGTTTAAGAGAGCTGTCTCCACAGTAAGTACACTGTAAGCAACGAACCGAAGAGCAGCATCGCGTAACCGACGATCCATATGATCTTGAACGCCTTCGCTCTTTTCTCGGGGTCGTCCCTTATCTCTATGTACTTATCCTCAAGAGACGTCAATCCGCTGCCTCGCCCTTCTTCTTCAGGTGCTTTAAACGGATCGTGTTCTCACGTTCCATTTCCTGCAAACGGAACTCAATGAACGCCTCCGCCTCCTGCAGCTCCGGGATAACTTTGAACTCCAACGCGTTCACACGCCTTTTCGTCTTCTCGATCTCGTCGAGAAGTTTCTTCATTGTTATCTCGACCTCCGCAGCACGCACCAGAGTGTCCAGCAGCTTCTCGAACGATTGTGCCGCCTCTTCGATGTACGCCGACGTGGATATGACACCGTAACCGCGCTCCGTCATCGGTGCGCGTACGATCTCGCATTCCACCTTCGGCACCATGAGGCCCATGATGCTCTTGCTCCCGAGTTTCACCTGCGGGTCCGCTTTCAGCGCGTACGCAGCGCTCTTCACTGCGATCGCGCCTTCCACTGCCCTTGCGATGGAGATCTTCTGCATTGCCGAATCGTAATCAGAAAGAACTGACCCGCGCATCTGCTTCGCCTTCTCCATCACTTCGAAGAACTCGATTATCAGACCGTCGCGTTTCATCTTCATGATCTTGTATCCGCTCTTGGACAGCTTGATCTTCCTCTTCACTTCGAGCAGGACGGAACGTGTAGGTGTTATCTCTTGGTTCGGCATCTGACTCAACTCGGCAGGTACTTCTCCTGATACTTACGGTCGATCCTTGTAAGCTGGTCCCTTGACAGCGAGGTGAGTATGTCCCACGCTATTGCCAACGTATCCTCAATGGAACGGTCCTCCTCCGCACCCTGACGTACCACGCGGTCCTCAAAGAGGTCCGCGAAGTCCAGAAGCTTCCTGTCCTTCTCCGACAGCGACTCCTTGCCTACGATGGCAACAAGTCCCCTGAGGTCCTTTCCTTCCGCGTACGCCGCATACAGCTGGTCCGACACCGCCTTGTGGTCCTCTCTCGTTTTACCGGGACCGACACCTGCGTTCATCAGCCTGCTTAAGGACGACGAGACGTTCACCGGCGGGAATATGCCCGCTCTGTGCAACTCTCTTGACATGACTATCTGTCCTTCCGTTATGTATCCCGAAAGATCGGGTATCGGATGTGTGATATCGTCACCGGGCATCGATAATATCGGGATCTGAGTGATACTTCCCTTCTTTCCCTTTATCCTGCCGGCGCGCTCATACAGTTGCGCAAGGTCGGTGTACATGTAGCCGGGATATCCTCTTCTTCCCGGAACTTCCTCTCTTGCCGCTCCTACCTGTCTTAACGCTTCGCAGTAGTTCGTAAGGTCCGTCATGATGACAAGCACCTGCATGTCCAGCTCGAATGCCATGTATTCCGCCGTTGTCAGACCTAAACGCGGCGTGACGATACGCTCGATGGCGGGGTCGTCCGCAAGGTTAAGGAACACCACTGCGTTCTTCAGCGCACCCGTTCTTTCAAACTCCTTCATGAACGTCTGCTTCTCTTCGTTGGTTATCCCCATTGCTACGAAAACGACGGCGAACTCCTCATCCTTTCCTCTTACTTTCGCCTGCCTTGCGATCTGCATCGCAAGGTCGTTGTGCGGAAGACCGGATGCGGAGAATATCGGAAGCTTCTGACCGCGGACGAGCGTGTTCATTCCGTCTATTGTCGAAACACCCGTCTGAATGAAGTCCGCCGGGTTGTCGCGGGCCCACGGGTTTATCGCTGCTCCCACAATATCCAATTTCTTTTCCGGCGTTATCGCGGGTCCGCCGTCAAGCGGTTCGCCGCTTCCCGAAAGGACACGTCCCAACATGTCCTTTGACACCGGCATCTTCATCGTCTCGCCTAAGAAACGAACGCTTGCGTCCCTGTCTATTCCCGATGTGCCTTCGAATATCTGAACGACCACCATGTCATCCGACGAATCGAGGACCTGTCCTCTTTTCGTGGACCCGTCAGACAATTTCACGCTCACCAGTTCTTGGTACGATATCGGTTCCGTTTTCTTAACGAAGACCAACGGTCCGGCGATCTCCGAGATCGTCTTGTACTCCTTGGAAACTTTGCTCACTGATCACACCCCCAGTTCCGCGAACTGCCTGTCAAAGTCCTTTTCGACGGCAGCGTATTCTTCGTCAATGTTCGTCTCGTACTTGGCCATCGCGAATCTTTGCCTCGCGGGGATCGACGCTATCTTCACGACCTGTGCACCGGCAGCCAACGCTTTATCGGCAAGGTCGGAGTACTTCCTGATCAGTTTCATGACCGTGTACTGTCTCTGCATCGGACAGAACGTGTCCACCGGGTGGTAGGCGTTCTGCTGCAGGAAGATCTCACGGATCATCTTGGAAACTTCCAGCGTCACCTTCTGCTCGTCCGGAAGCGCATCCGAACCGACCAGCTGCACGATCTCCTGTAATTCGGATTCCTTCTGCAGTATCTGCATCGCCCATTCCCTGAGTGCGGGGAAGTCTTCCGCGACGTTCGCTGAATACCATGCTCTCAACTGCTTGTCATACAATGAATACGAAGTAAGCCAGTTGATCGCCGGGAAGTGTCTCCTCTCTCTTAATTTTGTGTCCAGCGCCCAGAACACACGCACTATGCGCAGTGTGTTCTGCGTGACCGGCTCAGAAAGGTCACCGCCCGGGGGCGATACGGCACCGATGACGGAGATGGATCCTTCGGATCCTGCCAACGTTTTACATCTGCACGCACGCTCGTAAAATTCCGAAAGACGGCCTGCCAGATACGCCGGGTAACCTTCCTCACCGGGCATCTCTTCAAGCCTTGACGATATCTCTCTCATCGCCTCGGCCCATCTTGACGTCGAATCCGCCATCAGTGAGACGTTGTATCCCATGTCCCTGTAATACTCGGCGATCGTCATTCCCGTGTAAACGGACGCTTCTCTTGCCGCCACCGGCATGTTCGACGTGTTCGCAATGAGAACGGTCCTGTTCATCAGCGGGTTCCCTGATTTCGGGTCCTCGAGGTGCGGGAACTCTGTAAGCACCTCGGTCATCTCGTTGCCGCGCTCGCCGCATCCTATGTATACGACGATCTCGGCATCGGACCACTTCGCAAGCTGCTGCTGTGTAACTGTTTTCCCTGTACCGAACCCTCCCGGGATCGCTGCTGCGCCGCCTTTCGCGAGGGGGAACATCGTGTCAAGAACTCTCTGTCCCGTCACGAGCGGTATGTCCGGCTGGAATTTCTCCTTGACGGGCCTGGGAACACGGACAGGCCACTTCTGCATCATCATTATGTCGTTGCCGTCCACCGTTGCTATTGTCTCTTCTACCGTGAACTTGCCTTCCTTTATGCTCCCAACTTTCCCTTTAACGTTGGGCGGGACCATTATCCTGTGCTCCATGGTGCCTTCCATCACGGTACCGATGGTCTGCCCTGCCGAAACGGTGTCGCCTTTCTTCACCGCGGGCTTGAAGTCCCATTTCTTCTTTCTGTCCAATCCAGGTGCGGCGACGCCACGGAAGATGTAATCTCCCATTTGATCCTTCAGTACCGGCAGCGGCCTCTGAATTCCGTCGTAAACGGAGGACAGAAGTCCCGGTCCCAGTTCCGCAACGAGGGGACGGCCGGTGTTCGAGACCGGCTCTCCCGGTCTGACGCCGGACGTGTCCTCATAAACCTGGATGATCGTGTGGTCTCCCACTATCTTGATGACCTCTCCCATCAGCTTTTCCACGCCGACCTGCACGACATCGTACATCTTCGGCGATATACCGACGGCGGTCACCACAGGTCCTGCGACCCTGTATATCACACCTTCTTTTTTCATTTAATCATCCTCTGTTTTGTATAAATCAACGCCAATTGCTCTTTTAACTTTCTCACGAAGGTCACTCTCATCCTTTCCCACCGGGACGACAACGGGCTGAATGGAGTTCAGCACCTTCTGCCTTACCTGCGGTGACAACAGCTGAAGGTCCTTCGAATCCGCCGCAAGTATGCCCACTTCTTCCGTGGACATCGCTTCCAGCATCCTCTTCTCATAGTTCTCCGGCGTGGCAACGAAGACCCGCCTGAGCCCCGCCAGCCTGAATCCGAGAACGAACTCCTCACTTCCTATAACTGCTATCTCCATCAGATCACCAGTAGTCCTTTGATCGTGTCCCTGTCAATTCCGCTCTCTATGCCCCTTGCTATTATCCTTATGTTGTCGACTTCGACCTTCTTGTTTATCATGAAGTCGAGCACGGGGATAACCGACAGCGGGTAGAGGCTTGAGAACTTCTCTGCCTGCCTTATATGATATTTCTTCATACCGGCCACGAGATCTTTGAGCGATTTGGTCTCCGCGTCCAGCGCTTCTTTGATGTCTTCGTAGAAATCGAGTTGCGCCAAATCATTCGCCGCCGCCGATATCGA
>Ga0209737_10001932_pt1 | contig 14603 bp, 14 predicted proteins | sample TergutCu122P3_FD_187284 | JGI IMG/M metagenome (GOLD analysis project Ga0209737, IMG submission 187284) | Cubitermes ugandensis P3 segment gut microbial communities from Kakamega Forest, Kenya - Cu122 P3 (SPAdes) (version 2) | ecosystem: Host-associated > Arthropoda: Insects > Digestive system...
CTGGAAATGATCGGAGATGCCCTTGAGATCCCCCTGGGCAGTAGAACCGAGCAGCCACATCACCAGAAAAAACGCCATCATCGCCGTCACGAAGTCGGCATAGGCAATTTTCCATGCCCCGCCGTGCGCGCCGCCGGAGATTTTCTTGATGCGCTTGACGATGATGGGCTGCTGAGTATCGCTCATCGTTCATTCACCCCTTCAGCCCTTACGGTTCTTCAGTTCCTGTTCGAGTTCCAGGAAAGTGGGTCGATCATTGGCATAGAGCACTTTGCGTCCGAATTCCACTGCGATTTGTGGCGCGTAGCCATTCATACTCGCCAGCAGCACCACCTTCATCACCTGGAAAACCTTGCTGTTTTCCTCGACCTTTTGTTTGATCTGGCTTGCTATCGGGCAAATGAACCCATATGAGAGAAGGATGCCCAGGAACGTTCCCACCAGCGCCCCGGCAATCATCTTGCCCAGCACGGCGGGTGGCTCTCCCACCGACCCCATCGTGTTGACCACCCCCATCACGCAGACCACGATCCCGAAGGCCGGCATTGCCTGCCCGATTTCGTCGATCGCATGCGGAGCCTGATGCGCTTCCTGGTGATGGGTTTCGATTTCCATATCCATCAGGTTCTCGATCTCAAAAGCATTGAGATTTCCGCCCACCATCATGCGCAAGTAGTCGCACATGAACTCGATGACATGATGATCGGAAGCCAGCTTGGGATATTTTGAAAAAATCGGACTGGAATCTGGCATCTCGACATCGTTTTCTATCGACATCAAGCCTTCCTTGCGTACCTTGCTGAGCAGTTCAAAGAGCAGCGACAGCAGATCGACATACACTGCGCGGTTAAATTTTGAGCCTTTGAACACCTGTCCCAGCGACTTCAGCGAAGCCTTCGCCACTTTGGGGCCATTGCTGGCAATGAAGCCGCCGATGAACATCCCGAAAATAGCGACGTACTCGCCGGGGACCCAGAGTGCGATGAGGCTGCCATGAACTGCAAACGATCCCAGAGCAGAAACGAGGATGACGACGTAACCAATGATCAGAAACACGGGTTACTCCAAAACGGCTGGCGGACTCACACGATGCATGAATTTGAACAGGCTCGCTGTGAAAACTTGAGGCTCTGCGGAAAAGGGGCGAAAAATTTTTCGCCCCCGCCGGATATCAAACCGCCGCCATCTCCAAAGCATGCGTATTGCGTACCACGGTCTGTCGTGTCTTCCCTGCGCGCGAGGGCATATTGCACAGTCCGCACACATAGCCCTGCCTCGGATCATGGGCGTGCGCGACGAAATTTCCGCCGCAATGGCAACACTCGGACAATTGCAGCAGATCGGCATCAAAAAAACGCACCAGCGTCCAGGCCCGGGTCAGGCTCAATACCGGCTCCCCTCCGCCGGCTTCGATCTGATCGAGATAAAGGTGATACGCCCTGATAATCGCATCCAACCCGCTCAATCCCTCGCAGAGTTCAAAATAGCGGTAATACCCCATAAAAAGCGAAGAATGCACATTGGGCTGCCAGGTCATGAACCAATCGGTCGAAAATGGCAACATGCCTTTTGGAGGAGAAACGCCGCGAACCTCCTTATAGATTTTGAGTAATTTTTCACGGCTCAAGCGAGTCTCGGCTTCGAGCATTTGCATACGTGCGCCAAGCTGCACCATCTCTGCGGCGCGATTGATATCCTGGGCTTCGTCAATGATTCGTTTGTTTTTCATTTGCTCTCTCTCCAGGAGCAAGATCACGTAGCCTCGTCGGTCGAACGATTTGCCGTGATGATAGCTGCATGCAATGCAGAAGCTGTTTCGTCCCGACCTTCCCCAGCCATCAGACGGGCAAGCTGTTCGTCATCGAAGCGGAAACGTGGAATCAATACAGGGCTATCGGCCATTTTGACCAATCTGGTTGCCGACAAATCTTCGACGAAACATGCCAATGCCTTACCGATCCCCAGTCGAAACATGGCCGTTTCCCGATCGCAACGCAGCATTTTTTGCGCGAGCATCAGATAGGCAATATTCAGCTCCCGGATTTCGGTCTGAAAATTTGCATGGTGATTCATAGGAAAATTCCCGCATGTCAAGGAACTGGCAAATCCAAATTAAGGTAGGTTCCCAGCACTCACAAGGTGAATAGTTCACGTTCCAATGCCGTTATCGTTTTGAATGGGGTTCAGTGAAAAATAAGAACGCTCCTGCCGCTTTTGGGTAACATTTGAGACTCACTCCCCCGTGCGCGGGGAAAGGGCCAGGGCGGGTTTGAAACCCGCCCCTACAGATCGCGCCCTCCCCCGCTTGCGGGGGAGGGTTGGGGTGGGGGCATTCAGCGGCGCCTACCCCAGAATTTAAAGGCCAGATCGATAGACCCGCCTACTGAAGATATAATGGGCCAAGAACCATTTGGTTGCCATATTTTTGTAAATACGCACAATGACAACAGATCCTAAGCAAGCAGCCTGCCCAGAGGTACACAGCATCGGCACAGAGGCGCTCTTTCCAGACGTTTGGAAAGTGATAAGCGAGGCAAATCGATTAGAGCATCAGGACCCAGACCGCGCGGACGAAGTGTATCGGCAAGGCGTTGATCAATTCCCAGGCGAAGCGCCTGTCCTCAACAGCTATGCGAACTTCCTGAATAACATCCGAAAAGACTACGACACCGCTGAGGCGATGTACAAGCGGGCGTTGGAGGCCGATCCCAAGCATATCAACAACCTCAACGACTATGCGAACTTCCTCAGCGACGTCCGAAAGAATTACGACGCCGCCGAGGATATGTACGATCAGGCGCTGGATATCGATCCCAAGCATGCCAACACCCTCGGCAATTATGCGCTCTTTCTCATCAACGGCCCAAAGGACTACTACGCCGCCGAGGCGATATACAAGCGAGCGCTGGAAGCCGATCCAAAGCATGCCGACAACATCATCAACTATGCGCTCTTCCAGGAGAAAATCGAAAGAAACTACGCCGCCGCTGAAGCGATATACAAGCGGGCGCTGGAAAACGGCTCCAAGGATGCCGCCATCCCCGGCAACTATGCGGTCTTCCTGGAAAACGCCCGAGGGGACTACGACGCCCCGAAGCGATGTACAAGCGGACGCTGGAGGCCGATCCAAAGCATGCCAACAACCTCGGCAGCTATGCGCTCTTGCTCTGCGCTGTCCGAAAGGACGACGACGCCGAAGCGATGTTCAAGCGGGCGCTGGATGCCGATCCAAATAATGCCAACTTCCACGGCAACTATGCGCGCCTGTTACTGGCTATCGGAAAAAACCATGATGGACTCGCCATTCTTGATAGAGCAGACCAATTACTCCACGAGACCGAATGGCCAGAACTCGAACTCGAATGTGCATTCTATAGATTCGCTCACGGATCTCTGCTCGATCAAAAGGCCGCCCTGCAAAACATAAGAAAACTGATAGAACAGAGTGTTCGCTCGCCAAACTGGGATTTGTCACGCAATGTCGACCGCGCCATACTAGACGGGCATTCTGAAGGGGCTTGGCTGCCCAAGCTGGCGAGCGTAGTGAATGATGAGGCCCAACCCGATCTACTGAGTGACTGGTCGGCTTGGCAAGATGCTGGAAATTATTAACCCGGCCCTTAAATTCCAGGGCAGGCACAAGGCCTGCCCCTACAGGAACAACCACCGTAGGGGCAACCCTTGTGGTTGCCCTTGCGTCTAATTAAGGGCCAGGGCGGGTTTGAAACCCGCCCCTACAGATCGCGCCCTCCCCGTATGAATAGATACAGCGTCATTGCGAGCGCAGCGAAGCAATCCAGCGAAGCCCTTCTGGATTGCATCAAAGCTTCGCTCCTCGCAATGACGGGACTAAACACCTAGCGCGCATATTCTTGGTTCAGCAAAAACACAACATACCCCCGAAAATAAGGATGAGACTCCAACCCCGGCGGCACGCGCCACTCCCCGCCTTGCAACAAACCAATCCGAAACGGAATTTTCAAACGCCCAAGCCGTGACAGATAAGATTCATAGCCAGGAATCACATGGCGCCCCTGATAAATCTGCAACACCACTTCATCGACAACCCCCGCCAGCGCATCGAGTCCAGCAGGATCGCCGTTGGCGCTCCAATCCAGCAGACCCGTGATGCTCAACTGGCAATCCGCCGGTAATCGTTGTCTCAAATCTTTGAGGAAGACCGCATAGTCCTGAAGATGCCGCGTGCGGGCATCAAAATCGATCTGTATGCCGACCACGCGATTACCCGCCTTGCGCCAGCGCGTGAGATCCGTCAGCACTTGCCGGTAGATGGCGGGCGTCCATCTCAGCGTTCCCACACGCAACACCATCCAAACCTCGCTACCTTGCACGCGCGGAATGCCAGGACGCTGGTCGATCAGATCCGCCGGATTGCCGGGGCGGACTTCACGGGCAAGCAAATACAGGCGATTGGCGCGCGCCAGCACGGACGGCTGCGCACGAACGCCAGCCCATAGCCAGAAGGCATCGTAATGGCTGGCGTCAACGACGCCGGCTTGCGCCGCCGGGAAGGCGACAGCCAACCAGAGCAGCGTCAGTAATCGGAAAGGCAATCGCACCGGCGCCTGCCTGTCATCGTTACCAATAATATTTGAGCTTTTTCGCCCACTCAGATTTTGGATATTGCGTTTTCAACTGCGTAAACCAGGCTTTGCGTTGAGCAGGCTCTGCTTCTTCGCCACCGCAGGCGTTATAACCGCTTGACCTAAAGCAATTCACGGCGCGATACAGCGCGTAGGCCTTGTCTTCGGACGAAGCGCCGGGATCGGCAATCACGCTGCGGTAAACCGTCAGCCGCGAATAAGGCTTGCCCGGGAACAGACTGAGACCGTCGCTCCCTTTTCCTTTCACGACAGTGTCGAGCGTAAATCCGTCTCCGCCTTTCAGCCGGATGAATTCAGCAACGCACATTTTCGCGCGAACATCATTGGCATTCTTGGCAAGCGTCGTTGCAATGTCCTTCAACGCGGGGCAGTCGTAGGAATTTCCTTCTTCTTTTTCGGCTGGAACCAGAAACACGCCTAGCGGCGGACGCCACGGCGTGCCAGAAGCAGAGGGATAGGGGTTCGGGAACGGGTTGAAGCTGTTGAGCTTGCTGGCATCAGACGTCTTATCGACGTCAGCCGGTATCAATGCCATGTCACGCAAAAAGTCGGTATAGAAACCGCGCGTCAGTTCCTTGTACAGCAGGACGAAGATTGCCGTTTCCCGTTCACTGGCCGCAACGCTGGCGTCCTGCGCCTGCTTGCGAAGCAACGGCGCGTCGGCGTAATAACTCAATGCAATGCCGCGAAGCGCCTGGTTCCGTACCGGCGAATCCGCCGCAAAAATGCGCGCCGCCTGTCTGCTGTTTTGATCGATCAATGCAATGGCTCGTTCCACCGCGGAGCGCTGAAATGGCAGCTTCGCCCCCGCCACCATGTTGACATAGTATTCACGCCTCTGTTCATCCTGCTTGCCCTGCATGGCCAGACCGCGCAACATTTGGCGGCTGAATTGCAGGTAGCTGAAGTTGGCCTGCCGGGTATCTTCTGGAATCAACGTCAGCACGCTGGCAGGCTTGCGCTCCACATAGAAGGCATGCGCCGCCAACAAATAATCGAACAAGGCTTTTTGCTTGGCGAAATGCGGACGTTGAGCCAGTAACGCCTCGCGCGTAATGAGTCGGGGATCATCTTTCGCATCCCTATTTGACGATTCCTGACGCATGCGATACAGATCGATCACCGCCAGCAGAATCGGATCGGTAGTTTTCACATGCAGCGGCGGCGCCGAAGCCCTGTCGTTAGAAAAAGCACCGCCTTGCTTGAACAGCAATTTGCTGTCGATCTCCTGCGCCAGTTCGCCATCATTCACATTGCGCGTAGCGCGATCTTGCGCGATAGCGTGAACATAGTCAGCCGTCAGGCTGTCGAAATCCCTGGCCAACCAAGTCACGCGCCGTTTCAACCCCCGCGCGGACTTCGTGTACAAGCCTTTCGGGTAGGCTGAAATGTAATCATCCAGCGCCTTCTCCGCAGCGGCCACCGCTGCCGGATTGGCGCGCCAATTTTGCGTCAGACCGCCGTAATCGTCAAAAGAACCACCCTGCGCCACCCGTACGGCGGTACGCGCCAGCAGATAGCTTGCGGTTTCGCGCAACCAGGCAGAGTCGGCCTGGGTAAGTGCAGCAAAACCGGACGCAGCCTGCCCATAGTCTTCACGATAAAACGCAGCCGCGGCCACCAGGTAACGCAAGTACGCAGTACCGATTTTGGAGCGAATCTGGCTCTCGGCTGCGGTGAACCGGGCAGGATCCACCTGGCTGGGCTCACGGTCGCCGTCTTCGTGAGTGGACGAACATCCACTTACCTGCTGACGCAGTTGGATCAGAAGGTCGCGCTCGGACGGCGGCAGGTCGGTTTCGCCCTGGATGGCCGCGTTGAAGGCTTCTTCGGCTGATTGAAAAGTGCAATGATCATCATTGCTGGAAGTTTGCCTGGCGCCTGGGGGAGGCGGAAACAGCGTGTCCCGAAAATCACTAAAGACGAACCGCGGCGGATTATCGCTGCTGGCTTTCGCCGCCGGAGGCATACCGTGCAGATCCGACATCAGCAGCATCAAGTTGACGCGCGTGTCATTGTTTGGCGACAGCATGGCCATCGAGTAAAAACAACCTGACATCGAGTCGTCGGCCTGGTTGATATCGCTGTAATCATAAGAGCTGCAATCGTCGTCAGTGCTGGCATGTGCCGGACGATACCCGATCAGGCAAATCGGGATTAACAGGAGCAGCAGGAATTTCGAGGAGGAGATATGAGTTTTCATTTCAGAGAAAGCCTGTTTGCATTTTTTCTTTTTCATTGAGATCAGGCCAGTCCGAAGACTGGCCTGAATCCAGGATTTCATTGGTCGGGGCGGCGGGATTCGAACTCGCGACCCCTTGCACCCCATGCAAGTGCGCTACCAGGCTGCGCTACGCCCCGACTTGAAGAGAGGCGCAATTGTACAAAAACAACCAAAAACTTTCCAGAAAAATCTGAAGCAGAAGAATCTGAAACCCAAAACGCCCTGAACAATGTAATGGCAAGCGTGTCATGATGTATTTTACGTTTTGTCATTACATCCACACAGGGGTGCCTATGTTGTCCCAACGTTGTGAAAGTCGCTCCTTTCTCCCTGCGACCGCACTTGCGGCCTTCGTGCTGGGATGGGTGTTGTGTCCGTTCATTTATGTGGCGATCGGCGCATTGGGACACTTTTTTGCCCCTGCGTTTTTTTTTATCGCTTTGCCGCTGATGCTGATCAGCAGTGGTTGCCTTCTCTTTCGATTTCTCGGTAAACCGAAAGAGCCTGCTTCGAGCGCTGCGTGGCTGATCGCCGAAATCTTGAGTTGGTTCTTGATCGCAGCGTTCATCACGGTCGTCTCAAACTTCACTTTGTTCACCCCATTCGAACGAATCGGCGTGCTGTTCATGCTCTATCTGTTGGCAAGCCTGCTCAGTTTGCCCATCGTGTTGATGCGAAAGACAGCGTTACAACAGCGCTTGATGAAACTGCCCAATAGCGTCATCACACTGCTGCTTGTACTGGTTGCGTCGATATCGGTGGTAATAACTGCCGTCTATCTGCTGAGCCCGAACCCTGTTTGGCGATAAATGGATCAGTAGGGGCACGGCATGCCGTGCCCCTACGGTGGGACATCGGGACGATTCGGCAAACCCGCTCAACTACGCAAAACGCCCAACGTCGCTTCCATCTCCGCGCGAAGCTCAATGAGCAGGGCGCGCGCCTGTTCGGCAGCAATGGCGTTTTCCTGATCCTGAATCGCAGCTTCATCGAGCCGGTTGCGCGCGCCTGAGATCGTGAATCCTTCGTTGTAGAGCAAGTGACGAATCTTGCGCACCAGGAGCACTTCGTGGTGCTGGTAATAACGCCGGTTGCCACTGCGCTTGACGGGCTTGAGCTGTGAAAACTCCTGTTCCCAATAGCGCAATACGTGCGTCTTGACCCCGCACAACTCGCTCACCTCGCCAATAGTGAAATAACGCTTGGCAGGAATCGGCGGCAAAGTCGCTGCAAAAACAGACTCACTGGCTTCCAGCGGCATTACCAAATTCCTCCACGGTATCCTTTAGCTTCTGGCTGGAATGAAAAGTCACCACCCGCCGGGCAGAAATCGGAATTTCTTCGCCGGTCTTGGGGTTGCGCCCCGGACGTTGCGGTTTGTCGCGCAATAGAAAATTGCCGAAACCAGAAAGCTTGACGCCCTCCCCGTCTTCCAGGGAAATGCGAATCGACTCGAAAAAGCCTTCCACCATGTCTCTGGCTTCGCGTTTATTCAGCCCAACCTGTTCAAAAAGCAAGTCCGCAAGGTCTGCTTTGGTCAAGGTCACAGTCATGACATCTCTCTCCCTTCAAACGCGCAACCGTCCGCCCACGGTGCGCTCGACATGTCGAAGCAGCCCGGAGATCGCCTCATCTACTTCGAGGTCCTCGAGGGTGCGTTGAGTATCTTGCATAGAAATTCTGAAAGCAAGGCTCTTGCACCCCGATTCAATGCCTTTACCTTGGTAAACATCAAAAAGTGCTATTTCCCGTACCGTCACGGGAGCCACTTCACGCAATGCATTCAGGACTTGTTCTGCCGAAACGCTCGCTGAAACCACCAGCGCGAGATCACGCAACACTGCCGGCATGCGTGACATTTCACAAACCGAAGGGCACTGAGTGGAAAGCGCCGCGTCGAGATCGACTTCAAACACCACGGGCGCAGTGCCCAGTTCAAAGCGCTGCACCCAGATCGGATGAATCTCGCCAATCACGCCAATGTCCCGACCCTCCAGGAACACCGAGGCCGCGCGCCCAGGATGCAGGGCGGGAACGGATACCGGCACAAACGTCAGTGCACGCGGCGCAAACAGCGCTTCGAGATCGCCCTTGAGATCGAAAAAATCGACCGTACGCGCCGATTCTCCCCACTGTTCGGGACAGACCGTTCCCGCCGCCAGCGCCGCCAGCCGTCGCGGTTGATGAAAACCAGAGACCTCATCCCTTGCCGCGTCTGCGGCATCGCTCTGGTTGGGGTACATGAAACAACGGCCCAGCTCAAAAACCCGCACACGGTTCTGCTGGCGTTTGCGATTCGTCACCAGATTGGAGACCAGGCTCGGAATCAGGCTGGAGCGCATCACGTCCATCTGGCTGGCCATCGGGTTAGCCAACCGGATAGGGGTGTGGTTGGCGCAGAAATCCCGCTCCCAGGCAGAATCGACGAAAGCGTAATTCACCACTTCCTGAAAACCGCGCCCGGCCAGGCAATGGCGCACGTCCCAATCGGTACGCGCCGATTCGGTGCTGGCGAGCATGCCCATATTGCCTCGCGGCGCAAGCACCGGGATGTTGTCGTAACCGTGCAGCCGCGCAATCTCCTCGATGAGATCTTCCTCGGCTTCGATGTCGAAACGGAAAGCAGGCGGCGTAACCCGCAGTTCGACCATCAAATCGCGCACGGTCAGATGCACGCGCTCCAACAGGCAGCGCATGCTCTCCGTATTCAAATCGATGCCGAGCACCTGACGCACCCGCGCCGGGCGAAGGGCGACTTCCTCGCGGCGCGGCAGATGTTCATCCGAACGCGCTTCGAACACCGGGCCGGGCACGCCGCCGCAAATCTCGAGAACGAGTTGCGTGGCCCGCTCGATGGCTGGACGCTGTAACTGAAAATCTACCCCGCGCTCGAAGCGGTGCGAAGCATCGGAAGTAAAACCATACGCGCGCGCGCGCCCGGCGATAGCATCGGGCGTAAAGAAAGCTGACTCCAGGAAGACTTCCGTCGTCTCCTCCGTCACGCCCGTCTCTTCTCCGCCCATGATCCCGGCCAGCGCCAGCGCGCGGACTTCATCGGCAATCAGCAAAGTATCGGGCGCGAGCGCCACCGATTGCTCGTTCAAGAGCCGCAGCGTCTCGCCTGGACGCGGTAGGCGGACGTGAATCGCACCCTCGATCCGAGCATGATCGAAAGCATGCAAAGGCTGGCCGAGTTCGAGCATCACGTAGTTGGTAATGTCGACCAACGCATGGATCGGGCGCAGACCGGAGCGTTTCAGGCGATCTTTCATCCAGCGGGGCGTTTGAGCCTTGGCGTTCACCCCGCTGATGACTCGTCCGCAATAGCGCGGACACCTCTCGGGCGCATCGAGCACGATGTCGCGGCGGGTCTCGCCTAGCGGAGAAACCAGCGACAACGGCGTAGGAGTAAACCGCGCGCCAGTGAGCGCCGCCACCTCCCGCGCCACGCCGCTCAAACTCAGACAGTCCGCCCGGTTGGGGGTGAGCTTGATGACGAAACAGGCATCATCGAGCGCGAGCCATTCGCGAATGTTCATGCCGACCGGCGCATTCTCCTCCAGCGCGAGCAGGCCGTCGTGATCCTCGGACAACCCCAGTTCGCGCGCCGAGCACAACATGCCGAAAGAATCGACCCCGCGCAGCTTGGCGGCTTTGATGACAAAATCGCCGGGCAGCACTGCGCCGACTTTTGCGCACGGAACTTTCATGCCCGCGGCGGCATTGGGCGCGCCACACACGATCTGCAAGAGCTCGCCCGTACCGGCGTCGACCCTGCACAGTCTGAGCTTGTCGGCATTCGGATGCTTTTCGGCCTCGATGATGCGAGCCACCACCACGTCACTGAAAGGCGGCGCAACCGGATGAATTTCTTCCACCTCGAGTCCGCCCATGGTCATCAGATGCCCGAGCGCGTCGGCGTCGAGCGACGGATTAACGAAGGTACGCAGCCAGTTTTCGGAAAATTGCATGTTCGCCTACCTTCTCACCTGAATTGGCTCAAGAAACGCAAATCGCCTTCAAAGAACAGACGCAGATCATTGACGCCGTAACGCAGCATAGCCAGCCGATCCGGGCCGAAACCGAACGCGAACCCCGTATAGCGCTCGGGATCGATGCCTCCGTAGCGCAGCACGTTAGGATGCACCATGCCGCATCCGGCCACCTCCAGCCAGCGGCCTTCCAACTCGCCGCCCATGAATGCGACATCGATTTCCGCCGAAGGCTCGGTAAACGGGAAAAAAGACGGACGGAAGCGAACCTGCAACGTCTCGGACTCAAAGAACTTACGCAGAAAATCGACCACCACACCCTTGAGATCGGCAAAGCTCACCCGCTCGCCAATCCACAAACCTTCGACCTGATGGAACATCGGCGAATGCGTGGCGTCGGAATCGACCCGATACACCCGCCCCGGCGCAATCACCCGCAAATCGGGCATCGGGTTGCAATCGTGGGTTCGTTCGACGTGCGCGAGCATGGCGCGAATCTGTACCGGACTGGTATGGGTGCGCAACAGCACGTCCTCTCTGCCTTCGAGAAAGAACGTATCGTGCATCGAGCGCGCCGGATGATTCGCCGGAATATTGAGCGCAGTGAAGTTGTGCCAATCCGTCTCGATTTCCGGGCCGTCGACCACCACAAACCCGATGGACTGAAACAGGCGTTCGATCCGTTCGAGCGTACGGCTGACCGGATGCAGGCCGCCGGGCGCCGCGCCGCGCCCTGGCAGGGTCACATCGAGCGCCTCGGCTTTGAGTTGAGCGAGAAGTTCCGCTTCGCGCAGCGCCTCGCGCCGCTCGGCAAGCGCCGTTTCAATGGCGACTTTAGCGCGGTTGACCTCGGCGCCCCGTTCGCGCTTTTGTTCGGGCGCTAACCCGCCGAGCGCCTTCAATTGCTCCGTAATAAGCCCGTTCTTGCCGAAAAAACGCGCCTTTGCCTGTTCCAGCGCCGCAGCAGCCTGCGCTTCAGCAAAAGCCGCTCGCGCATCGATGACCAGTTGATCGAGATTGTCCATATCCTGCCCTGGGAGTTAATCGGGGGGAGTTAATCGGGGACAGACCCCAATTACCTTAAGGTAATTGGGGTCTGTCCCCGATTAACGCCGATTAACGGATCATGTCACGCAGCAACCTGGGCCCTAGCCCGTTCGGCGAGCACGGCAAACGCGGGCTTATCGAACACGGCCAGGTCGGCCAGAACCTTGCGATCTATCTCGATAGCCGCTTTCTTGAGGCCATTCATAAAAACGCTGTAAGTCAGGCCCAATTCGCGCGCGGCAGCATTGATCCGAACGATCCACAGGGCGCGGAACTGACGCTTGCGTTGACGGCGGTCGCGGTAAGCGTACTGGCCCGCCTTCATCACCGCTTCTTTAGCGATGCGGTAAACATTCTTTCGGCGGCCGCGATACCCCTTGGCCTGATCGAGAACCTTCTTGTGACGCGCGCGAGCGGTTACACCACGTTTAACTCTAGGCATAGCTCACTCCTGTCAGGCAAAAGGCAACATAGCGCGAATCAGCTTCGCGTCGCTGTCATGAACAGCGGTCGTGCCGCGCAGATGGCGCTTGTTCTTGGTGGTTTTCTTGGTGAGGATATGGCGCTTGAACGCATGGGAACGTTTGATGCTCCCGCCCGCGCGCACTCTGAAGCGCTTTTTTGCGCTGCTCTTGGTCTTCATCTTAGGCATGACAACTACTCCTTGTTTATAGAATGCCGCCAGGTAGCCCCTTGGAGCGTTTTCATACCTGGCGCCACTTATAGAAGCTCCTCACGGAGCCGACTTCATCGTCGCGCTATCGACCCTTACGGGCTGGCGCGACGACCATCACCATCAGACGCCCTTCCATCTTGGGCATCTGCTCGACCTGGGCAATATCCTCCAGGTCAGCTTTGATCCGCTCAAGCTGCCTCAGACCAAACTCCTGGTGCGCCATTTCGCGCCCCCGGAAACGCAACGTCACCTTGCACTTATCGCCTTCTTCCAGAAAACGGCGCAAATTGCGTAGTTTGATCTGATAGTCGTTTTCATCGGTGCCAGGTCGCAGCTTGATTTCCTTGACCTGCACCTGCTTTTGTTTCAAACGGGCCTCGTGCGCTTTCTTCTGTTCCTGATAACGGAACTTGCCGAAATCCATCACCTTGCATACGGGCGGTTGCGCCATGGGCGCAATCTCAACCAGATCCAGCCCCGCTTCCTCGGCTGCTTCGAGCGCCGCACGCAAGGACATGATCCCGATTGGCTCCCCGTCTTCACTGACCAGGCGAACCTCTGGCGCGCTAATCTCTCCATTCACGCGCTGCTTTTTTTCTTGAACGATGGCTCAATTCTCCAACAAAAGCCAAAATCAAACCGAAGCTGCCTTCGCTTCCAATTCGCGAAGCCAGCGCTCGATCAACGAATCGAGGGACATTTGGCCAAGATCCTGGCCACCTCGGACGCGCACCGCCACCGTTGCCGTGGCTTTCTCCTTCTCGCCAGTGACGATCTGGTACGGCAGCTTGTGCACACTGTGCTCGCGGATTTTATAGTTGATTTTTTCGTTTCGCAAATCAACTTCCACGCGAAAACCCGCATCACGTAGCCTTTGTGTAACAAAGGCCGCGTAATCTGCTTGCCCTTCTGAGATATTTATCACGACCGCCTGCACTGGCGCGAGCCATAACGGCAAAGCGCCCGCGTGATGTTCGATCAAAATACCGATGAAACGCTCCAGCGATCCCAGAATAGCGCGGTGGAGCAAAATTGGCGTTTTGCGCGTGTTATCTTCGGCCACATACTCCGCGCCAAGCCGTCCCGGCAAGTTGAAATCCAGTTGCAACGTGCCGCACTGCCACACCCGCCCCAGGCTGTCCTTGAGTGAAAACTCGATCTTCGGGCCGTAAAACGCGCCCTCCCCCGGCTGCAAACCGTAAGCCAGCCCTTGAGCGTCGAGCGAAGCGGCCAGCGATTGCTCAGCGGCATCCCACTGCGCATCCGTCCCCACCCGCTTATCGGGGCGCGTCGAGAGCTTGACCATCACATCATCGAAACCGAAATCGCGGTAAACCTTCTGCAACAGACGGATAAAGGCCGCCGCCTCCGATTGCACCTGCTCCTCGGTACAAAAAATATGCGCGTCGTCCTGGACGAAATTGCGCACCCGCATGAGACCGTGCAACGCGCCCGACGGTTCATTGCGATGACAGCAACCGAACTCGGCCATTCTGAGCGGCAAGTCGCGGTAACTCTTGAGTCCCTGGTTGAAAATCTGGATATGGCAAGGGCAGTTCATCGGCTTGACCGCGCAGTCCCGTTTTTCGGACTGCGTTGTAAACATCAGCTCCGAATACATATCCCAATGCCCGGAACGCTCCCATAACGCCCGGTCGACAATCAACGGCGTTCTGACTTCCTGATAGCCCTGCCCCTGGAGCGTTCGCCGCATGTACTGTTCCACCTGCTGCCACAGCGACCAGCCCTTGGCATGCCAGAACACCATTCCCGGCGCTTCATCCTGGAGATGGAAAAGATCGAGTTGGCGGCCCAGCTTGCGATGGTCGCGCTTCTCGGCCTCCTCGATCATATGCAGCCAAGCGTCGAGATCTTCCTTCTTTGCCCATGCCGTGCCGTAGACGCGCTGAAGCATCTCGTTGTTCGAGTCGCCGCGCCAGTAAGCCCCGGCGAGACGGGTGAGCTTGAACACCTTGAGTTTGCCGGTCGAAGGCACATGCGGCCCCCGACACAGATCGATGAAATCGCCCTGCCGGTAG
>Ga0209737_10001934_pt1 | contig 14589 bp, 13 predicted proteins | sample TergutCu122P3_FD_187284 | JGI IMG/M metagenome (GOLD analysis project Ga0209737, IMG submission 187284) | Cubitermes ugandensis P3 segment gut microbial communities from Kakamega Forest, Kenya - Cu122 P3 (SPAdes) (version 2) | ecosystem: Host-associated > Arthropoda: Insects > Digestive system...
TACCCATACGTTGAAACGCCTCAATAACCAAATTCTGCTTATCGGCAAACTCTGCTGTTATGCCCAATTGTTGCCAATTTTCAAGATCCATACCTGCAGGATTAAGCGTGGTTAAAACCTTAACTTTACCATCCTTTGCAAGAGAATCTAAAAATTCCAGACCAGCATCACCTAAATTGTGATAAGACACACCTGAAACTTGAACACTACCCACATCGATCAAGTTTTTTGCACCAAAAATTTCCCCCAGAGCGCACAGAATCTCCATGCTTTTGCGTACAGCATAACCTTCCTTGCCCTCTAACATTGCTTGTTCTTGTTTAGTTAACTCCATACTGATCACATCATATACTTGTTTAAGTCAACTTTGATGTAATTCTCTTTTTTAAAACCCTTGCCCGTTGTCACAATAGGTGTTGTTGCATCAATACCTGCTTTAGCCGTTGTAGCTTTTTTACCCTCTGAAAGATCACCTGAAGGATCAAGACTTGAACCTGGTTGATTTGACAAAACTATTAAATTTCTGTCAGCTTGAAACCTAGTGGAAATTGCCCACTCAACATCATGAGGATCATAAATGTTAATATCCTCATCTACTACAACCACATGTTTTAAGGACTTATGACCTTCAAAAGCAGCCAAAATAGCCTTTCGCCCATCATCTTCCTGAACTTTATGAATTTGCACCACCGCATGTAACCAGCTACAGCCTCCAGGGGTAATGTACACATCTTTACATTGACACACTTTATTTACCTCGTTATAGATTGTCGGCTCTTTAGGCATACCCATCAAAAATTTATGCTCGTTTCTACCCGCTAAAATGGTTTGATAAATTGGATTCTTACGGTGAGTTATACATTTAACTTCAATTACTGGCTGCTGACGTACACGGTCAACTACACCTGTTAAGTCCAAAAATGGTCCTTCAGTGGCTTTTTCACTGGTAATTTTGCCTTCAAAAACAAACTCTGCCTCTGCTGGAACTTCCAAATCAACAGTTTTACATTTGACAACGTCTGTTCGCTCAAGGGCATTAGCCATACCTAACTCATCAATATCCATTGGAAGTGAAGTAGCTGCTGCAAGAAGCACCGCCGTTGAATTACCCACACATATAGCTATATCCAATTCCCCACCGGCTTTTTTTAGCGCACTATCTGTACCCCGATTTTCAACTATACGCGCAATAAAATGATTTTTGTCTTTAAGCATAAGGCGATGAAAACACATATTCCGCTGACCCGTTTGCGGATCTTTGATAATAGAAACCGCCGAGGCAATGTATTTTCCCCCATCTTTATCAGTGTAACTCATAATGGGCAGCTTGGTTAAGTCAACATTTGCACCATTGTATATAATTTCTTGACAAGCTGCTTTCTCTACAAGCTTTGGCTCAACAGGGTCTTCAATAGCTAAGGAAAGCTTGGGCAATAACTGCTCCTTTGTTATACCAAGTGAGCGACAAATCAACTCTTTAGAAGAAACTAGCCCTGCAACAACCGGAAATGCCGATTCTTTAACGTTTTCAAAAAAAACCGGTTTCTCATCTAAAGCATTAATTATGCCTGCCAACTCGTACTCAGTGGAAACGGGCTTTGTAACCTTTGTTAACTCGCCCCTCTTTTGAAGCGATTCAATGAAACTTCTCAAATCCATATTCTTTCGCCTTAAAAATAAAAATATTCAATAGTTCACGTTTATAGCTTTTGGAAAACCTAATAGCTTTCAATTTCCAAAACAACCAATTAAACATCTAATAAACAATGACAAACTCTTCAACAATCTTATCTTCATGTACACTCATAAGCAAGTTCCCTGCGTAACGGTGTTTTCTTCTATTGTGCTATTTGTTTGACAGACTTTTAAAAAGCAAGTCATTTTTGAAAAAATAGTGATTGTCAAAGATGAATAAAATGTAAAAAGAGGCGGTTTTGTTTAGTGGGTTATGGCACCAATTTTTGTAGCTAAAACTTCAAGGCCTTCTGCTTTAAAGGTGTTGGCTACTTTTTCTTGCAGGTCTTTGCCTGGAGTTAATGCAACCATACAGCCTCCCCCGCCACCACCTGTAAGTTTAGCTCCTATAGCACCTTGTTTACGCGCCACCTCAACAAGATGGTCAAGCTCTATACTGGAAACCCCAATTTCCTGCAGAATCTTGTGGTTCTCATTCATAAGCTTCCCAACCTCTAAAAGATCACCCGCTTCAAGGGCACTACGCCCTGCAACCGATAGAGCCTCTGCCTGACTAAATAGAGGGTTATATTTTGTTGGATTAGCTTTTTTACGTTCAGCAACGCCTTCAACCATAGCTTTAGTGTTGGCAACTATACCTGTGCTACAAATTACAATTTCCACAGGAGTTTGAACTTTTAGACGCTCAACAAGATCCTGCCCCCCTACAGGATTCTTTTTAAACCACATTAAACCACCATACGTCGCCGCAGTATTATCAATACCACTTGGATTACCCGCATATGCAATTTCAGCTTCATAAGCAATTTGATTAATCCGCTCATTAGAAAGATTTAGACCAAACTCCTCATCAATAGCTCGCGCGATAGCAACACTACTAGCCGCCGATGCCCCCAAACCACTAAAACCTGGAAGACTTCCACCTATCCAAATATCAAGAGGCATTTTAGAATCAAGCCCTATAGCCCTCAACATCCGCTCAATAGACTCAATCTGCTGAAGCCGCTTTTCTTCACTGTAACCCTTTGCCGTTTTACGATCATCTTTAACAGTCAAACCCTCCTTAGCTTTTAACACTATAGCCTCTGTTGATGAGTCAATCGCTGAAACTATCCCCGGCACTCCATGCACCACAAAATGCTCACCAAATAGAATCACTTTTCCATAACCTGAACCTTTACCCATGCAAATTTTCACCTTTAACACAAAACAATTGAAATGTTCAGATAAAAACATTCTTTATGCATTACTCTAAAAACATTTTATTTTATTGACATTGCTGCATATTGACTGCTCCACAACTAAATGATTACTTCAATGACCATTTAACATCTTAATTTATAATAGTTGTATGATTATTGAGCATTTGCGTAGACATTTCTTATGACCTATACCTGATTAATCTTCTCTTTAGAATCAAAAAACTTAAACAATACCCTGCAGTCAATATCGATGTTGGTGGCGGGGTATCCGAGCCAGGTCTAAATAGGTGGCCAGATACCAATTGCACCTAAGATATGGAGGAGGACTTAAGATCCTCTGGCGCAGGCCTTCGTGGGTTCAAGTCCCACCCCCGCCACCACTTAAAATAGCTCTGTTAAAGGGTGGTTTCTGTTAGAGTTTTTGTTTTAGAATTTTGTTGACAAGCTCGGGGTTAGCTTTGCCGCGAACTTCTTTCATTACTGCCCCCATTAACATGCCAAATGCGTTTTTGCCACTTTTTTCGATTACAGACTTGTTTGTTGCTATGATACGGTCGACAATGATTTCTATGTCTGTTTCTGTGAACATTTTTAATCCTAAATCAGTTATGGCCTCTTGAACGTTTTTTCCTTCGTTTTTTGCAAGCCAGCTGAAAACTTCTGTTATAGCTTCCTTAGCAAGCAAACCTGAGCTAATAGTGGTAAATAACGCTTTGATTTGACTTTCATTGACATTTTCAACTGCAATGCCGTCTCGTTTGAGAGCTTTTATTGTTTCTGTGAGAAATGCTGCCACAATAGAGGCTGCTATGCCTGTTTCTTTAACAATTTCTTCAAATGTTTTTATGTATTCAGAGTCGATGATTTGTTTTGCCAACTTTTCATTTAACAGGTACTGTTTCATTAAGCGTGCAAGTTTTTTTTCAGCTGGTTCGGGTAAATTAGCTAAGACCTCTTTTATAAGTTCAGCAGTTATTGCTTGGGCGTGGATGTCAGTTTCAGGATACATTCTAGCTGCGCCTGGACGTGGACGCATGTATCGTGTTGTGCCATCATCTTTAGCTGTTCGTGTTTCAGCAGGTACACCCACCAAAGCTTCTTTAGCGCGCTCCACTACGGCTTTAAGTGCATCTCGAGTGTTCTCCACTGTGTCTGCAACAAATACAACACCATCCCCTTCAGTAGCATTAACTGCTTTACACACTGCGGCAACTTCTTGAGGTGTTATGCCATAGTTGGGCATTTCGTCTGTGTGAAATATTCCTCCAACTCTTCCCCAGAATTTAGCACAATCAGACAATTCTGAGCCCACACGGAAATTGGGCATTAACTCCTTACCTAAAAGCCCTGCAAAACCTGATAGTCTAACAGCTAAAACTTTCTGATTTTTATCAACTGCTTTCCGAATGACCTTTGCTTTAGATTCTCTAAATATATCTGTAACATCCACATAATCTGGTTTTAAATCTTCTTTAGTTACACCCCGTTTGTGAAGCTCTTCTTTTACACTAAGCCATCCTAATTGGCGTTGTATTTCATACTCCACTACAGTTGAGATTAATTCAAGTTCCTGCACTCCTTTAATCTCAATTAAAGTGCCCTCAGTAATTGACACATTAACATCTTGACGAATAACCCCAAGGCCACGCATAACTTTACCTGTATCACGCAGAATTCTACCAATTGCCAAGGCAACCTGCTGAGCTTCAAGGGGCGAATAAATCACAGGAGCTGTGGCAACTTCAATTAACGGAATCCCAAGACGATCAAGACGATAACGAATAGTTTTACCCTCATCTTCAACACCTATTTTACGCGCAGCATCCTCTTCAAGACATGCCGTTTGCATGGGGATAATTTTTTCACCAACCTTTATCCAACCATCTAAGGCAACAATACATGTGCGCTGAAATCCAGTGGTATTTGAACCATCAATGACTGTTTTACGCATAATATGCACTTCATCAACTGGCTGCATATTCATCATAAGCGATGCAGCGAGGACAACTTTTAACGCATCCATGTTCATTGGATACGGCGGCTCCTCATCCATGTCTACAAGGCACGAACTTTTATGATTTGCTTCATAAAGAAATGCTACACCCTTTTGAAACTCAAAAATCGTCGCAGGATCAACTTGCCCAAGCTCACTCTGCGTCGGACGAAGACGACGTAAAAACGTTATTTCGGGCTCTTCTTTACATAATTCAGGCTGACAATTACAGAACAGCTTTGAACCCACATTAAGTTGCTGATGAATTTCTAAACCAACTTTTAAACCGATTTTAGCATAATCCATAGACGACATTTTATGGTCCTCCCTGCACCGTTTTTTCTTGAGGCAGCAAACGCATTGTAAACTCGCCCGCAACATTAGTTTTCAACAACAATCTGGCCTCCTTTGGATCACTGGTTTGCCCAAGTGCCCACATGAGTTTAACAAGACCCGTCTCAGGAAACATGTCATCAAGGGGAATAACGCCTAAACTTAACAGATCGCGACCTGTGTCATAAATATCCATATTTACCCGCCCCCAAATACATTGAGACGCAAGTGCTACAACTACCCCTTTAACTATAGCATTTTTAATAGCTTCAAAACAACATGTGTTAATATGCCCTAAACCTGAGCCTTCAAGTAAAATACCCTTAAAACCTTTATTAACATAAAAATCAATAACCGCAGGATCCATACCGGGATAAAATTTGATAAGCGCAACTTTTTCACAGAAATCGGGTTTTAACACTAACTGTTTTGAGACATCTCGACATTGATAATTGTTATTTTGCATGATAATTTTTTGGTTCAAAATTTTAATAATTGGAAAATCATTAATAGATTCAAATGCATCTCGACGGCTCGTGTGACACTTACGAACTTTAACGCCCCTATGCACAGCAATGACTGTGTCAGAAATATTTTCATGCATGGCTAAACAAACTTCAGCAAAAGGCGCTTCCCCAGCGGCTTTAACTGCACCTATCAAATTGGTTGCAACATCACTACTGGGACGGTCAGATGAACGCTGAGCTCCAACAAGAATTACTGGAATAGGCAAATTCTGCAATGCAAAACTTAATGCCGCTGCCGTATATCCCATGGTATCTGTACCATGAGCAATCACAATACCATCTACCCCTTGCTTTACCAGTTTTGCAACTTTCTGAGCAAGTACAGTCCAATCTTTCGAAGTCAAGTTTTCACTATAAATATTAAAAGCAATTTCTGTGTCAACACGAGCAATTTCTGAAAGCTCTGGAACAATACCATAAAGATCACTCTCAGACATGGCAGAACGAACGGCCCCTGTTCGATAGTCAACACGACTTACAATGGTTCCACCAGTGCTTATGATCACTACATGAGGCAAAACAGGGTTCTGCTTAGGTAGCGGCGGTGACACAAACGCGGGCTTGGTGCCAACACCAATTTTTTCCACAGCAACCCCTTCAAAAACGGCTATGCCAATGTTATAGCCGTTTTTCATTTTTATAATAATATTTGTTGCATCTCCCAGTGCAGTACGGGGAATCAATGTGCCTTCATAATTTTTATCTTTATTGACTATACGAATGATATCTCCAATTTGGCAGCTGGCATCTTGAAGTAGTTGTAACGCTATACCTTTGTAACCTGATTTTTCCAATTCACTCATATCTAACTCTCTCAAACAATAAATCCAACTCGTCATAATCCAAAACGTGTTGAGTTATTATGCTACCTAACACATACAGGACTAAAAACTTTTTTAAATAGGAAACAGAAAATCCAAAAAGCCTTCTCCATTTTGCATTAAGCTAACCCTTTGAATGTAAAATAAAATGTATTGTATCATTTTTAAACCCACAATAATATCTCAAATTTTTTCGTTCTTCACAGATTCTATTTGTAGCACATTTTCATTTAGCAGAAGTCTCATAACTAAGTGACTTGAGTAGTCTATATTTTCCTCTATGTGATGTTTGTTTGATAGAATCTTACAGTTCCTTTAGAAGTCTCTTTAAGTTCTTATGATGCTTTTTTGTTGCGTATCACTTTTATAAGAGCTGGTGTAAATATGAAGGCTGAGCAGGTGTCAAAGAAATGTCAAAAATTAAAGTTGCATTAATTGGTGTTGGAAACTGCGCTTCAGCTTTCCTTCAAGGACTAAATTATTATGGAAAAGCCACAAAGGCAGAAGAATTTATTGGTTTACGAAACCCAACTTTGGCTGGATATACCCCAGACGATATAACCATTGTTGCAGCATTTGATGTGGATGACCGTAAAGTTGGATTAGACCTCTCAGAAGCAATTTACGCTAAACCAAACAATACCCCCAAAATTTCTCAAGTACCAAAAACAGGCGTCATAGTAAGTAAAGGTCCACTTCTTGACGGTGTTGGAGAATCAACAAGAGACATTGTTCAAGTTAGCAATAACGCCGATGTTGATGTAGCTCAAACTCTTAAAGATTCAGGTGCTGAAATGGTTATAAATCTGCTTCCTAGTGGAGCGATTAAAGCAACTGAATACTACGCTAAACAAGCAATTACAGCTGGATGTGCATTTATCAACGCAACACCCAACTTTATTGCAAGCAATCCTTCATGGGCAATCCAATTTAAAGAAGCAAACTTGCCCCTTGTCGGCGATGACTTAGTGGACCAAGTTGGATCAACTGCCTTACATAAAACATTGCTTAAACTGCTCTCTGATAACGGAGTAAAAATCTCTGAAACATACCAACTTGATGTCGGAGGCGGCGCAGAATCTGTTGACACTCTTGAACGTACAAGAGACACAAAACGCTCAATAAAAACAGAATCAGTCGCCTCAACGCTACCCTATAAAACAAATATTGTTGCAGGCTCCACTGATTATGTAGATTTCTTACAAAACAAACGTGACAGTTATTTCTACATTAACGGCGTTTACTTCTGCAATACGCCCCTTAAAATTGACCTTAAATTCCAAACAGTTGATGCACCAAATGCAGGTAGTGTACTTTTAGATGTAGTGCGCACAGTTAAAATGGCGTTAACCAAAAAACAAAAGGGTTCAGTTAACGCAATTTGTGCTTACGGCTTTAAACGTCCACCCGAAATGATTTCTATAGATAGAGCTGAAGAAGAATTCAAACGTTACACAAATATCTAATTCTTTTCTAAAAACCCGTGTACCCATAAAAGGCATCTTAACAATTTTTCTCTATCTCTTTTAGTACTTGCTCTTTAATACCGTTCTTTTTTAATGACTCTTTTAATCTATCAATCGTTTGAACTGGTGTAGGGTCAACTCCACGCAGTATAGCTAAATAGTTGCTCAAAAAATCTGCTACAGCTATGACTGATAGCATTTTTGCAAGGTCACTTTCTCCTTGGCTCCATACTTCATAAATTTTAGTTCCTGCTGATGTCACGAGTTTTTTTGTTATTTCAATGCGACTGCGGATTTCTGTAGGTTCATCTTTGTCTCGGATAAAGATTGTGGCAAAATGTTCTATTATGTTTCCTGTTTTTTCGTAGCCTACTATTTCGTTGTGGTCTAGTTCGGGTAGGTTGTCCCATTTGGCCATCATTTTTGCGTTTTCGTTTATTTGTTGTTTGAATCGTCTTGCTATGCCGCTGTAGATGCCAAATCCGTAGATTGCTGTTATGTGGTTTTCAATGTTTATTGCTAGGGTTTTTGTTAAACTTTGTTCAATAGGTGTTTCAATAGCGTTTTGTTTTTCGATTTTTTCTATTATTGGTAGTGCTTCTTTGAATTCTTTTGAGGCTCCTGTTGTTAGTTTTGTTTTTTCAAGAAATATTAGTAGGGGTATAAGCATGTATGGTAGAGCTGCTCGAGGTGGCATGCCTGCAGGGACTTGTAAGTATGGAATATTTAGTCTTTTTGCAATTTCTATAAGCATACCTCCACTGGTTATGCAGTAGATCATGCATTTGTTTTTAATGGCGTCTAGAAGAGCACTTAGTGTTTCTTCAGTATCCCCTGTGTAACTAGTCACAAGAACCAAAGTTTTTTCGTTAGCGTACGTGGGCAGATGGTAGTCTCTGTTTATTTCTATGGGGATGTGAATTTTGTTTTTTGCCCAGTCTTTAAGTAGTTCTCCGCCGATTGCTGAACCGCCCATGCCTGCGATGATGATGTTGCTAGGTTTAGAGTAACTAATTGTTATACTCGTCGTTAGTTCAACTGCTCTTTGATAGTGCCTGCTCATGTTAAGACAAAACTTTAGCATGTCTGCTTTATCTATCTGTTTTATCTCTTCGGGATCTTCTAGGCGGTGCCTGTTCATTACTTGAACCTCAATACTATTTCTTTTTATATCGCTATTCCCCTTTTTAAGCTGAACGCATGCAGTGCAGGAAACAAGGTTTGAACAAAAGTAAACTATCAATAGCTATTCCAGCATCCATAATTTCTGATACTCCGCATTTGCGAGAAAAAACCTCCAAAATGGGTCTAATCGCCCGAACAGCCACAATTTTTCGAGTACAAAATATAATCATTTACCCAGATAATGCCCGTGTAAACCAAACACACGACATAAACTTTATTGCAAAAATATTAAACTACATAGAAACTCCACAATATCTAAGAAAAAACCTCTATAAAATAGAGCCTGACCTGCAATACGCTGGAATTCTACCTCCACTGCGCGCGCCTCACCATCCAACCAGTGGCAAAAACCGCGACCTAAAAGTTGGTGAATACCGCGAGGGTATAGTTTTAAACCAATCAAAAGAAGGCCTAATAGTTGATATCGGCGTTCAAAACACAGCGTTATTACGTGAGAAACAATTCTCTGTCGGCGAACGTTTAACTGTTCAGGTTATAAAAAATGGTAACACTATTGAGGTCCAAGCAGTCAATCGTGATGATGTTGCATCTTATTGGGGATTTCAAGTTAAAATTGAGGATAAAACCTTTGGAAACATGTTGAAAACTGAACAATTCGATTTAATAATTTCAACGGCACGCATCGCCGACTGCTTCATTGATATAGCTAACAAAATTTTCCAATGCTGGAACAAAGCTGAGCATGTATTAGTAGCATTTGGAGCGCCTACCCGTGGATTACATGAAATTGCTAAAGAAGAAGGTTTACACCTTGAGGACATTTCAAATTTTGTGGTTAACACTGTCCCTAAACAAGGAACTGCAACAGTACGAACTGAAGAGGCCATTTTAATTTCATTAGCACTATTTAACGTGCACTTTAACATGTAAAAAGCTTCTTTTTTTTCAATTTTTCTACGGGTAGGGTAAACAAATAAATGCTTCTTTTCTTATTCTGCTCTATATGCCTCAAATTGACATTGCTATGCCATTGGCTTTACTGTTTGTTGTAACAGTTGCATTCTTCTTTAGTAAACGTGCTGAAAAGAAACTCAAAGCATCAGTTGAAGAAAAAGAGTTTCAAAAAAAAGACATATTCATATATGTCGGAGCTTTGGCGGTTATTATTTCCACATTCATCTTAACTTCTTTTTACAATCCGGGGCGCATGTTCAACAATATAGTTGTGTCGTTTTTCTTAGGTATGCATACAATGTTGTTGTTTACAATCACTTATCTATTCTCAGATATTAAGAAAACAGGTGTTCAACTGTTCTCTGTAGGGTTTGGTGTCGCAAGTATGATTGTAGGCATAGTGAGTCTATTAGATCCTTTTCAGGATGCTGTTACAATATTTAGAGTAGGCGCGTTTTTTGGTCTAACTGTAATATGTTTTGTAATTGCCGTTCATGAACAAAAGAAAACAGATGATAAAAAAGCAAAATGGCGCATCGCAATACAGCCACCTGCCCTGTTCTTGCTGCTTTTCATCTTCTTCAATATACTCCACTTTGAGGGTACATTAAATATTTGGTTCCCATATTTGTTGAACATTTTTGGGGCAACCTTTGCAATATTGATTGTGTTATATCTTAGTCCACTATTTAACTGGAAATCTGTGTGTATATTTGCTGTTTTGTTAACCCTTATAGACATTATATTGGTCTTTGGTGGTCCAATGATTGCCGCGGCAGATACATTTACTGGATTGGGTATTCCTGCTTTAATTTATCTTCCAAGCGTACCTCTTATACCTGCTGAAAACATCTTCGGTTTTGTCATTAGAGGTCTTGGTCTTGGTGACTTCTTTTTCGCTGGCATTTTGGCTGTTCAAACGTTCAATCGATTCGGTAAAAAATACGCTTATGCTTCTATATTTTTAATGGTTTTATCTTTTGCGATTTGGCAAATGTTCTTGTTAGACCTTCTGGTCTTCTTTAATCTCCGTGGATTCCCTGCAACAGTATTTGTCATCACAGGCTGGATACCTGTAGCAGTTATCGGTACTCTTACCCATAGAAAACCGAAAGGACATCCATATATCCAAACAGAAATTTCTAACAACTAACTTCCTTTTTACAATGAAAACAACTCTTTATGTGTTATGTCTTCTCTAGTGGTAATTGCTATTTTTGATGTGGACTTATAAACGGTTATCTTTGTGCTATTTTTGCGCTAACCCGTAATCTGTTGCGAAAGGTTCTTAAGGTATAGGGTTTTCATTAAAGCGACAATACGATGCAGATAACTGCAATTCATGGTATGATTAACTCTAAAGTTAGTTATACTGATGAAAGGTTAAAATAGTCGAATGAAGAGGTGAAAAGATATGGAAAACGTTTACGCAGCAATGCTCCTTCACAAGGCAGGTAAAGAAATCACTGAAGAATCAGTTACAAATGTTCTTAAAGCAGCAGGGATTACTGTTGATACAATTCAAGTTAAAGCACTTGTTGCATCACTCAGTGAAGTTAACATTGATGAAGCAATTAAAGCAGCACCAACTATGATGGCAGCAGTTCCAACAGCGGCACCAGCAGGTGGCGAAACTAAAGCCGCAGCACCAGTGGATGATAAGAAGAAAGCTGAAGATGATAAAGCCAAAGAAGAAGCAGCTCTAGAAGGATTAGGCGCTTTATTCGGGTAAATAACGCCTTAACTTTTATTTTTATAACAATAATTTTTCCCTCTCAAATATTTGATAATTATTTCCATTTTCGAATTAACAGATCCTTTTAAATCTATTTTTGTTTCTTTGTTCATTATTAACGTGTCAAGATTACCTATTTTTTGGAAAGGTTTATTTTATGCAATAGCAATCTGATGTAAAAATACAGGCGGACAAACACGTCCGTAGGGATGTGGCCGAAAGGCTGAACCATAAACAAATAATACTTAGGTGAAAAACATGGCCTATAAATACATAGCAGATGAATGGGCAAAGCCCGAAGACTCCTTTGTCAAAGAACTAATGCGCCAACGCTTAGTACAATGGCGAAAACAACCAACAGTAACACGTATTGAACACCCAACAAGGCTCGATAGAGCACGTAAACTAGGTTACAAGGCAAAGCAAGGTTTTGTAGTCGTCCGCACGCGTGTAAGACGTGGTGGACTACGTAAAATAAGACCAAGATCTGGCAGACGTCCAAAACGTATGGGTGTTGCCAAATTTAAACCATCAAAAAACATTCGATTAATCGCAGAGGAAAGAACTGCAAAGAAATTCCCTAACCTAGAAGTCCTTAACAGCTACTGGGTTGGACAAGACGGAAGAAGCAAATGGTTTGAAGTAATTCTAGTTGATCCTAACAGTCCCGTTATACAAGCCGATAAAGACATAAACTGGATAGTCGAACGCCAACACACAAGTCGCGTCTTTAGAAGCATGACAAGCGCAGGTAAAAGCGTAAGAGGCTTGCGCCACCGTGGACGCGGAGCAGAGAAAGTCAGACCAAGCCTCCGTAAGGGCGCAAGAAAACACGGAGACCAATAAAATGTACACTATAAAACCAATTATTCAAAGACCCAAAAGCAAAGCAAAAAATGGCAGAGGTTTCAGCCCAAACGAGTTAGCAAAGGCAGGTATAATCTATACCCAAGCTAACAAACTGGGCATACCTATTGACTTTCGACGTAAAAGCGCACACGAAAACAACATTGAAACCTTAAAAGCACACACAACTGCCAATAAGACTGACGTATAACTTTCTAATGCCTACAGCAAAAGAAAGTCGATGCACAATGTCTCAAAAAACATCTATTGGCTATGTTGATTTAAGAGTTTTTGCTCACGCAACAGAAGACTTGGATAAAGTCTTAACAGCACTACGTAATCTATTGCCAACAGCTCTAACGGATATAGTACAATTCGAAAAAAACAGCTTAACGGGACATCATGGAAACCCTATTACCCTTTTTACAACCCAACTTACAGACAAAGAACTTCTTCCAGCCTTACTTGAAAAAATCGGAAAAAACTTAAACGTTCTCGACAAAGAAGACCTAAACAACAATATCCATACTCGTATAGAAAAAACCCATCTATATCTACGTTTTGACAAACAAGCAGCCTCGATGGGAAAAATCAAATTCACCACAGACGACCCTATCCGTCTTAAAATTCATTTCAAAAGCAAAACACCTAACGAAATCCTAAGTACACTTAAAGAGTTTGGATTGCTATTATGAAACGTTATTTTGCTGATTTGCATCTCCTTTTTACTCCAAAAAATCTTCAAACCCTCCAGAGTGCATTACAACGTGTAGCAAAATTTGGTTACCGCTACGCAGCTGTTCCTTTTTATTTTGAACCATCAACAGAAGAGCTTGAAAACTTGAAAACCGTTTGCAAAACCGTAGGCATTGAACCTGTTTTAAGAATTGATTTACATCCTCGAAACGAACATGACCTTATGAATAGTTTACGCAGATTAAGACGTAAATTTGACATAATTTGCGTTACTTGTGACGATAAAGAGATTTCTCGTCAAGCTGCCAAGGATCGCCGTGTGGACCTGCTGAATTTTCCCAATATCGATTATCGTAAACGTTTTTTTGACCGCTCTGAAGCTGAACTTGCTAGCAGTGGCACTGCCGCTTTGGAAATTGACATTAAACCCTTACTTGTCCTAGACGGGTATTTGCGAACTCGTTTTCTTTCTTGTATACGACGTGAAATTGCAATTGCCAAAAATTTTGATGTACCTGTAATTATTTCCAGTGGCGTTAATGAGGAACGTTTTATACGTATGCCTCGCGATATGGCAAGTTTATCGTATCTGTTTGGACTGGATGCTGTTGAGGCTTTGGACACTGTTTCGTCTAATCCATTGTCAATTGTTCTGCGTAACCGTGAAAAACTTGATAACCACTTTATTGCACCTGGTATTCGTATTGTTAAGGAGGGTAATGATTCGTGAAACGTGTTAAACGACGCTATTTGGCATTACAATTGGAAATGGATTATATGCCATCTGAAAAAGAGTTCATGGATGCCGTTTGGGGTTCTGTTACTCGACTTTATGGTGAAGTGGGTGCAAGTTTGACGGGTATGGCTCTGATCGATTTTAACGTTTCTTACAAGATTGCAGTGCTTCGTACATCACTTGAAACGCTGGATCATGTTCGGGCTTCTTTAGCTTGTATTACCTGTGTTGCCGGTAAAAACGTTTCAGTGAATGTTTTAGCAGTTTCAGGTACTATTAAGGCATTGTTTAAAAAAATTTAAGGTATTTATTGTTACTGCTTAGCGGGTAGTTTTTGTGTACAAATTACATGTGCGAATTTCTGATATAATTGTAGCGTTGGCGTAATTTTTATCAGACTTTTTGATAGACAACAAACACCACATTATTTTACGGCAGC
>Ga0209737_10001935_pt1 | contig 14588 bp, 14 predicted proteins | sample TergutCu122P3_FD_187284 | JGI IMG/M metagenome (GOLD analysis project Ga0209737, IMG submission 187284) | Cubitermes ugandensis P3 segment gut microbial communities from Kakamega Forest, Kenya - Cu122 P3 (SPAdes) (version 2) | ecosystem: Host-associated > Arthropoda: Insects > Digestive system...
CGTAACCTTATTGGCGGTTTTACCAGTGTGACGCAGCTAAGCGAAGTGTATGGCGTCAACAGTGATTTGGCAGACCAATTGGCGGCGCTATTTACAGTAGACAGTTCGCTCATCAGAAAAATATCTGTTAACAAGGCTAATTTCAGGGAATTAGTTGCCCATCCTTACCTTAATGAGCAACAAGTGCGAGGTATCCAGAATTTCATAAGACTGCAAAACAGAATCAACAGCGTAGACGAATTGGTAAAAAACAACATTCTGAAACTCGAAGATGCTGAAAAAATAAGACCTTATTTGAAGTTTGAGTAGAGAGGTTTTTTTAAAGTTGTTTAGAATAAAACAAAATATTATATATCTTTGCCGCCTCATAAACAACAAAACAAATCACGTATATATGCAATACTGGCAAAAAGAGATGGAAACCATGTCGCGGAAGGAGTTGGAAGCACTTCAGGTTTCGCGTTTGAAACAAACTCTCCAGCGTGCGGCAAACGTACCTTTTTACGCGAAAATTTTTCAGGAAAAAGGTATAACAGTTGATACTGTCCGTTCGCTCGAAGATTTACAGCAACTTCCGTTCACCACAAAAGATGATTTGCGCAACAACTATCCTTTCGGGCTGGCTGCCATTCCGTTGAAGGACTGTGTGCGCCTTCATTCGTCAAGCGGAACCACCGGCAATCCTACGGTAGTGCTTCATTCAAGGAGAGATTTGGACGAATGGGCCAATCAGATAGCGCGTTGCATGTATATGGTGGGTGTTCGCGATACGGATATTTTTCAAAATACTTCGGGATATGGCATGTTTACCGGAGGATTGGGTTTTCAGTATGGCGCCGAGAAGTTGGGCTGCCTTACCGTTCCGGCGGCTGCGGGAAACACTAAACGGCAGATTAAATTTATTATCGATTTCGGGACGAACGTTCTGCATCTCATTCCCAGTTATGCGGTACGTCTTGCTGACGCCTTGATAGAAGAGGGAATTGACGTGCGAAAAGATACCAAATTACACACGTTTATCATGGGCGCTGAACCCCATTCGGAAGAACAGCGGCAACGAATCCAACAAATGCTTGGCATCAAGGCATACAACTGTTTTGGAATGTCGGAAATGTGCGGGCCGGGCAATGCCTTTGAATGTAAGGAACAAAATGGCTTGCATCTTTGGGAAGATTATGCCATCGTGGAAATCATCAATCCCGATACTTTGGAACCAGTTGCTGAAAATGAAGTTGGCGAAATGGTGTTGACGACGCTCTGTCGAGAGGCGATGCCGTTGATTCGTTTCCGTACGCGCGACCTGACCCGTATTCTTCCCGGTGAATGTCCATGCGGTCGCACACACAGACGTATTGCCCGTTTACAGGGACGTAGCGACGATATGATTATTCTTAAAGGTGTCAATATTTTCCCGATTCAGGTTGAAAAAATACTGATGCAATTCAAGGAGTTGGGCAGCAATTACCTGATTACCATGCAAACCATTGACAACAACGACGAAATGCTGGTAGAAGTGGAACTGAACGACCTCTTCACCGACGATTACCGATTGTTGCAAAACCTTACCCAAACCATTACCCGCCAGTTGAAAGACGAGATTTTGATTACTCCCCGCCTGAAACTTGTCAGTAAGGGTACATTACCCGTACAGGAAGGCAAAGCGGTACGTGTGAAAGAATTGAGAAAAATATAATTTGAATCTTTGAATTATTGAATCTTTGAATTTTAAAATCTTAAAATCATGACCATACAACAAATATCCATTTTTCTGGAAAATAAATACGGCAAACTGAACGAAATACTTAGTTTGTTGAGTAAAGAACATATTCGCATTATTGCCGCTACAGTTGCCGACACATCGGAATTCGGCATTTTGAGAATAATAGTCAGCGATGCCAAAAAAACGTTTAATTTACTGAAATCCAGCAATGTGAGCGCCAGTCTTACCGAAGTGCTGGTCATCACCACAGCATCCACCGCCGAATCATTCGCATCGACCCTCAACCTGTTTACCAAAGCCGGTTTGAGCATCGAATACATGTACTGCTTTTCGGTGAAAGACAAGTCGTTCATGATTTTAAGGGTCAATAACCGTGATGCGGCTCTTGAAGTAATACGGCGCAATAATTTGGAATATGTATCCGAAAATCAATTAATCAGTTTATAATTCATCAATCAAAAATTAACCATCAAAAATCAAAAATCATTATGTTTGGAATCGACGACCCTGGAATTTACATCGCCTATCTGATGATAGCAGGATGTCTCATTTTTTCGCTCGTGTATGGAATCATTAAGTGGAACGAAAAAGAAGAGGAGGTAAATCAATGAGTACTTTTACTTTAACCGCCATTGTTCTTGTTTATTTTTTAGTCATTATCTGGTTAGGTTATCTTGGCTACCGCAGAACGAAAGACAAATCAGATTTTCTACTCGCAGGGCGAAGAGTCAACCCGCTCCTGATGTCATTGGCCTACGGAACGACGTTCATATCCACCTCCGCCATTGTTGGCTTTGGAGGTTTTTCAGCCAGATTTGGCATGGGCATACAGTGGCTTTGTATGCTTAATATGCTGACGGGCGTGATTATCGCGTTCATTTTCTTCGGAAAACGTACCCGCAGATTGGGCGCCAAACATAACGCCAGCACCTTTTCGCAGTTGCTCGGACTGCATTACGGTTCGCGACACATCAAAATTTTCGTTGCAACGGTTATCTTTATCGGTATGCCTATATATGCGGCAGTAGTGATGAAAGGCGGATCAGTATTCATCGAACAGATTTTTCACATTGACTACAACATCGCTCTATTAATTTTTACGGTTATTGTAGCCCTTTACGTCATTACAGGCGGAATACGGGGCGTACTTTATACCGATGCTCTGCAGGGAATCATCATGTTTGTGAGTATGTTTTTATTGCTTGGATGGTTTTACCACATCATGGGTTTCAGTTTCGCCGAAGGCAACCGCCAACTGACGAATATTGCACATATGGTTCCCGATAATCTTAAAGCGCTGGGACATCAGGGCTGGACGTCCATGCCGGCATTTGGTTCACCGCAATGGTACACATTAGTAACTTCACTCATTTTGGGAGTGGGTATCGGCTGTTTGGCGCAACCCCAATTGGCTGTGCGTTTCATGATGGTCAAAAGCGACAGGCAAATCAGCCGCGGCGTATTGATTGGCTGTGTTTTCATTTTCATCACTGTTGGAACGGCTTACCATATTGGACCTCTATCCAACCTTTATTTTCTTAAAGATGCAGGAAAACTATCTTTAGAGATGACACCCGACCAGGACAAAATCCTTCCCTTATTCATTAACAGTGCGATGCCTGTATGGTTCAGCGCCGTTTTCCTTCTTTGCATGCTATCGGCTGGCATGTCTACGTTGAGCGCGCAATTCCACACAATGGGGGCGGCTATAGGTGCAGATATTCTTCCCGAATTAAGAAAAGAACGCAGCAGTAAATCATCACTTGGAGTACGCATAGGCATTGTGTGCTCATTGTTAATAAGTTATGCTGTCTGTTATATGCTTGCTGCAAATATCATTGCGCGCGGCACAGCGTTGTTCATGGGCGTTTGCGCGGCAACATTCCTGCCTGCATACGTCTGTTCGCTATACTGGAAAAAAGCCACAAAAGCAGGAGCTTTGGCAAGTCTCTGGACAGGCGCTTTAGCAAGCCTTTTCTGTATGGTTTTCCTCCACAGGGCTGAATCCGCTCCGATAGGATTATGTAAACTGTTGTTTGGAAGAGATGTGCTGATTGACGTTTACCCATGGTTTGCCATCGACCCGTTAGTTTTCGCACTGCCTTTGTCTACGATAGCAATCGTTGTAGTAAGTCTTTTTTGGAAAAGTAAACAATAACCTCTTAACATTTCAAAAAATGAAATACCGTTTTATTTTACTGGTTATCATTATATCTTATATTTTTAGCCAATCAGCGCTTTCGCGGGATGATACCATCCGGCTGGGTCGTTCATACGGTTTGCAGATGTCTGGTTTTGCGCGGATAGATTTTGTTCTTGATAGCAGACAAACATCGGAAGCAGTAGAAGGATTGTTCTCATTTTTCCCATTGGCTCCACAACTCGACGCCAACGGAAAAGACATCAATGCCACCCCCAAAGCCAATTTTTCTTCTATTTCATCGCGCTTGAGTTCACGGTTTTACGCTCCAGATATTTTTGGCGCCAAATCAACAGCCTATATTGAGTTCGATTTTACGGGAACATCCAATACAAATGGTGTGCGTATGCGTCAGGCATGGGTCAATTTTGGCTGGAAAAAGTCCAATCTGCTTCTCGGACGTGCCTGGCATCCATTTGCTACCGGATGTATTCCCAACGTGATTGCTTTGAACACCGGCGCACCGTTCTGGGCTTTTAACCGCAGCGACATGGTACGGTTTGACTATAGACCCGGTAATTGGCTGTTGCAAGGGTTTGCTCTTTATCAGAGCGATTATGCTTCGCTGGGACCTGACCCGATAACTTCCGCACCGGTAAAAAACCCGGTATATCTTCGCGATGCTATTATACCCGAAATTGCCGCTCACATTGCATTCAGAAACTCCGGTTTCCAACTTGGCGCTATTGGCAGCGTTAAAACCATCAAACCGCGTCAATTCACCATAAATGCTGACGGGCAGAGATTTAAAACCAATGAAAAACTCACTACCGGTTCAGCGCAGGCTTACGCACAGTACCAGGTAGCCAAATTGACGCTGAAAACGCAGGTCACATACGTGCAAAACACTACCGAATCGTTACAGATTGGCGGTTATGCAGTGAGCGAATTCAATGCGGCCACCGGACATGAGAAATATACGCCCACTCAATACATGAATTATTGGTTTAACGTAGATTACGGTAAAAAATGGCAGGTGGGGATGTTTCTCGGATATCTCAACAGTCTGGGAACGCTCGACAACGTGGTCGGCGCGTGGTATGCCCGTGGAAGCAATATCAAATACATATATCGCATTTCACCGCACATTTTTTATAATGTGAACAACTGGCAATTTGCTGCCGAATTTGAATATACGGCGGCTGCTTTCGGCGAGATTCAAGGTAACCAAAAAGCGAAGATTATCAATACTAAAGAAACTGCAAATTTCCGCACTAACCTGCTGTTTTGCTTCTATTTTTAGAAGTTGAAAACTATATCTCGTTGCCTACTGGTAAATAATTCTGTTTCAGATGTTTTTGAAAATTCAGTTATTCGGATGAAGCAGTCTTCAATTCCCGGCTGAATCCTTTCAATTTCAATATTTTGATGCCCTTTACTTTCAAGATATTTCCGCAACCACTCTAATTCCACCTCATTGTTCATTGTTAATCGTTCATTGTTCATTGTTAAGTGGTGTTTGTCGCCAAAAGCAAAACAACTTTTCACATGCTTATTGGTACGCAGATCGGCGAGCAGTTGCGACATGAGGTTACTTTGTACTGCCCATAACGGTTCAGTGAATTTCCCGGTGATGCCTTGCGGTGTATCAATATCTAAAAAGCTGCCATTCAGAATAAGCGCAATACGGTCGCAAAGAGCGGCTTCATCCATGTAAGGCGTCGATACGAGAATGGTGATCCCCTGCTGTTTCAGGTTTTTCAGCATACCCCAAAATTCTTTACGCGACACGGGATCGACGCCTGTAGTGGGTTCGTCGAGAAACAATACAGCGGGCTTGTGAATCAGCGCACAACTCAACGCCAGTTTTTGTTTCATCCCGCCCGACAAAGCGCCTGCCTTCCGCTTGCGGAACGGTTCTATTTGCGCATAAATATCTTTCACCAGATCGTAATTTTCTTCGATGGTGGTATTAAATACCCTTGCAAAAAAATTCAGGTTTTCCTCCACCGTTAAATCCTGATAGAGCGAGAACCTGCCGGGCATGTAACCTACGTTGTTACGAATCGCTTTGTAGTCTTTCACCACATCGAGACCATTGACCGTTGCCGTACCGCTATCGGCAAGCATAAGGGTGGTAAGGATACGGAACAGAGTGGTTTTACCCGATCCGTCAGGGCCAATCACCCCAAATATCTCTCCATGAGAAACATCGAAAGAGATATCTTTCAATGCCTCAACCGATATGTATTTTTTTGATATGCCGGTACATGAAACCATCTTGTCATTTTTTGTTTTTTGATTTTCTAACGGTTTTACCATTGTATGATAAAGTTACAAAGGTAAGAATTGATGCGACAATTTCAAAAAAATGATTTTTTTTGTCGCAAATCATAAAAAATGACATGATCACAGTATCCGAAACCAGCGGCATTTTAAATCATTACAATTCATAAACATTACAATTCACTTGCATTATGTTTTTGCCAATAAAGCAGGTAAGGAATTGGTAGTCGTAAGAAATGCGACTACTGGAAATTTTTTGTGGTCGTTGGAGTTTATTCCGGTAGAATAGAAAAAAAATGTTACTTTTGTGGAAAATTCAAAACCATTAATCCATGAAAAACAAAATCATCATTATCAGTTTTTTATTCATTGCAACCCTTTTTGTTGCAAACGCTCAAAAGAGCGGTATCATTGCCCCCGGCGCCAAAGTCGAAAAATTGGCTGGCGATTTCGCGTTCACTGAAGGACCGATAGCCGACAAAAAAGGCAATGTGTATTTCACCGATCAGCCTAACGACCTTATTTATATTTGGTCAGTTGATGGCAAATTATCGAAGTTCGGCAGTTTTGGCCGCGCCAACGGAATGTATTTCGACAGGGACGGCCGCCTGCTCTCATGTTCGGATATGGACAATGAACTCTGGAGTATCGGTATGGACGGCAGCCATACAGTTCTTGTAGCAGATTACGGCGGCAAGAAGTTGAATGGTCCAAACGATGTGTGGGTTCACCCAAAAACCGGCGGTATCTATTTCACCGATCCGCTGTACAAGCGCCCCTACTGGACGCGCGACCCCGCCATGCAGCAGGAAGGACAATATTTGTTCTATCTGAAACCTGACCGCAAAACCCTCGTGATAGCGGATAAAGAATTTGTACAACCGAACGGAATTATCGGTACACCAGATGGTAAAAAACTGTATGTTGCTGATATTGGCGACCGCAAAACATATGTCTACGATATTCAGCCCGATGGTACGCTTGCCAACAAAACACTGTTCTGCTCAATGGGGTCAGACGGAATGACCATCGACAACAAAGGAAATATCTATCTTACCGGTAGAGGCGTTACCGTATTCAACTCAAAGGGCGAACAAATCGAACAAATACCTGTAGAAGCAGGTTGGACAGCCAATGTCTGTTTTGGCGCGAAGGACATGAAAACGCTTTTCATTACCGCCTCGCAATACCTGTACAGTTTGCGCATGAACGTGAAAGGGGTAAAGTAGTTTCAAGTTTGAAGATTCAAGTTTGTTTTTTTTTGACCATTTTGATTTTTGTATCAAAAAATATTATACTTTTGCGTCAAATTGTCAAAATGAACATTAAAAGAAAAATATTTTTTGCGCTGGTGTTGATGGTTGGCACAGTTGCCTACGGGCAGTCGGATATTTTTCTGACGCAACAGTGGTTATCACGTATCAACATGAATCCAGCCGCTACCGGTAACAGCAACAATGTGGATGTATTTCTGCTTAACCGGCAGCAATGGATTGGGTTTGATAATGCGCCAAGGACAAGCGTTCTGAACGCGCACAGTTATTTTAATTCTATCCAGTCAGGGCTGGGGTTGAGCCTGATGCTCGATAAACTTGGCGTAAGCCATCAAACGGTGAATGCCATGTTTTCTTATGCTTACCATTTAGACCTGACCGATGAAATGCTTCTCTCTCTGGGACTTTCAGGAGGGTTATTCAATAACCATTGGAATCCGAGAAAAAACACGTTTAGCGAGCCAGAAGAAGAAGAATTTTATTATGAAAAATCATCGCGAACTGCTGCCGATTTTCACACTGGATTTGAATTGAGAGGATACGGGGGTACTTTGGGCGCTTCAGTCACCCATTTACTCAACTCAAGTCCGGAGAAGGCATATAACGGTAAACCCGGAAGGGAAATCAACGCTTATGCTCGTTATCGTACAGCGATCAATCAGAATATAGAGATCGCTCCGGGCATAATGTATCGCAATGCCAATCACAGCCACTTTTTTGACGTCAATATAACCGGTTATTACCAGAAAAAATACTGGGCTGGCTTATCTCTGCGTCCAAAAAAATCATTTGCGGCGATGATGGGCTTCGAATATAACATGTTCCGTATCGGATATGCCTACGACCGTTCCGTTGGGGCAGTATCGTCTCTTTCAGCAAATACGCATGAATTTATGCTTTCAGCGCGAATCCAAAAACCGCAACAGGGAAGGAAAACAACCCGTTTCCTCGACTGATGCATAAAAGGTGTTTTAAGAAGTCAAAAAAATATCCAATAAAAAAAATCAGTATGAAAGATGTAGTTGTAGGAATTGACATTGGCGGGACATTTACCAAATTCGGTATTATCGACCGTACAGGCAATGTAATAGTAGAGGGATCGGTACCCACCGATCAAACAGATGATATTAACGTTTATCTGGCCGGTTTGAACAGCGCAGTCGACGAGGCGATACGCGAACTGGGAGATTCAGTCTGCGTAAAAGGCGTTGGCGTCGGCGCACCCAACGGTAATTACAAAAGCGGGTGCATTGAGTTTGCAGTGAATTTGAAATGGGCGCATGGAAAGGTTGTAGGCCTGGTTTCTATGCTGCAGGAGCATTATCAATTGCCTGCTGCCGTTACCAACGACGCTAATGCAGCCGCTATTGGCGAAATGATTTACGGCGGCGCAAAAGATATTAAAGATTTCGTTCTTTTAACGCTGGGTACAGGACTGGGCAGCGGTGTTGTTGTCAATGGAGAGTTAGTGTACGGACACGACGGTTTTGCCGGTGAAATAGGGCATGTACGTGTGAAAGACAATGGCCGTACATGCGGTTGCGGACGTCGTGGATGCCTGGAAACTTATGTCAGCGCTCCCGGCATTAAACGCACCGTTTTTGAATTATTGGCCGAATACAATGGAAACAGTGAACTGTCAAAATATTCGTTCGACCAGTTGACTTCCGAAATGATTTTTCAAGCTGCAACACGCGGCGATAAAATTGCTTTAGAGGCTTTCCAGATCACAGGTGAAATACTGGGTGTAAAATTGGCCGATACTGTGGCGCATACCGCACCCGAAAAAATATTCCTCTTCGGAGGTTTGGCCAAATCGGGCGACTATATTCTCAAACCTACCTGCGAAAGTTTCGAAAAGAATTTGCTCAAAATCTGGCAGGGGAAAATACCCATTGAACTTTCGCAACTCGCTGAAGGCAATGTAGCCATTTTGGGAGCCAGCGCTTTGATGTGGCAGGAATTGAACAAGTAAAAAACATCACTCAATTGTTACCCGCAGGTATACAGTCGGCAGAAAAATTTATTGATATCAAGGAAGTAATACGAAAAAAGAACCCGGTATTGGCCAGAATGATGCCGGGGTTTATGATTTCATTCTTGAGAAGGCTTGTCCATGAGGATGAGATCAACCGTATTATTTACGATTACCGCGACAGGTACGGACTGGATTTCGTCAGGTGTATCCTCGAAGATATGAAGGTAAGCTATTCGATAGAAGGTCTGGAGCAGATTCCGGTCGATCGCCGTTATATTTTTGCATCCAATCATCCGTTGGGCGGATTCGATGGACTGGTACTGATGGACGCCATCGGGACAAAATTTTCAAAAATACATTTCATTGTCAATGATTTGTTGCTGAATATCAGAAATTTTGCGCCTATTTTTGTGCCGGTGAACAAACACGGGCGCCAAACAACCGAATATGCCCGCAAGATTGATGAAACCTATTCGAGCGACGCTCAAATGCTATATTTCCCTGCAGGTTTATGTTCCCGAAAAATAAAAGGGAAAATCACTGACCCGAAATGGAACAAAAATTTTATTCAGAAAGCCGTACAATACCAACGGGATATAGTTCCTGTTTATTTCGAGGGACGCAATTCGAACTTTTTCTACAACCTGGCCAATCTGCGGAAAAAGATGAAAATCAAAGCCAATTTGGAAATGACTTTTTTGGTAGATGAATTTTTCAAACAAAAAGGCCAACATCTGCTTTTAAAATTTGGAACGCCGGTTGCATATAACATTTTCGAAAAATCGAAAGATTTTGACCAATGTACCGAAATTATACGCGAAAAGGTCTATTCCATGCGTTAAAATGAAAATTTTTAATTTTTTTTTGCATTTTAACGCAACGTTTTTAAACTTTTTGCATCATATATACGTATAAATGTTTTTTTGATTGATAATTTAAGTAAGTGTATGGAAAGGAGCACAGCGATTAAATGTCTAAAAATCACAGTTTTTCTCGTTTTTGGGGCAATTGTGACATCATGTTCCAGTAGAGTTGTCATCTCGTTGGATCAAATACAGAGACTTAATTTATATACTCATTCGGAGAATGAATATATAGCCAGCATGTTTTTCGGGGAAGACATGTTGAGTAGTGGCGTACAACCAGCCTTGACCCAGAAGGAAGTAGACATTCTGGATGCATTGGCAGACAGGATAGATCCGGATGTGCGCAAAGGTTTCGATCAAAAATATACCGCCTGGCTCTACTGTTGGGCGGCGCCTCAGGATTCGCTGCCACTTCTTGATGAAAATGCCCGGGTAATGTTGAAATGCAATGGAATGGAATTTCAGCAATTGATTGAGTTTTGCCGTCAGCAGGACGACGAAATTTTCCTGTTGCTATACCAGTTGGCTGCACGGGCGCAATGCCCATACGATCAGTATTTGTTGCATCCTGCATACGATCTGCTGGATAGTTTCCCCGAGTTTAGCCAGTATTGGCGGGATGTAGACTTGTCGCTGCAAAGAGAAAAGCCCAATTTGAAAAACCGTACCTGCAACGAATCTACCATTTGGTATACGCGCAAGTTTCTTGAAAGCAAATATGGCCTTACCTATAACAACGAACTGACGAACTTCTTTGATTCCCGCAAGATGTTATGATCCCTTGATCCTTTTGGGATGATTGCCGATAAATTCCTTCCAACTTTTAGCCGTATGGTTTACAGATGAAGACGGAGAATGTTCCTTTTGATAAAAATGACACACGGCGGCAGCCAATCCGTCGGTAGCATCGAGGTTGGATGGCATTTCAGTTATAGCGAACATTTTCTGAAGCAAGGCTGCTACCTGCTCTTTCGAAGCATTTCCCTGCCCGGTGATGGCCATCTTGATTTTCCGCGGAGCATACTCATAAATATTAAGCGAACGCGATAATGCGGCTGCAATGGCTGTTCCCTGCGCCCGGCCAAGTTTTAGCATCGACTGTACGTTTTTTCCGTAAAAAGGCGCTTCTATGGCCAACTCAGTAACCCCATAATGATCAATCAGACTGATCACGCGATCAAAAATAACTTTCAATTTGGTATAGTGGTCGTCGTATTTGTGCAACTCAAGTACGCCCAACGCCAGCAGATATGCAGTATTGGCGCTTTTGCTGCGAAGTAATCCATATCCCATGATGGTAGTTCCCGGATCGATACCTAAAATAATGCGTTCCTTTTCCAAAAAACTGTTATTGAATTGCTTTGATATTTACAAAATCCTTCCAGCCATCGGCAGTACGATAGGCTGACACGGAACCGGCAGGGACAAACAGCGTGCAGGTCGTTTTTTTTACACCTTCAAACACGTAAACATCACCATAATAAATTCGAGCAAGTGTTGGTGGTATTTCTTGTAGATTGATAATTTCGGTCAACCCCGTACAATCATGAAATGCGCAAATACCAATGTCGGTAACGTTTCCGGGAATAGTTAAAGAAGTAAGACCTGTGCATCCCTGAAACGCATTTGCACCAATGGATGTAACGCTGCCGGGTAAAGTAACTGATGTAAGACCCGAGCAGTTTTCAAACGCAGCATTACCAATTTCGGTAACTCCATTGGGGATAGTTACCGTGACAAGACTCGTACAATCCAGGAACATGCCGGCGTTAAGTTGGGTAATACTATTGGTGATGACAACAGAAGTAAGGCCCGTACATCCCTGAAACGTATATGAACCGGCTTCGGTAACGCTATCTGGAATAGTAACCGACGTAAGGCCTGTACATCCATGAAACGCTTTCCTGCCGACGATAGAAACGCTATTTGGAATGGTTATGGAAGAAAGACCCGTGCATCCATCGAATGCATTCGCTCCGATAGATGTAACACTATTGGGGATAGAAATAGATTTTAGACCAGTGCAACCGGAAAATGCAGCATCGCCGATGACAGTAACGCTATTGGGGATAGTTACAGACGTTAGACCGGTGCAACCTGCAAACGCACTTCCAATGGTGGTAACTCCATCAGGAATAGTTACGGAGGTAAGACCCGAGCAACCCAAAAAAGTAAAACTGCCGCTTTCAAATACGATATTGGGAACAGTAAAAGAAACGAGGCCTGTGCATCCTTGAAACACATAATAGCCGAATGTAGTAACGCTATTGGGAATAGTAACAGATGTAAGCCCTTTACATCCTCTAAACGCATTATTATTGATTTCAGTAACGCTGCCGGGAATGGTATATGACACGTCATTTTTATTAGCGGGATATTTGATCAGGATAGTTTTGTCTTTGTTGAAAAGAACACCATTAATAGAAGATAAATATGGATTACCGGCAGATACTTCAATGCCTGTCAGATTATCCCACATAAAGGCATTATCCGAAATTTGGAAAATACCTTCGTTAATTACTAGATGAGTAACAGATTCCCGATAGGCATTCCATGTTCGATAAGTGTCATATCCTGTTCTGTAATTTATTGTATTACCTGATATATAGCCCTCACCGTAGAACGTTAAAGTATCACCGGCTGCGGTTAACGACCACCTAAGCGTTCCTTCCATGCCGCCTATACTTATTGAACCGGGATCGCCAATGACGCCTGTTTTACAAAAGTATTTCCACACATCGGCAGAACGGTACGCCTCTACTGATCCGTCAGGAACTAACAGTGTACAATTGGCTTTATCTACGCCGCCAAATACAAATGAAGAATAATACCCTGACTCATAAACTGGTTGAGGTGTTTTCTGATAATTAACAATTTCAGACAAACTGTTACAACCGCGAAAAGCATCCCAACCGATTTCTGTTATCGAATTGGGAAGGGTTATTGATGTTAAACCGGCACAATCGCGAAAAGCATCATTCCTGATGGCGGATACATCATTGGGAATGATATAAAAGCCTGTTTTTCCGGCTGGATATTTTATCAGCGTGGTTTTTTTCTTATCATACAAAACACCATCTTCCGAACTGTATACAGTATTACCTATATTTACATTTATAGATGTTAAACCTGTGCATCCCATAAAAGCATATCTATTGATGAATGTAATATTATCATCTATTACCACATTGATAATGAGATCATTATATTCCGCCCATGGAGTTGTGATATTGAAATCACCATCAAGCCACTGTTCCGGCATATCACCCTTTCCGCTGATAGTGAGTGTGCCATCCGAACTTAATTCCCATGTAATCGTCCTTTCCACTTCAGGTGCGGCAGGATGATCATCTGGCTCTATTTCCTTTTTGCAACCTGCGGCGCAAAACATACCGCAAAGAAAAAATACAAACAACCTGTTCATTTTTTGATGTTTTTTATATGAATTTACTTTTCTTTTACAAAGGTAAGACATTTTTTTTAAATGCAAACATAATTGAGGTTTTTCCTACTCAAATACCGGAATCCTGATTTGTACCCCATTTACGGATACCATTTTTACATTTTTATAGTAAAAATTGATGATTTCGGCATATTTGAAACCTCGCCGACCCATTTCCATTGCTCCTTCCTGGCACAAACCGACTCCATGACCATAACCGCGCCCGCGAAACACCACTATGCCATCTTCCACAGAAAGGGAAAAAAAGGTTGACCTCAACTGCCAATCGTTGCGGATTACCCGAACAGGCATGGTAAAATTATTGACCCTGTAGTTGGGTATCCGGCGGGTTTGCTGAAAACTGAAATCGGTGACTACGTTGGGATTGGGTTTGAACCCGTTTTTCATCAGGTATTTGATCCATTCGTCGAGCGAGACAGTCTTCTGCCAGCGGGCGCCGGGCATGGAGGTACAATACGGATCATTAACGGGAGCCAGATAGGACAGGTTATTACGCCAGGCATTCTGCGCCGATTCGGTTACACCGCCACAATTGGAATGGTAGGCTGCCACGATGGGCTTGGATTCTTTGCGATCGGTTAGAATAATATTCTGGGTAGCGAGCACTGACTGAAGAATCACATTCCGGTTGCGGCACTGTCCCTTGTATGCCTGGCAATGCACTTCGTCGCACAGGTGAAATCCTTCGTTTTCGTGCCTGTCGAAATGTCCGTACAGGTAGGTGCGGCAAATGATGGCTTTGGCTTTGTAGAACTCGCGTGCATGCCCTTGACCTGTTTCAGCTTCCACAACTCCGGCAATATAACGGTCTTCGTCAATGTAGTTGATCAACTGTATTCTATCCACATCTACTGTTAGACT
>Ga0209737_10001936_pt1 | contig 14586 bp, 9 predicted proteins | sample TergutCu122P3_FD_187284 | JGI IMG/M metagenome (GOLD analysis project Ga0209737, IMG submission 187284) | Cubitermes ugandensis P3 segment gut microbial communities from Kakamega Forest, Kenya - Cu122 P3 (SPAdes) (version 2) | ecosystem: Host-associated > Arthropoda: Insects > Digestive system >...
AAGCGATGATCCGAAGCCCCAGTAAACGGCGGCCGTAACTATAACGGTCCTAAGGTAGCGAAATTCCTTGTCGGGTAAGTTCCGACCTGCACGAATGGAGTAACGACTTCCGCACTGTCTCGGAGAGGGACTCAGTGAAATTGAAATAGCTGTGCAGATGCAGTTTACCCGCAGAAAGACGGAAAGACCCCGTGAACCTTTACTACAACTTGACAGTGACACTAGAAATTTACTGTGTAGCATAGGTGGGAGCCTTTGAAGCCAAGCCGCTAGGTTTGGTGGAGGCATTAGTGAAATACCACCCTGTGACTTTTTGGTGTCTAACCTAGTCCCGTGAACCGGGACAGGGACACTGTCTGGTGGGTAGTTTGACTGGGGCGGTCGCCTCCCAAAAAGTAACGGAGGCGCGCGATGGTTCCCTCAGCCCGATTGGAAACCGGGCGACGAGTGCAAAGGCATAAGGGAGCTTAACTGCGAGACAGACATGTCGAGCAGATGCGAAAGCAGGTCTTAGTGATCCGGTGGTTCTGAATGGAAGGGCCATCGCTAAACGGATAAAAGGTACTCCGGGGATAACAGGCTTATCTCTCCCACGAGTTCATATCTACGGAGAGGTTTGGCACCTCGATGTCGGCTCATCGCATCCTGGGGCTGTAGCAGGTCCCAAGGGTTTGGCTGTTCGCCAATTAAAGCGGTACGCGAGCTGGGTTCAAAACGTCGTGAGACAGTTTGGTCCCTATCTTCTGTGGGCGTAGGATACTTGAGAGGATCTGACCTCTAGTACGAGAGGACCGGGTTGGAGACACCTCTAGTGTACCAGTTGTCACGCCAGTGGCATCGCTGGGTAGCTACGTGTCGATCGGATAACCGCTGAAAGCATCTAAGCGGGAAACCGACCTCAAGACTAGGTATCCCGAGGGGAAACCCTCCTAAAGACCCGTTGGAGACTACAACGTTGATAGGCCGGGTGTGTAAGAGCAGCAATGCTTTTAGCTAACCGGTACTAATCGGTCGTGAGGCTTGGTTGTTTTTTTTCTTCTCGTTCAGCACGGTTTGAAGCCAAAATCGAAGTTTTCTACAAGAAGACTGTTTTAAGGCTTTTGAAGTTAAATTTTACCTTCGTATATTAACGGCGGCTATGTCGGAGGGGTCCCACCCGTTCCCATCCCGAACACGGAAGTTAAGCCCTCCAGAGCCGATGGTACTACGCGGGAGACCGCGTGGGAGAGTAGGTCGCTGCCGGTTTTTTTTAGCTCCAAAGGTTTTCCTTTGGAGCTTTTTTTTCGCAACTTTTTTGAGAAAAGAGACAACCAGACTTTAAGGTGCCCAAACAAATGCTGGCTTTGCTTGCATTGAAGTTTGACCTGTAGTTCAAAGCATAGTTAAATTTTCCGTCTGCACAATTCGTAGCGTATTCAGGTTTGGTCTTTAATGAAAAAACCCTTGGTGCTTGGCAAATACCTCCTGTTGGAGCGCGTCAACATTGGCGGTATGGCCGAAGTTTTTATTGCAAAAACTTTTGGAGTGGGTGGTTTCGAGCAAATTCTTGCGGTGAAGAAGATTTTGCCGACCATGGCTGAAGACGAAGAATTCATTAAGATGTTTATTGATGAGGCGCGTGTCAGCGTGCAGCTCAACCATCCGAACATTGTCCACATTCACGACTTGGACGGCAGAGACGACTCTTATTATATTGTGATGGAATATGTTTCGGGGAGGGACTTAAGGAGTGTGATGGAGCGTTTTCGCCGTCGCAAAGAGAAGATGCCCATCCCCATGGCCGCTCATATTGCTTCTAAAATGTGTGAGGGGTTGGACCATGCGCACCGCAAAAAAGATGTGAAGGGGATGGAGCTGAACATTGTCCACAGAGACGTTTCTCCTCAAAACATTTTGTTGAGTTATGAAGGCGAAGTCAAAATCATTGACTTCGGCATTGCGAGGACAAACATTCGCTCCACGAGAACGGAAGCCGGTGTAATCAAGGGAAAATTTGGTTATATGAGCCCGGAGCAGGCTTATGGTTTGCCTGTAGATCGCCGCAGCGATATTTTTGCGGCAGCCGTTATTCTCTATGAGATGTTGACGGGCGAAAAACTTTTTGTCGCAGAAAGCGACTATTCCACACTCGAGAAAGTTCGCAAAGTGGAGTTTCGCTCTCCACGCCAGGTGAATGCCGACATTCCACCGGCTCTCGAAACAGTCCTCTTGCGTGCACTGGCGCGTGACGTGGAAAACCGCTTTCAATGGGCAAGCGATTTTCACGAGGAGCTTGAGAAATTCACTTTTGTGGATGATGGAAAGTTTTCTTCCAGACATCTTTCTTCCAGGCTGAAGGAGATGTTCGGCGATGAGTATACGCGCGAAATAAACAAACTGAAGCACTATGGTCAACTGGCCGCCCCTCATGCGCTGCTTCCGGAAGAAATGGTTTCTTTGCAAGACACGGGCTCTCGCAGGGGAAATGGGCAATCCCGCACACCCTCTGGACCGAGAAAAGCATTTCTTCCACCTGCCTTCACTCCTGAGTCAGAAGCGACGCAGGTGGTTTCCTCGGAGTTTTGGGAGGCCCAACAGGGCACCTCTTTGGCGCCCCTGTCTCCTGCGCAAGAAAATTCCGGCTTGGGGGTGGGGGGGTATCAGACTTCCGCTGAAAACCTTTTGTCCATTCAACTGCTGAGTGGTGCCCCTGTTTATACAGGGGAGACGGTTGTGGGAAAGGAGGCCGCAAGCATTCTTTCAGAAACCATAGAGCGGCCCCTGGGTTTGGATACAGCTCGGCAAACAGCTGCCATTTCTGTGACAAGCGAGTTTTCTACGACAGACGAGCAGAAAGAGAGCCTTCCTGCCGGTGAAGCCACAAGCTTGGGCCCAAAGCTTCCCGCCGACGCCTCACGGTTTCGAGCCTGGTTGTATTTGGGACTCGTTGTGGGAGGGTTGTTGTCGCTTTGGCTTGTCTTGCTGGTTTTTTGGAGTGCTCCCTCCCCGCTGGGTGGGCGCCTGGTGGCGGTGTCAAACCCGGCAGACATTCCTTTGGAAATTGTCCTCAAAAGCAACTCCACTCAGCGTGAGCAGCGTTTTGTCGCAAAAAACGAAGCCATTGTTTTGCCGGCAGACACCTACCAGGTGGCAGTCAACTCTCTGGACAAAAACTACCGTGTACGCCAAGAAAGCGCAGGCCCACTTCCCGTGGCCATTCTGTCAGGGGAAGATTTTTTTATTTCAGTTCACCTTGAAACAGAAACAGGTGAAGTGAAGCCAGGCAACGGCACCCAGGGGGTTGCTGTTGTCAACCCTCCGAATGGCCAAACCGCAACCCATGCGGGGACGCCGGAGCCAGGCAAAGGAGTTGAGGCCAGCCCGGGCCATTCAGAAACAGCAACCACAGCCAATGTCAAAGAACAGAATACCGCTGAAAAGCTTGTTGGCGAAGGGACAACCCAGACAGAGGTGTTGCCAGCCAAAGAGACTTTTGTGCTTTCGCTCAGCGGGCTTCTGGATGGCACTCAAGTTTTGGTTGGAGGCAAGTCGCAAGGGACAACGCCCGCATTAAAAGAGTTGGTTTTGCCGATGCAAGGCCCTCATAAAATTGAATTGCGCAGAGCAGGTTTTGAAAGAGTCACTCAGACGATTCAAAACACAGCGCGCGAGAAGACGATGGGTTTGAATGTCATCATGCGTCCAGTCTCCACAACACAAACCACCACCAACACTGCTACCACGGCCACCACTTCCACCACCCCCTCCTCCTCGTCAACACTCACCTCAACCTCTTCGCCAGCAGCACCCAGAGGCAAGCTGGTGATTTCGACGGAGCCGAACGGTGCTGAAATTTGGGTCAACGGGAAAAAAACACCTCACCGCACGCCGATGAATTTCTCCAACCCTTTGCTGTTGCCGAAGGGGAAACACACCTTGGTTTTTAAAGCCGGAGGCAAACAATCCAAGCCCCTCACCGTTGAAGTGACGGCTGAAAATGCCAGCAGCCCCTTAAGTTTGCGTGGCGTTCGCCTGGAATAAAGCGGCTTGAGGTTAAAAACGCTTTGTTTTTCTTTCCTGAGACAAAAACCCGAGAGTGGCTTGACGCAACAGACAAAAGAAGCCAGAATATACGCCGACAATTCAAGTGTGGCCCCAAGTGTGGCGTCGGTGGCAACGAGGTGGAGGTGATGACAATGGCAGTTTCCGGAAATGTGGTTTTAGGAGGGGGGAGAGGCAAACTTTCCTTGAAGTGCTGTCGTTGGAATGTTGTGGGCGCACTCCGTTTTTTTGTGGTGCTTTGCCTCCTTGTGGGTTGCGACAACGACGAAACCATTCGCGTGAGTGGTGTTTCCCTCAACAAAAAAAAGCTGAGACTGGAAGTGGGCAGCGTGGAAACGCTGGAGGCCACGGTGATGCCTGCCGATGCCACCGTGCAGGAACTCCTGTGGACAAGCAACAACACCGAGGTGGCCACGGTGGATGTCAAGGGGCTTGTGGTCACCTTCAAACCAGGCTCAGCCGTCATCAGCGCCACCACGTGGGATGGCAGCAAAACGGATGCATGCAACTTGACGGTGGCGAAGCTGAGCATTGCCGACTTCAGCCCTCTTGAGGCGCCCCATGGCACCCTGCTTCGCATTCGAGGAGAGGATTTCAGCCTCGTCCCTTCAGAAAACAACGTGACGCTGAACGGTATTGCTGTGGAAGTGGTTCGCGCCGCACCGAATGAAATAGAAGTGAGGGTGCCCCCCATGCCTCGCTGCGCCGGCCCTATGCGGGAGTGCGTGGGTTGGCTGAAAGTGAGTGTGGCTGACGGCAGAGCTGTTGTTGCCGACAAAAAATTCGTCTACCTGCCGACAGCGGTTGTCAGCACGCTTGCCAGCGGCACACAAGGTTTTGTGCAGAACCCGGGAAGCGTTGCGGAGTTTGTAAACCCTCAAGGCATTGCGAGGGACAAGGAGGGCAACCTCTATGTGACGGAATCGCACCGCATCCGCAAAATAAGCCCGACGGGAGATGTCAGCCTCATTGCGGGCAGCACAACCACAGGCACTGCGGATGGCACAGGAGCTGCCGCACTGTTTAGTTTTCCTCGAGGCATTGTGGCGGACGCGGAGGGGAAAAACCTCTATGTGGTGGAATCGCACCGCATTCGCAAAGTCAGCTTGCCGGGAGGAGTTGTCAGCGTCTTGTTTGGCGGCACTTCCAGCGGCACGGGAGCCACACAGCTGAGTTCTCCTCAAGGCATTGCGATGGACGCAGAGGACACCCTCTATGTGACGGAATCGCATCGCATCCGCAACATCAGCTTGACGGGAGATACCCGTGTCCTTATTGGCGGCACAAGCACTGGCACCGACAATGGCTCGAACGCACGATTTGACTCTCCTCAAGGCATTGTGCTGGACGGGAAAGGCAACCTCTATGTGACGGAATCTCACCGCGTCCGAAAAATCAGCGCGGAGCCAGCTGCCAGCGTTTTTGCCGGCGACAGGTATGCGGGTTTTTCCAACGCCACGGGTGGGTCGGCGAACTTTCGTTTCCCTCATGGCATTGCCATGGACATGGCAGGCAACCTCTATGTGGCGGACAGAGAAAACCACCGCATTCGCTGGGTTTTGACAGATGGGAAAGTCCTCAGCCTTGTCGGTGGCAATGAGGCAGGCCACCTTGACGGCATGGGTGCTGCGGCGCAATTAAAAGGGCCTACGGGCATAACCATAGATGCAAAGACGGGTACCCTCTATGTGGTGGACAATGGCAACAACCGCATCCGAAAAATAGAGTTTGAATGAGCCTTCCCCCGGAAGGTTTTGGCAGGAGCCTTGAGTTGTGCAAAAAATTCTTTGTCATATCCACTTGAGACTTGTGCTAAAAGAAGCGTCGTGGGTTGAAATGGGTTGAAGTGGACATTTGGGGTTTTAAGGGCGGAAAAGATGAGCGGCTTTTTTAAAATAACGGTGTTGCTGGCAGGGGTGTTGGGTTTGTGGGCTTGTTATTTGCCTTTTGCGCAAAGCGGATATATTTGCGAGGACGAGGACTTTTGTCCGGGTGGCTCTTTTTGCTTCAGAGCAGGTGAAGACAAAGAAGGCTTGTGTGTCTGGGGAGAGTGGGCGGAAGATGAGTTGGGAGTTTGGACTGTTTTGCCAAAACTGTCACATCGTTCCAGCCCGGAAATGCAAGCAGACAGTCAAAACCCCAGGCTTTTTCGAGTCCAAAGTTCACCAACCCTCCCCTTCTCATTGGAGGTGGGTAGTTTGGGCGCAAGTGCCGTTCCACCTTTTTTGGCAAGCGAGGGGGTGGTGGTGCGTTGTGACGGTGCAATGTATGGTACGCAGTTCCCTTATGTGCTGCGCAAGTGCTTCTTTCATGTGGAGAAGGATGGCGAATATACCATTCGAGCCAGCGTGGAAAACGACAACGGGAGACGAACCATTTTTGTACACTGGACCGTTTCCACGCCCTAAACTTCTTTTCTCCATATTTCGTCGTAGGGGCAGTGACAGTCTGTTTCTTGAGGCTCCGGGTAGACATGGTGCTGGCCTTCGTGGTTTTGCAGCACCGTTTTTTCTTTCTCCCAGGCCACCACCGCCTCGGGGGCCACACGCACTTTTCCGCCGCCGCCCGGCAAGTCCACCGCAAAGGCCGGCAAGGCCAACCCCGAAACTTTGCCCTCCAGTTGCTTCAGCACCTCCACACCCAGACGCAAAGGTGTGCGCAAATGCTCAATGCCTTGCGCAACGTCCAGCTGGTGCAAATAATAGGGGCGCACGCGCATGCGCAGGCAGGCCAGAAACAACTCTTCCAGAATACGTGCGCTGGAATTAATTCCGCGAAGCAGCACAGCCTGGTTTTCCACGGGTACGCCCGCGTCCACCAGCATGCCGCATGCCCGCACGGCCTCCGGTGTCACCTCTTTGGGGTGGTTAAAATGTGTCACCACAAACAGGGGGGCATGGCGGCGCAGGAGGCGTGCGAAGGCGGGCGTCACCCGCATGGGCAAGGTGACGGGCACACGTGTGCCCAGGCGGATGATTTCTACATGTGGAATGGCGCGCAGCCTTTTGAGAAGGCCCTCCAAGGTTTTGTCGCCAAGCAGGCCCGGCTCTCCCCCCGAAAGCAAAACCTCGCGAATGCTGGGCGTGGCTGCAATATGGTCCAGCGCTTTTGCCCAGGCCGCCTTGCCCAGAGGGTGTCCTCCGCGCGTCATTCGGCGGCGGGTGCAGTGGCGGCAATACATGGGGCAGCTGTCCGTACACAACAGCAGGGCGCGGTCCGCATAGCGGTGCACCAGCGCCTCCACCGGGCGGTGTTTCTCCTCCCCCAAAGGGTCCGCCAACTCGCCTTCTTTGCAGGTGGCTTCATTGGGCAGCGGAATGGCCTGGCGGCGAATGGGGCAGTGCGCGTGGTTGGCGTCAATGAGGGAGAGGATATAGGGCGGCAGACGAAGGCGAAACAAGGCCTGCGTTTGCAGACAGCCCAAACGCTCTTCGGGAGTCAGAGGCACAAAACGCTCCAAGTCTTCCCAAGTTTGGACGGCGTTTTGCATTTGCCAGCGCCAGTCATTCCATTGCTTTAAAGAAGCGTTGGGGAAGTGGCACTGAAGGAAAGAAAGCAAGGAATGCGCCTTGGCCAAAATGCGTCACTTGTCGTCGGAAAGCTCAGAGCCCCGATGAGGCAAAAGGTCCCACGACAAAGCAAGGGTGTTTGTGCCATTGTCGTTTGCTGCGTTGGTGTGAATGGAATATTTGCCTTCTACGTGGGCCACCAAAATACACATACGCTCTATATAAACCTTCTCCTGGGCTTGGGTGTAGCAATCGGCCGTCATTCCATTGCTTCCCGAGGGCGCCAGAATGGAGGTTGCGCCATAAGCACGAATGTGGAGTTGAATTTTTCCTGAATAGGAGGTGGGGGTGGAGCTGGAGTCCGGCTCCAGGTAGGTGGTAATTTTTTTGAGTTTGGAGTTGCTGCTGTTGGTTTCTATGGGGAAGTTGGAAGAAACCTCCATTTTTGGCAAGACAGCCCAAATGCCGTCACCATCCGGTGCCAGCTCACCCCAGGTGCACAAGCCCTCGCTGTCTGCTTTGAAACAAAAACTGCCATAAGGACACTCAGCATCGTCTCTGCACAAAAGTTTGTTGTCCGTGCAAGCCCATAAGCTCCATAGCACCAGCAACGTGGCTGTTTTAGAAAATTGGTTCATTGTCTCCACACCATTAAGCCCCTAAAAATCTCCACCGTAAAACCCATAACGGATTTTCTAGCACAAGTCTCAAGCGGGTATGGCAAAGAATTTTTCATATAAAAACCCCCGGCTGTCGAAAACACAACCGGGGGCAGGAGAAGGTGAAGAAGCTAAGAAAGCGAAGAAAACTAAGAAAACCGAGAAAGCGAGAAGGCTTTATTTTTCTGCAACAGGAAGGAAGTTAAATTTTCCCTCAGCCTGTTTTTCCAGGCGCCCAATACCCGGGTGAGGCAGGTGCATGCCGGCAACCCAAAAACCTTCCTTGGCGGCTTTTTCCATCCATTGCAGGCGTGTGGCCACAGCGGTGGTGGGCTCAGCGTCAAAAACAGGGAAAACCCTGGGGGCGGCGGTTTGCAGGCGGATGTTGTGGATGAAGTCTCCCCAAATCAGCAACTTTTTGCCTTTGGACTCCAGCCAGAAGACGGTGTGTCCGGGCGTATGCCCCGGCGCATGCAAAGCTTTTATTCCCGGAAACAATTCTTGCTCTGCATTGCTGAAGGTTTTGAGTTGGTCGCCCAAAAGCCCTGTAAGTTGTTTGACGCCTTCCTGCCCTTGCAAAAAGGCTTCGCGTTGTGCTTCGGGGATTTGTTCCGCAGGGGTTTGAGTCCAGAAGGCCAACTCTGTTTCGTTGACCCAGACGGTGGCATTGGGGAAGCGGCGTTTTTGCATGTCGTCCGTCAAAATGCCGCCACAGTGGTCGCCATGCAGGTGCGTTATCAGCACTGCGTGGATGGACTCAGGCGCCATGTTTTTGGCAGCCAGGGCCGAGGCCAGTTTCCCTGTGTTGGGCCCCCAAATGCTGCCGGCCCCCGCATCCACGAGAATGCGTTGTCCTGCGGATTCAACCAAATAGGCATTGAGGGAGGTGGGCAAGGGGGTGGTTTCGTTTTCAACGCCCAGAATTTTCAACTTTTCTTCAGACGCAATGCCCTGAAAAAGGGCGCCCTGCAGTTGCAGGAGGCCGTCCGAGAGGGGCCACACTTTGAGGGCACCGAGGGGCACATACCCCTCAGGGTGGAGTTTTAAGGCCCCCTTGGCACAGGAGCAGGGGGTTTTGGGGGAGGTGGCGCAGCCCAGCCCCCCCAAGCCGAAAACAACTGAAAAAACAAAAGCCGCCAGAATGTGGATGCGCATATTTTCCTCCGTTAAGCCCCCGCAGGAACGAGGTGAGCGTTTTTTGTGACTAGCTGTCTGCCCAAAAAAAGCCAAGGTGCTTTTGAGGGGCATTTCCCGAGGTGGCGGTGGGGGGGTATTTTTTTGGGGCATGGACGCAACTTTTTGCCGGGTTGACCGATAATACCTAAGCGAGGATGTAGTTTCTAAACCATGGAATGACCAGAGGAGGGACAAAGGGTGAAGGCAGAAGGGCATTTCAAGTAGGTTTAGGCCTTTCAAAGCGCTTGGCGCACGCACCGCCCCTTCCCTTGGGCGTGTCCACTTTGTGCTGCCTCCATGGATAACGAACATAAAAAACCATGAAGTCTTGCTGGGCATGCAAGCCTGGCACTGTCCGCGCCTGGAGGGTGAGAAGCCCCCTTCCTGGCTGAAAAACCATTTTGGAACCCGCAAGGACAAATTGAAACGGAATAAAAATAGACGGTTAACTCATTCAAGGCAAGGGGCGAGGTTGTGGCGGAAAGAGCACATGTGACACCGAGAAAAAGGAAAGCGAAAAAATGAAGAATTTTAATTATTTATTTCAAACAGAGCTGAATTTAAAAAAGAAAGGCTTCGTGGCAGGACGGAAACATTTCTGGCTGAGTGCGCTGGTGCTGAGCCTGACCACTTCTCTTGGGGCGTGCGGCATAGGAGAGGACGGCCTTCCCTTTGTTTCTGAGACTCCCGTTGAGCTTTTCGTTGAGACTCCTGCTGAGACTCCTGCTGAGACTCCTGTTGGGACTCCCGTTGGGACTCCTGTTGGGACTCCTGTTGGGACTCCTGTTGGGACTCCCGTTGGGGCTCCCGCTCCTGTTAAGCCTTCCGTTGATCCAGAAGCTTGCGGCATCACCTGGGCTGAAGATCAGACTCTGGATGAGAATGCCTATATTACGAGCCTGGGTGAAAACACGGACAAACTGGCAGCCTTGTCACCCAGCCTGCAGAGAGATTTCAGGGAGCTTGAAGACGAGGGCTGGACCATTGTCAGCACTCCATGGTCAGGTGCTTGGGCGGAGGTGAACGCGAGACGCATTGTGATAGGCGAGGAGTTTGGACTATGTCCCGCAGACGCGGTGTTTGTCGTGGCTCATGAAGTGGGGCATGCGCGCTATCCCTACACCTATGACTACAGCACCAAAGCAAGATACATGGATGACCAGCTGAGCGGCGAAGGTGCCGCCACCGTCAACGCCATCCGAACGCAAAGAGAGATTTTGGCCAATGGCGGCCCAGACATAGGTTGGAGTGGAGGGAACTTTGGCGAATACAATAAAATTTATGACCAATATCTGATAGATGGCGATGCAATGGCGGCTTATAGAGCCATCGGTGCCATATATCGCGACAATGAGCTAACTTCCACGACAGGGGAAACCTACGGCGAATATTATGGAGGTTGGTATGACGCCGTGTTCCGCCTGCGCTCACGCAGGTTGGAGCGACCCGTGGGGGCTAAAGCCGTCGCTGGCATGGATGAGGAGACCTACGACGCGCAAGAGGACGAAGAGATACGCCAGATGCTGCGCAAACTGAAGCGACCCATGCGGATGCTGCAACTTCCTTAGTTTTTTTGAAAGGTGGTTTCCTGACACGGAATGAAACCCCCTGGCATTCATTTAACCCTAAATTGTTGTTGATAATTTGAATTGTAGGAGGAGGGAGTCCATGCATCAACTTAAATTTTTAGTGCCACTGTTTGTCTTACTCGTTGCAGCGGCTTGCGACGGCGGTGGAATCAGACTCGGTGACTTAGACGGAGAAATAACCCTTACCCCCCATGAGGGTGTCACCGTGGGAACGGAGCTGCGCGCTGTATACACAGGAAGCGAGGCTGTTGCTTTTCAGTGGCATAAGGACAAAACAGCCATTCCAGGCGCGGTTGAAAACAAATACACACCCACTTCAGCCGGAAGTTATTTCGTTAAGGTCAGCGCGGCAGGCCATTTGAGCAAAAGCAGCAACGCAGTGGTGGTGACAGAGCCAGGCCCCGGTGAGAAAGAGAAAGAGAAGGAGAAAGAGAAGGAGAAGGAGCTGGGCCCATACACGGTAAGCTTCAACAATGAGGGCAAAATCAGCACCGAGCAGGTGGCGCACGGCTCCTCTTTGGGTGCAAAAATGCCCAATCCAACGAAGCCCTGTCATACACTGCAATGGGTTGACGCTTCCGGCACCCCCTTCACCGCCTCAACTCCAGTAGAGAGTGACATGAGGGTGACTGCGGAATGGACGATAAACAACCACTCCGTGCGCATTGTCACGGGTGACAGCCCTGAGCTTGTTGAGTCCGTTGAGTGTGGTTCGGCTTTAGGTGCAAAAATGCCCAAGCCAGTGAAGTCCTGTCATACGCTTCAATGGGTCGACGCTTCCGGCACCCCCTTCACCGCCTCAACCCCAATCAAGAGCGACATGACGGTGACTGCAAAATGGGTGATAATTGAATACTCTGTGCGCATTGTTACGGGTGACAGTCCTGATGAGGTTAGGTCCGTTAAGTGCGGTTCGAAGATAGAGCTTCCAATCTTGTATGAGTCACCACCAGAAAAAGTATTTCTCGGCTGGCTGGTGAATGGCGAGGGGGATCCTCTTGAAGGGCAAGCACCCTATACTTATACCGTTGAGGGTGATGTGGAGCTTCACGCCGATTGGCAGATTGCTCTCAACTCTCATAAGGTAATCTTCGACAATGAGGGCAAAATCAGCACCGAGCAGGTGGCGCACGGCTCCGCTTTGGGTACAAAGCTGCCCAATCCAACAAAGCCCTGTCATACGCTTCAATGGGTTGATGCTTCCGGCACCCCCTTCACCGCCTCAACCCCAGTAGAGAGTGACATGACGGTGACTGCGGAATGGACGATAAACAACCACTCCGTGCGCATTGTTATGGGTGACAGCTCTGTTGTTGGCTCCGTTCAGTGTGGCTCGGATGTACCCCTTTTAGCCCTGAGTTCACTACCGAAAAAAGAATTTCTTGGCTGGCTGGTCAACGGCGAAGGAGCGGTTTTGGCAGGACCACCCTATTTTTATACCGTTGAGGGTGATGTAGAGCTTCACGCTCAATGGCGGATTCAAATCAGCTCCGCTGAAGACATGGGCAATGCCATGAAAAGCCTTGTGAGCGAGTATGTGTTAACGGCGGATGTTGACTTTGCGACGACGGATTGGGAGCCTATAGGCACAAAGGCTGCTCCTTTCAAAGGAACCTTCGACGGAAACGGCTTTAAAATCAAGAATGTGGCAATCGACAAGAGCACAGAAGACAATGTGGGCTTTTTTGGTTTTGTGGAGGGTGCCCATCTGAAAAACCTTGTGCTGGAGAATGTGGAAGTCACCGGGAAGGATTTTGTCGGCGGCCTTGTCGGGCATGCAGCGCGCAGCCAGATAAGCGACAGTTCCGTGGGTGGCACGGTGAAGGTGAGTGCGACCGGGAGTGGTGCAGGTGGCATAGCAGGGTATATAAAAGACGACAGCTCCATCACCGGGAGCAGCAGCACGGCCAATGTGTATGCGGCTGAGAATGCTGCGGGCGGCATCGCGGGGTTTGTTGCGGACAGCAAAATAAGCGACAGCCACAGCCAGGGTGAAATTGAAGCCGGAGACACAGCTGCAGGTGGCATAGCGGGGTACATATGGGGAAGCGAAATCACCGCCAGCAGCAGCGAGGGGAAGGTGGTTGCCGATTATGCTGCAGGAGGCATAGCGGGAGCTATAGAGTGGAGCACAATAACCGGCAGCGACAGCGCAGCGGATGTGAGTGCGAATGAACATGGTGCGGGCGGCATAGCGGGGTATATGTGGGAGAGTGCAATAGCCGACAGCCACAGCTATGGGGCGATTGTTGCCGATTATTCTGCAGGTGGCATCGCAGGGGGAGTGGAGGAGAAGAGCACAATAACCGACTGCCACAGCGAAGGGAATATTGAAGCGAAGGAGGATGCTGCAGGCGGTATTGTAGGGTATGCCATGGACAACAGCACCATAACCCGCACCTACAGCGAGGGGAATGTGACTGCGCTTGGAATGGAAGCAGGTGGCATAGCGGGGTATATGTGGGAGAGCACAATAGCCGACAGCTACAGCCAGGGGAGGATTTCTGCCGGTGTGGACAGCGCGGGTGGGATAGTGGGGTATATGTGGAGCTGTGCGATAACCAACAGCTACAGCAAGGGGGAGATTGTTTCTGGTGCGGATTATGCAGGCGGCATTGTGGGAGATATGAGCTGGTGCACTGTAACCAACAGCTACAGCACGGGGGATGTAAGTGCAGCTGAGGGTTATGCCGGCGGTATAGCGGGGTATATGAGTAACAGCACCATAACCAGCAGCTACAGCACGGGGGCGGTGAGTTCGGGTGAGGAGCTTGCAGGCGGAATCGCAGGCTATGTCAGGGGCAACAGCACAATAACCTACTGTGCCGCCCTCAACCCCTCCATCTCCGCAGAAGACGAGCTGGGACGAATCGCCGGCTACATAGGCGGCGATGCCACATTGGAGAATAATTTTGCGTGGGAGGAGATGGTGGATGGGGAGGGCAACCCCTTCAGCGATTCCACTGAAAACGGCATTGGCAAGACAGAAGCAGCCTTGGCGATGCAAGCCACTTATGAAAACCCAGCTCCGGAAGGTTTGGGCTGGGACTTCACTTTAATATGGGTGATGGATGGCGCTCGTCCCATTTTTCAGTGGCAACTCTAAGCAATTAGGCCGGTAAGTTTTGCCCACCGGGCCTTGGAAGCGCAAGTCACAAAAGTGGCTTGCGCTTTTTTTTGGAATTGTCCGCTTAACTTCCAAAACCCACGCCCAAAGCCCCTTTCCCCTCACTCATGCGGCCCCAACTCCCTGAAAAGTTTTTTCAGGCCTTGCCAGAGAAACAAACGGCGGCGATGCATTTCTCGGGCATAGGGCGCATGCCCCATGGCGCGGGCAGCCTCTTTGAGTCGGCGCTGAAGGCTTTCGGATTTTTCTCGAATGACAAAAAGCTCTTCCTCCATGTCGCCCAAGTGGCACTTGGCGCCCAGGCCAAGCTTTGAAAAACAAACAAGCGCCAACTGAGAAAGTGCGGCAATGGCAAGGAGACAGTCCAGAAAGCGCCCTATTTTGAATTGCCTGAGTCTTTCGGCGTAACGGCTGGCCTCACGGCTTTTTTCGGAAACATTTTTGTTGGGTTGAGACATATAACCCCCTTATTTCTGCTTTGTTTT
>Ga0209737_10001937_pt1 | contig 14568 bp, 14 predicted proteins | sample TergutCu122P3_FD_187284 | JGI IMG/M metagenome (GOLD analysis project Ga0209737, IMG submission 187284) | Cubitermes ugandensis P3 segment gut microbial communities from Kakamega Forest, Kenya - Cu122 P3 (SPAdes) (version 2) | ecosystem: Host-associated > Arthropoda: Insects > Digestive system...
AGGGGTTTGTTTGATAATTATGTCAACTTGCAACGATAATTATAAGCGTTCCAATGGAATATAGTAGGCTGATTCAACCTGCGCTGCCATTTTTATTCGTGCTGATTTACAAGCACATAGCAGAGGAAAAAATTCGTTGGATTAAAATGGAGTGGACTAAGAAGTTGTTTGGCGTAAATATATCAGACAATAAACCGTCTTTATCTAACATAGGGAGCTTCAATAATGGCAAAACTACATTGTAATAAAATTGCCAAAGCAAAACACATCAGTGTTGTGACACCCTGTTTTAATGAGCAGGATTGTATCGTGCTGTTTTATGATAAAGTTTCGGAGGTCCTTTCTGCACTGGATGGTTATACTTTTTCTATCCTGTTCATAGACGACGGCAGTACCGATACCACAATGAATGAGATTAAGCGCCTAGAAGCCCTGTATGGGGCAGGTAAGGTTCAATATGTATCATTTTCGAGAAATTTTGGGAAAGAATCCGCTATCTACGCAGGACTGACATCAGCAAAGGGCGATTTGGTCGTTCTTATGGATGCCGACCTGCAGCACCCCCCTGGGCTCTTGCCGGAAATGCTCGCAGCAATAGAGGAGGGTTATGAATCGTGCGCGGCTTATCGCAAAGATCGAAAAGGCGAACCACCAGTACGCAGTTTTTTTGCCCGGAAGTTTTACGGGATAAACAATTCCATTTCATCTGTATCAATGAATCCTGGAGCCACTGATTTTCGACTGATGACTCGAAAAATGGTTGACGCGGTGATTTCGCTAAATGAAACAGAACGCTTTACTAAAGGCCTGTTCCAGTGGGTTGGGTTCAGCGTAAAATGGATTATGTTCACCAATGTAGAACGTGCTGATGGCCAGACGAAATTTTCACTCTTCACCCTTTTCAAATATGCAATTAACGGCATTATCGCATTCTCCACGGCTCCACTCCGTATTGCATCTGTGTTGGGTGTGCTTATAGTTACATCTGCGTTCGCCTACATGCTGTACATTTTACTAACCACAATAATATTTGGCGTGAAGACAACCGGCTTTGCCACAGTCTATGTTCTGGTTTTATTTTTGGGAGGTATCATCATCACATTGTTGGGTATTATAGGCGAATATATCGCACGCATCTATTTGGAGGTGAAGCGCCGACCGGCTTTTGTGATGAGAGAGAGCAACATAAGCCATCAGAAAAACGATGAATTACACAATAGAGGATGACTGCTATTCGCAGAAAAGGATGATTTTGTGTATGAAAATATCTCGTGAATTCTCAAACAGTATTAATTGGTTTCTGGATAATCTTATACCGCCTGTTCTGCGTGATGCCAAATATTCCTTCAAAAAGGAGGGAAAAGCGCACTCTTCACCTCACCTATAGAAAAAGAGGGTATTCAGCGCAGCTATTGATGAAAAAAATTGATTTTCTCCGGACACGAGCCACTGCCTTAAAAAACTACATGACCGATTTAAGAAACCGCCAATTAAGTGTAACCGTTAATGGCCAACTTGTAAACTTTTCAGAACCCCAGCCTGTTATTATCAATAACGTAGTCTACGTGCCGATGCGGTTCGTGACTGAAACCATAGGCGCACAAACCGACTGGGTTCAGGAAACCCAAACGTTAACGATAACACGATGGCATATTAGCATTGTCCTGCAAATTGATAGCAGGCAACTGTTAAGACATGAAAACGGCCTACAGGTATCTACTAAACACATGGATGCAGCCCCGCTGATATCGGAAGGCCACATAATGTTGCCAATCCGCTCTGTTATGGTGGAATTGGGGTGCGTAGTGGATTGGAATATCGTTACTGCCACTCTAACCATCTATGACGTCCAAACCAAGCCGATGGATGTGCCGGAAACATCTTTAAACGAAACCTTGCTCAGCACCGGACTTTCCTCGACATCAACACTTGAGCGAGAGCCTAATTCGGTATCAACCCATGGCGTAGTTTACCAATCGTCCAGTGCCAATTTTGAGTTTTATTCCTCCAATTCCGCCAAACGCTACATCAGTTATATATCAATCGTGCTTGAAAGTGCTTACAGGCAATTATGCGGAGAATTTGGAGTAACACTGAATGAGAGAGTGGCTGTACGTGTATATCCAAGTTACCGAAGTTTCTGTGAAGCCATTGGCAAAGAATTTTCTTCCAACGTTACACATAAGCAAGTGTTTGGCAAATTCCAAGAAGGAGGGGATAATGATGCCAACGGAATATATATGACACTTCCAAACAGCGATATATTAAGAGATCAGGAGAATTTTTATGACAAGATCCTTTTACACGAATTAATCCATATTTTAGCTGAAAAAATAACTCCTACTCATAAATTACAGAATCTATACCTACACTGGTTAATTGAAGGGCTAGCCGATTATAAATCCGGGGAGATAGCCCGAGAATACGCCCAAGCGATTTTAAAATCGGGAGTGGCATATAAATCTATACCCTCGTTGAGAGACTTAGAAATAAAAGATGTCGATAAATTTGACGCCATGGGCGGATACACATATGGGGCTTCTATAATAGAATTCATAGACAAGAAATATGGGTTTAAAAAGGTTATGGAGTTGTATAAGAACCCCAATGAATACAAGACGGTTTTTGGCTTTTCAAAAGATGAGTTTGAAAAACAATGGCAGCAATATCTGAAAGAAAATTACGGATGATGCGGCCTCATCTGCTTTGAATATCTTTTTCTGTAACCGGTTTAAAACTGCCTTTTTCAATTTTCTAATTGATTAAAATTTCCCGTAATATTTCATCAACCAATGCCGATTTGCTTTTGCTACTGGTTTTAGCAAGATTATTAAGCGCGTCTCCAACATCTGCTGACAAATAGAGCGTATGGTTACTGCCTTTCTCTTTTTTTTCACTTTCTAATATTTTCTTCAATATATTATTACTTATATTAGAAGATGCATTAGATTTTATAATTTTTGTTGTATTATCTATTATATTATCTTCTGTATTTTCTAATACGCTTTCTTGTGTATTATCTGTTGCCCTCTCAATGCTCTTTTTAAAACGATTGTTGGTTGCCATTAGAAAATTCCCCTTTCTTGTAGTTTATATAAAACATTTTTGTATGCATTATGGATTGGTGAATTATTATGTAAGCAGTTTATAGTTCTGTGTTCAATCTCTGTGTTTTTAACTTGAACACTCGCTGGTATGATAGTGTCTAGGATCAGATCTTTTACGCCTTCATTATCTCGGCAATATTCTACAAGTTCCCCTGATAATTTTATTCTTTTATCAAAGTTATTGAGGATTAATGCCTTTATATTGTTTTCCTTTCTCAAATATTTGCGTGAGTTTTCCCATAATTCAATAAACAGTTCCGCACCCTGTATTCCATTCAAAGAGACATCCGAAATTAAAATAATGCTGTCCGCTACAAGGAAAGCATTTTGATTAACAATCCCCATTGATGGGTTTGTGTCAATCAGAATATAGGCGTATTCACTCAACACAGATTGATTATCAAGCAAAAAATTTTTCAATATATTTTCCCTACCTGCCCTTGCCGATATTTGAAGTTCCGTCTCTGTAAGTCTTATACTTGATGGGATAATATCAATATTCGGCAATTCTTTAACTGGATTTTTAAAAATTACAGCCTTCGCTATCGCATTATCGTCAAAAATATCCTTCACCGTCTTTAGATTTTTTACAGTAATATCAACGCCACAATTAAGAGATAAATTAGTTTGAGGATCACAGTCAATGAGCAATACCTTTTGTTTTTCTGCTAACAATCCCGCAAGATTGAATAGCGTGCTTGTCTTTCCAGTTCCACCTTTCAACGTGCCTATTGTGATGATTTTCATGTTTTCACCGCCTTATAATAACAATTGTATTTTATATTATGTCATGATTTCTAATGTATGTAAAGTATATATTTAAATATGCTATATATTATATATAAATACTCCATATATATTACACTTAACATTATATTATATAATTAATTATATTTGTTATTATATTATATATTTTATTGTATATGAATAAATGAACCATATAAACAAACAATCAGGTTTCTATCTTGCTGAGTTTTGTGGGTCGGGATGCCGCGTATATTGCTGTTTATCCTATGGGGGGCACTGAACAGTTTCACTCATATCTATGCAAATATATGATAATCTAATAAAAGGTGTTGATATGTCTATACAGTTATGCTATAATTATCTTAACGCGAGAGGAGAATTATAGTGAACGGTGTAGGCAAGGTTACTGAGGTTATGGAAAACTCTTTTATAACTGACACAGGGCGAGAGTTTGAACTTCCTTTTGACATTAAAGGTGTTATAACAGACTCTCTCAATGGGTGGCTCGAATATTTTATTGAGCAGCTTAAAGGGTAACCATGGAAACCCCACTTGTCATTCTAAGCGAAGCAAAGAATCTTATCTTTATGCGTGATGGTGAAAGATTCTTTGCTTCGCCCAGAATGACAGTATAATGGGCTTCTGAATTTCCGTGATTACCCTTAAATAGTGGGAGGTACTTAAATGCTAACAGCTTCAGAGGTTGCGAAGGAGCTTGGCTTGCATATTGATACTGTGAGGCGTATGCCGGAAAGCACGTTACCTGTTTACAGAACGAAGGGCGGACACAGGCGATACAAAGAATCCGATGTATCACGTCTCAAAGGTGAGCAGTCGGAGGGTTCTAAACAACATTTGGCTGCAATATATAGTCGTGTGTCGAGTTACGATCAGAAACAAAAGGGTGATTTGGACAGACAGAAGATACGGAACATAGATTATTGCGTACAACGAGGCTATCAAATTGTGCAGATGTTTGAAGAATGTACGTCAGGCATGAATGATAACCGTCCAAAGTTAAAGACGCTCATTGAGTCGGCCCGGAAAGGTGAGTTTACGAAACTCGTTATTGAGCATGAGGACAGGTTAACACGTTTCAACTACAAGACGCATGAATTCTTCTTCAAACAGCTCGGTGTTGAGGTTGTCTGTGTTGAACAAGTGCTTCCGAAATCGTTTGAGTCAGAGCTTGTAGAGGATATGTTGGCTTTAATAGCGGCGTTTAGCGCGAAGATATACGGCACGTATAGCCATCAGAAAAGAAAAAAAGGGGAGCCGTCAAAGATGGAAACGATACTTAGCTTGGATGGAGTTTAAGGCTATCGAAAATTGACTGCTGTACGATGCTGTATCAAAAAACGGACAAAAGTCTTGGTTAATAATGTGGTTTTGCTTAAAAGGAAGTGATTTTGTTGAAAAATGGGCATGTTAAGGGTTTTTCCCCTCATATTAATTTATGGCTTGATATTAAGGCCGACATTGAAATTAAAATAATAACAGGTGAATATGAATCGGGTATGCGTATTCCATCCATTACTCAACTTTCGGGGTTGTACAACATTGGGAATACAACCGCGCAAAAAGTTCTAGAAGCCTTATGTGAGGAAAACACCATTTATAAAAGGCAGGGTGTTGGTTACTTTGTAAAACCATATGTGCGTGATAAACTGGCGGCAACGCACTACGCCGTGTTGATAAACCGCTTATCGGACGTGATATCGTATGGCGTTAGTCTTGGTTACGACATAAGTAAACTTCAAGATGTTTTTACGATAGCCTGTAATAGCCCTAAAAAATAGTTTTCTTTTGTGCTCATTAATTACATAACCTAAATTCCCCTCACGTCAAACGCATGAATGGAAACGCGCATCAAGACGGGATCCAAAACGGGGTCCACTGATTATGGAAATAGGATCCAAAGAGTGGCTCTTTTTTTATGAACGATTATTATCGGTGACCCCACATGAGATGGGCTTAGAAAAAGCGAAATGTACTAGTGCTGCACAGTGTAAGTGAACCGCCCCTGATAGAGTACAGCTTTTGGGTGACCACATATCTCTCATAGTATAATGACAAATTGTGGCTGGCCGACACCGCCTTGACATGTTATGATACACACGGATTTTCATGAGTGCAACCACACCTGATTTGACGAAGCAAAATAAATTTTGCGCCACCCCAAAATCCGAAATAGCGCGATTTTTTCAGTATTGAAAAAGCTATGGCGCTGTAATATTAGGTTTTAATATCTTATTATTATCTCATAATCGACGTGTTTCGATTCAATATTATACAATTAGCTCGAGCAATTAACTAGACTTAAATCCGCATAAAAACTGAGAAAACAGCGATTTATCGCTGTTTTTCTATTGACAAAAATAAACATTAGGTGTATAATTAACATGATGATATATACACCTAATTTAGTGAGGCGACTATGAAAAAACTATAAAACCTGAACAAGCAGTTGTAGATTATTTGTACGTATTCAGTCCCCCTCAGGGGAGACGATTTTTAATTCAACTTTGAGCGACATTGAGCTTAAGCCACAGCCCGAGAAGCAAAATATACATCAATAATCCTCAAAAAGCCAATCTTCATAGTGTTTCATTTCCTCCAGCCAATCCTGCATACGCTCCTTGATTGTCTCACATAAGTCATCGTAGTCCTCTTGCTCGACAACATTTTCTTCAAGTAAATATGCATAGAATTTTTTAAAACTAGAGGCATATGATTTAATGTGCGCACAGGATGACCACGATGCTTTCCTGATTGGACACGCTCAAACAAAAGCATACCAAAATGGCCCCCATTGCTCAAGGTAAAGTAGTCCACCGATATTTATAAAACAAGCCAAATGCTCAAAGAAAGGCATGCCAGCAAAAGTATACCACATAAGAAAGTGAAAAAGACAGAAATAGAAAGGCAAAAAATAATGCCTTTTTTTAATGCAGAAAAGGAAACATTTTACTCATCTTGTCAATAATCTAAGCACCACACAAAGATAGAGAGAGATGATAATATTTCCTTTTCATATATTATAACCGATAAAAGACGAATCGAAACTTCAGAAAGCAAAATATTTGATGTATTGCTATCCGAGCAGGAACAAATACGTTTTAATAAATATACGCAGATAAGGAAACGCGGGTACATTCTTACATGTGGAAAATCCAACTACACAATAAACTGCCCAGAAATACATGCCAATGGAGTTAAATATTTATGTATCGCTGAGTTTTCTATACCAGGCCGCCCTTATCCAATCTACGTCTATATTTATGGAATAATCCTGTATTCTACAAACCCAAAGATGGGACAGCGCGAAGCGGCAGAAAAAACTCGAATACAGTTCGGATTAACAACATTCAGCCACACAACATTAGGTCGTGCAATGATACGGTTGGAGTTATGGATAAAAACATTCGATGATACACCGGAGAGTGAAGGATTATCATCTAACTTGGATAATCCCGATACCATAAGTACGGTTACGGGAAAGGAAGTTGCTGAGACGGAGCACAATGGATACTTACCGTCTGTTAATAACACACGTCAAAGGCGGAAAAATATACTTGCATTTCTGACTAAGGCAGCAAAAAAGGACGCTAAATTAACTAAATCAGAAAAAAAGGATATTCAACTAACTGAGACAGAAGAACAAGACAGCCAACTAACACAGGACGTTTTACAGTCATCGCAAAACTATGCGCGCCTGCCGTATAAAGGCGCGTTTTTTGATATGTGCCACAGAATAGTGGATCATACATTTAAAAAATATTGTTGTCTATTACTTTGATATATCGCTGCACCAGTAGCAGGGTATAAACTTTGTTCATGAAAGGGAGTGGTATTAATGCCATCGAAAATGAACGAAGTGTGCACCCTGAAGCTGCGTCAGATAGTCAAAAACCCGGCTCTGGCGCTGGGAATGTCGCCAAAAGATGTGGGCAAGTACAAAAAAATAGCCGCCGTGTATGGAAATGTAGCGCCGGTTATAGTTGGTGCGCCCCAAAACAACGGGTATCCAATCCTTACAGGCAGCGCCAGGGTGGAAGCATGTGCACAAACAGGTATCCGGGAGATACCTGCAGTAATGGTTCAGGAGCAAAATGTAAAAGAACAGCTTAAGTTATCTTTAATGCTCTCGACGCTACAAGATGAAGGAGGGGCATTAAGCGAGGGCGAGTTAATAAGTCAATTAATTAATGACTGTGGCGTAACTCCCCGAGAATTAGTTAGCCTATTGGGCAAGTCAAAGGCCTGGATATCAAAGCGGATGGGGCTAGCGAAAAATTTGGCAAGCGCTGTAAAAATGATGGTTACAGACGGTACTCTCTGCCCGCGCGCGGCGGAGGAGGTAGCAAAGCTTGCGCAACATGAGCAGGCTGAGTTTGCCACGAACGCTGTTGACTGTGGGCTGAATAAAAACGAAATAAGTCAACTTGTACAGCGTTATAAAAATGCTCTTACAGATGATGTCCGTCGCGAAGTAATTAAATCGCCTTTAAATGCCCTATCAAAGATTGAAGTGCACCAACGCAAGAAAGAGATTTCGGATGCAGGGCTAAACGGGCCAGGACGAAAACTACAAAGTTCAGCCAATTATGCCGCTCAGATGATTCTAAAGACTGCAAATATGGTTGAAAACGCGGAGGAAGGAGCTTTGTCCGATGCCTACCCGCAACTTAGTCGGCTTAGAAACATTATGGGAGAAGTAACGAGAACAATCAACAGACTGGTTGACGAAGTTTCCCCAGGGAAACAACATGTATCGGGAAGAAACCTGACGCCCGAAGGGCGGTTTCGCGAAGCGAAACTACTGATAGGGGGTGATGTTCAGTGGTGATTGATACTGAGTTATATGCAAAGATTCGAAAGTTTAAAAATAACGGCGCTTCCATGCGGTATGTTGCCAGAGTTCTTGGTATATCAAGAGATTCCGTCAAGCGTTATTGGGACGGTGCCCACACCCCCGATGAACGTAAGGCTTACCCCCGTAGCAATGACAGCCCTGAGAAACTAGTTGTGATGGAGGAACTGAAGAAATATTTCGAGGAAAACGCACCTTTTTCAAAAGGGAAGCAGTTAATCAATGCTAAAACGGCTTGGAAAGCCATTAGGGACAAATACCAGGTAGGCGAGTCTACGGTACGTAGATATGTACGGGAATTAAAGCATCAGAACCCACAGGCATTTATACCTCTTGACTTTGACCCGGCTGAGGTCATGCAAGTGGATTGGACAGAAGTCAAAATCTGTATCAAAGGGCATCTGTGGAAAGCTCCTGTATTCTGCGCGGTGCTGCCTTATAGCTATGACATCTATGCAATGGTCTTACCTAATGAGCAATGGCCTAACTTTATGGCAGGGCATATTGGAGCTTTCGAGCATTATAAAGGGGTGGTGGAGCGTGTTTTTTATGATTATGCCGCGGAAATGATTATCGGGGATATATGCATAAAAGCCGCACGATGACTGTGTTACCATATAATAGTGCGGGATAATTTATCACATGCTGTGTATTATTAGAGCTACAATAATACGAAAGGATGTGGTAAGTATATGCCACGATTTAGTGATTACATCAATCTCTCAAATGATCTTAAACAAGTCACTATCACTGACCTGATTGAAAAAGCAAAGGCGCTGGCAGAATTAAGACGATACTCTCAAAGTACAAAATGGCAATACAATGAAAGGTTCCGCGACCTCCAGCAAAGCGCAGCTCTATTTGGCACAGAAAAGCTCACGAAAGAATTTATAGCTCATCACGTCAACGAGGGAATACACAAAAGTTCCCATCTCACTTGCAGTAACGTCCAAAGGAAATCTCTCCTCAACTTTATTGCGACAGCCATCTACAGTAGCCCTGTCTTCACTTGCGAAAATGTAGCTGACGGAATCCAAATCAAAACTCTGCTAAAAAATCTAGTCAGCTATGAGCAGCACCTTAAAGGGCAAGAGAAAAGAAACGCTACAGTAAAATCATACCTTCAGACAGCATCAAAATTTTCGCTTTATCTGGATCGGACTAATAAAAGTGATCTGTCGAACATCTCGGCTATTGATATCCGGGATTTTATTACTGAGTTAGGCGGTGAATGGTCTTCACGAAGCATGCGGATCGTGCCATCTCATCTCAAAGCTTTTCTGGAATTTTCAGGAGCAAACAGTGAAGTCATAATGTTTTCAAGTTTTAGGGTTCCTCGCAAGAGTATACCTGTTCGTGCTATGAGCATGGAGAACGTAGAAGCTCTATGGAAATACATAGAAGGCGATGATACAGACTTAAGAGCAAAGGCCATAGTTGCAACATTGCTTGCGACAGGCATGAGGCCGGTTGACGTTACCGGGCTAGAACTTAATGACATTGACTGGCGCTGTGATACCATAGGTTTTATTCAAAGCAAAACCAATGAATTCATGAGTATTGAACTCTTTCCTGCAATAGGCTCTGCGATTGCTCGATACATTACGGAACAACGCCCTAAGGGAACCGGAGAAAAATATGTTTTTCTTCCAAAAAAAGCTCCGTATCGCAGGCTTACTTCTACGGTATGCAACCGCATTTTAGCAATTGTTTTTGAAAAAACCGGTGTTACCTACGTTTCAGACGGGCTTCACTGTCCGCGAGCAGTAAGACGAAGTTTAGCATCACAGATGATTGCAAATGGCGTTCCTATACAAAAAGCTGCGGCGGCTATTGGGCATGTTGATGAAAAATCAGTCGGCCTCTATACCGAGTTAGATGTGAGTAAGATGAGGTCTATCTGCCTGCCGATCCCATGTTCTATGAAAGGGTGGTTGGATAATAATGGATGATAAAAAACAAAAAATAACTTTTCACAGTTCATTATCTAATGAAATAAAGGAATTCTTAGCTTACAAGCGACAAATGGGTTGTACGTATATAACATCTGAATTTGAACTAAAAGCCTTTGATAGGTTTTGTGATATGGAGGAAAACCGGCAACTGACACATCAAGAATTAGCTGACGCTTGGATGAAACCAAGTGACAATAAGCCAAGGTACGGCGATGGCTGCAGTGTCAGGCAGCTTGGACCATTACCTAGTAGAAACAGGTCACGTAAATGCATTTTCCATACTTAGTAATAAAGGTAACGTACCCAGAAAGCTTTTTATCAAAATCGGACCTTTTGAAAAAGATATCAAAGATTTTATAGAGCATAAAAGATTATCAGGACGAAAATATATAAACGTAGAATACTATCTCAATGCCTTCAATTTGTTTTGCGCCATGAATAAAGATAATTTTTCACTTCCACAGCAATTTGCAGAAACTTGGTGCAATAGCATTGGTAAGAAGGTGTGTGCTGACATTAGTGCGATAAGAGAGTTTGGGCTACATCTTACATTGAAGGACAGCAAAAATGCCTTTTTGATTCCCTACGCAAATGGGGATATGCCAAAGCCGGCGTTTGCCGGGTATACATGCTTATTTGCGGAAGAAATCGACTCGTTTCTTAAAGCAAAAAGATCTGACGGTTTCAAGTATAGACAAGAAGAATTTCGTCTAAAAGATTTCGATAGATTCTGCAATGAGCACTCAGCTTTGCCAGCACAGCAACTTGCTGATGCATTTATAAATTCGTGTGAAGAAACTGGATATTATATGGGCATAAGAAGTGTTTCAGTTATTAGAGCGTTTGGTAATTATCTTACTGAAAATGATTCTCCTAATGCTTTCTCTATTGTTGATAAGTATTTTGTCGCTGGGCCATACGCAGAGGAAATAGTTGTTTTTGTCGCTTTCAAAAGATCTAGCGGATTTAAGTACCCTAACTCCGCATACCACGTGAGGTGCTTTGATGCATTTTGTACGCTAGCGTGAGTTTACAAGTTATGACATAATAAAACAGAAAACGCTGTAATAAAAGGCTCTAAGAGGTGTCAAACGTATTACCTAACATAAAAAATATTTAAAGCTTGTAATAAAAGCTTTTATGTGGTATTATTCTCCATATGTATTACCTAACATATTGGAGAGCTGAAAATGGGTAGCATAATCAAGAAAAAAGTTAAAAAATACCTTTACTACTACTATGTCGAGTCAAAGCGTATCAACGGAAAGCCCAAGCTAGTTAACCAAAAATACCTTGGAACTGCGGAGAATGTGGTGAAAAAGCTACAAACAGCAGAGAAGGATCTGTCGGAACGAGTTCTTTATTCTGACAGTGCTGAGTTCGGTGGGGTTGCTTTGATTTATGATATTACAGAGCGTTTAGGCATCAAGGCAATAATAGATACTTTCCTGCCCAAACGAAAGCAAGGTGCATCCGTCGGTACGTATATCCTAACTGCTGCTATCAATTGTGCATCTGATCCATCTTCAAAAAACGGGCTCAAAGACTGGTATGCCGGAACATGTTTGCCGTATATTACAGGTATGGCTCCGCCGTTATTCACACCACAAAATTTCTGGAATAACACATGCATATCCGCAGAAAACATCAACCGCATTGAGGAAGCTATACTGCGCAAAGTGGTTAATACATATCAAATTAACACAACGCACATTATCTATGATGCTACCAATTTCTTCACATATGTTGACACGATGCAAGAAAGTGATTTATTGAAACGTGGGCACTGCAAGCATAAACGCAACCACTTACGGATCGTTGGGCTATCTCTCATGGTTTCACCAGATTATGGTATCCCCTTACTTCACGAGGCATATCCCGGCAACAGGTCTGACGCAAAAGAGTTTCCAATAATGATAGAAAGACTTAAGTCGCGATACGAGGCAATAACCGGAAAAATATCAGATGTAACAGTTGTATTTGATCGCGGCAACAACTCGGAAGAGAATATTGAACTGCTTGAGTATGGCGATTTCAAACTCAATTATGTAGGTGGACTAAAAAAGAACCAAGCCGAAGAGCTATTTCATATCAGTCGCGATGATTACTTGCCGCTTGATTCCCCTTCGTTGAAAGGCCAAACTGCTTGCCGTAGGGAAATGGTTGTGTTTGGTCGGAACGTAATCGTAGTCATAGCGTATAATCCCGAACTTGAAAAAGGGCAGATGCAGGGAATACTTATCAATATAGAGAAAACCAATAACAAACTACTTGAGATACAGCGGCAGCTTATACGACGTTCAAATGGAGAAATTACAAAGGGTAAAAAGCCAACCATAGATAGCGTTACCACTGCTATCGAGAAAATTCTAAGTGTTGAGTATATGAAGGATGTTTATATATACAACGTTTTTGAGCATGAAGGTACTATTCGCCTAACATTTGAGATGTCAGAAGAGCAGCTTGAGCACATACGCTATGATTATCTGGGAAAAACTGTCCTTTTTACTAATCGCAAAGATTTTTCTAATGAGCAAACTGTTATAGCATATCGCAGCGCTTGGCGTGTAGAATCTGCATTTAGGCAGTTGAAGGACACAGATCATCTGACAGTGCGACCAATATTTCATTGGACAGACGAAAAAATACGAGTGCATATATTTACTTGTGTGCTGGCATACAGACTTTGCAGCTTACTGATCAAAGAACTTAATGACCGTGGTATTTCAATTAGCATTAACAAGCTGATGGATGAAATGGCGGGTATTAAGAGAATTCATACATTCTTTGACGATATTAACAAGCCGGTAAAGGTAGAATCATTTACGATTGGAAGTGATCTGGCAAATCAGATTGAGCTCCTCTATGGATTGAAAGAAAAATATAGTTAGGTATACGCTTGTCAGACCCGCAAACCCTTGTGCCACAAGGGTTTAAGGCATACTTTGCGAAATAACTTGTAAACTCACGCTAGAGGAAAACAAATCTCTAACTCCTCAACAATTGGCTGATAAGTGGGTATTAAAAAGAGAGAACGAAAATTCCAACACACGTGCTGGCCGAGTAGGTCCGGTCAGAGTCTTCGGCAAATATCTTGTAAATATTGGGCATCCCAAAGCCTTCTTAATTGCGGATGATGTTGCAAAAAGCAAAAAGCCCACACCGCCATACTTGTTTACGGAAGGTGATATTAACGAGTTCTTTGCCGCTTGCGCAAAATTGAAGCCTGATGAAAAAGATCCGAGCGCCCACATCGTTCTTCCTGCTGCATTTTTATTTATGCATTGTATGGGGGTTAGGACATGCGAATTGGGGATATTGATGGAGAATGTGAATTTTGATACAGGTGAAATCATCATTGTAGATGCTAAGTCTGGCGACCGTACTGTTTATATGAGCGGCGAATTGTCAGAAAGCCTTTTTAAATATAGTACTGCGATTAAAAAGGTTTTTCCATGTCATAAGTATTTGTTCCCAGCGTCCGTGAGCCGATCCCGCAACGACTTTGCTAAACGATTCAGTGAAATATGGGCATCCAGTGTTCCTGCTACGTGGCATGGAAAACCACGGCTATACGATTTTAGGCACCATCTTCTTTATCGAAATGTTGAATTACATATGAGAAACGGCGGTGATGTAAATACTTTGCGACTTTACATAATGAAACATATGGGACATAAGCTTCCGGAGAGTTTCCAGTATTACTTTCATTTGTCGCCACCTATTCAAAAAGAGATATCCAAGATCAAAAGCAGCTTGGACTGGATGATGCCTGACGTTCCGGAGGTTCCTCTTGTAAGAACCTATATTCACAATGACGCATAGAAAAATATAAAAAGCAATGAGCAGGGTAAAAACAGAACCCTGTTTTTTTATGTAAAAATAA
>Ga0209737_10001938_pt1 | contig 14567 bp, 10 predicted proteins | sample TergutCu122P3_FD_187284 | JGI IMG/M metagenome (GOLD analysis project Ga0209737, IMG submission 187284) | Cubitermes ugandensis P3 segment gut microbial communities from Kakamega Forest, Kenya - Cu122 P3 (SPAdes) (version 2) | ecosystem: Host-associated > Arthropoda: Insects > Digestive system...
AGACAGTGCAGCAAACGAGCAGCGCTCGTTGCTCCACGACAGGTGAAGTTTTCGCGTGGACGAGCAGTGCTCGATGCTCCACACTGAAGGGTTAAGGGATTATCATCTGTTTCCATTGCTAAAGCAGTCATGGTGACCACAAATGTAAAGATGAGTTAGGAGCAGTTGTGACATGATGGCTAATAACAGCATTGTTCGTGGCGGGAAATATGTGGGAAAGTAGTGCGATAGAAGTATATTAAATCTGACCCTGTCTTTTTGGAGCAGAAAATAACCCAAAATATATGCATTGTAAACTTAATTTCTGAGAGCTGTCGTAAGTGTGCTATCTTGTTTGTGTAGGAGAGATGATGGTGTCTTTGCTGTGGTACTACCGCCCAGAGCACACAGATCATGGCCGCAGACCAGGTGACATGGAAGATGAGATCTTTGCTTCCAAACACAAGGACATCAACAGTGTTGCTTGCATTGAGGACAAGTGCTATGTTCTCACATTCAATGAGTACTGCAGGTATGTCACACTACTGAGAGATGTTTGAAACTGTTTCTGGATTCATTTTCTTGATGATGTCAGGTTGTAGCCTGTAACTTACACAGCTCCTTTTGTCATGTCTTGGTCTGTGTAATGGTTATTTCAAATTTCATATTATATTAGATCAGCAAGTTTAACATTAAGAAACCCTACACTGTGTACATGAATTTATGTGCTCCATGTGGTTCTGGGAACAACAGTGATTACTTCCATATAGAGCATTAACTGAATGGTTTTCATAATGGAGAAGGGGTGTGTTTGCTGTGTGATATGAATTGAATCTTTAAATAAAATACAAGTTGTTTCCCTTAAACCCTCTGATGCCTAACGACCCCTATGTGGGTCGTACCGCACTGCTAACCTCCAGGTGCTGCATTTTATATATTTATTCAACAAATATATGTACTGAATATTTTAAACATGCTGCATAATCTCTGTTTTTTCCTCTTCAAAATGCCGTTTATTTCATAATGCTACCTTTTTTGGTTCCTGTATTATTCACATTTTAAATACAGAACGTGCTAAAATTTAAAAGAAAATACCAGTGGGTGCAGTAATGAATGTATAGATTCTGTAAGAAATAAATTTTTATTCCTGAGACACTGCTTGCATCTCATAAAAGACTCTTGTTCTTTGGGCCTTATTGGGTAGCTGTTACGTTCACGCTAATTTTATTTAATAATACCTGACATCATATTAGTTACACTTTTATAAATGTATGATTTACAGCCATGTTTTGTTTAATTTTATGTCATAACTTGAGCATTCTGAGCTGTAAAACTGTGTCGCAAAATAAATTTCCTTGGGTTCTCTACACTTTGCTGTCTAATGTTATCATCAGTTGACTCTAATATGCTTGATCTGTCAGCTGACTTTGCATTTGTAACAAACTGCTTATATCAGCAGTTGCTTTGTGATCAGGAGGAACCTTTGCATGTCCATGAGAAAAGTTTTTGCTTTGAGCACTGCTTATCGCACTGAAGAGTCACCTTTTAACTGCTTTCAGTTGAATCTGGTCACAGATTAAAGTGCTTCTGTGTCAGTGCTGCACAGAATTAAAAAAAAAAATGCATCCATTAGAGAGGTGGTTGTTTTGATTGTGTAGTTTGTGTATTATATCTAAAAAACATAACTTTTTATAATTGAAATTTAACTCTTTATACTGTGAGAATTATTTTTCAGTCATTTGTCATGTGGATTTAAATGTTAGACAAATTATGTTTTTCTGGGAGTGGACGCTTGTAAAAATTTGTGTATCTTTCCAGCAAATGTTTACACAGAAGTTTTTGTTTGGATGTTTCATCGTAAAATTGTATGCTATTAATTATCTTAATAAAGAATTCTCACTAGAAGAGAAGGAAGTGTGCTGATGCAGAGTTTCGTGAGGGCCAGTCACTGAAAAGCTGGTGTTGCCAGGAAGGACAAATTTCAGCATATGCCATGTTAACCTGTGTACTCTTTACAGTCACCATTGTGAATTATGTTCTGTTTTTATTACAAACTAAAATACCTGTGATCTGTTGCAGGTATCGTAAATGTGTGCGTCGATTGGAGGATGGTGTGAGGGAACCTTGCCTGGTGGTTCCGCAACATGAGGAATATCCCAGAGAGAAGAGACAACCACCTGGATGTGTTGCTCCTGAATTGGTGTTCTTTTGTCGCCGTGTGTATGATTTCCGACAGCGTCGTATCCTGAAGAATCCTGGCTGAAATTCACTCAGAGACGTGGAATAGAGTCAGTGCACATATACAGTAACAGAGTACATGCAAAAGTCATGTGTCAGTGTAGGCACTTACAAAGTGATAAACATTAATTCACAGTTGGGTCTTGGCAGGTGATAGTGCTTTCACAAACATCAAAACTTCTACACTCTGCCTTACAATAATTTTTACTTACGATGTGAATATGTATGTCTGCAAGGAGTCTTTAAAACGTTTTCCATCAAGAGCATATAGGCAGGGGTGGGGTTTTATGTTTAAGACATATTAAATTTATCAGACAGGAGTGGTGCAGGTTGGCAGGCCCACACTTTGAATGAGGGGTAGCAGAGTCAAGGTGTGAAATCCAGTTTATACCTAAAGCCAACCATTGCATCGTGATAGGTGGTTGAGCAACTTTAATTGTATTAAAATATTTGTTTCCTCTTACTTCAAAATCATTATTGTTTATAATCAGGGCTGAGTAGAAAATGTGATATGTTAAGTAACATAATTAGATGTATATAAACAGCCCTGCATTTTAATGTCTGCTCTGTAATTGTCTTTCTTCTTTTCACATTTTTTCCCCACCTTGAAAAGGGACTTATTGAAAGTGGAATGGTTGGGCATGTCTGCAAAACTGATTTTGCAGGCTGATACATGAAAATGGTGACTACATGTTTGTCAAGATTTGCAAATAAATATGGATTTTTTTGTTGGAATCAAAGACATGACAGCCTGTAGTTGTTCACAGAAAGAGAAGAATCATTAACGCCTTACTGAAACAAAGTGTTTTAATGAGGAGACCAAGTTTGTTGAAACTGTATGTGGAACATTTAGGGACAACAAAAGGTAGAATAATGTAACATTTTGTGAAAGTCTTCTACAAGAAACAGTAAAATCAACATTTTTGTGTTTAACAAAAATGCTTATCATCCTAGCATTTGTACCATAACTTGTAAAGAGAATAGATATTACATATTATAATTATTATTATTATTAATATTAATATTATTAATAACATAGAGTCAGATTATATATAATATATTTAATTTAAAGAGTAAAATTCAATATTTATAAAAATGGAACAAAAATGGTTTGTGTGGTCACTCAGGTAGGATTTTTTTCAAATGCTATTTTATAAAAACTTGTTTCCCCCTCCCCTGTGTATGTTTCTTAGAAGTGCATAGCATGAGACATACACAACCAAGGTACACAGCTTCCCCTTTGTAACCTAGTTTCTGATCACACATTTGGTTAGTTTTTCCTTTTAAGGTCCTTTTTCCTTTGGTCTCTGGAGAGCTGAATCGTTTTGTCCATTGTTCCCCATTTCTGGTGCTAAATTATGACAGTTTAGGTTACCCGTTTTAACAGCCTGGTGTGAGGAATGGAAACCAGGAAACTGAATGGGGTCTGAAGGCATAAGGACTTAGTAGAGTCTGTGGCTGTGGTTCTTACAAAAACAAAATCAAGGGCATACTATAAACAATTACATACATTTTTAAACTTCAATAAGATTGTAGTTCCCTTCCTGTGTTCTACTCTGTAGGGGTAATGCTTTCTCAGATTCTTAGGAAGTATCTGTGGTCTGTTACTTTGTTTTTCATGTCTTCAAGCAATACATGTTTGCTAATGTCTCTCATTTGATAAGTCTGAAAAATAGAATAGGATGAGGTGGTGATTGTACAGTATAAGAATGTAGACCAAACCTCTTTGAAAGGTCTTCCAGGCTACCTTTTTAATCATTGTCATCATAGCCATGCCTCAAGATGGCTTACGGGTGTTAGTATTGCTCTGTGGGTGAACACTTGCTGTATTATTAGTTGGATTGGGTAGTACATACTAATTATGATAGGCAACGCTCAGATAAATTATTTTCTATACTAGTACAACATCAGCAAAAACTAGACGGGACAGTAAATTGCACTCATATATGCTGTATACCACAACTTCATAGTTTGTGTATTTGGTTTGCTTTGTGCTTTAATATCATTGGGATGGTGTGATTCTGCCAAATGTAATAAGCAGACCTTATTGACGGAAAAGATGTATCGTAAACAAGACGGAAGTAATGAATGTGTGAGAATAACTTTGATCAATAATTATATACGGGTGGTGAGTTGGAACATCAAGGGATAGTATGGTACTGCATAGTCAAAGAAATTTGTCTTGCTAGAAATATGGAGAACATTTTTAAACAAATGATGAAATAACCTTTTGAAGTCTTCGCTATATGTGTCAGTATTTTAAATTACTCCAGTCACTAGCCTCTTCCAAACAGGTCGCTTATGTTCTACACCAAGCCCACTCATTGGCTTATATACACACTGTCTACCAGTGAGGTTGCAAGGTCCCTGTGACTCGTCTGTGGCCTGTTTAAAGATTTCTGTGTGATACATTTGTTAAATATAGTTGCCACATGAGGTGTCATCACAAATAGAGACAACAGTTTCTGGATGCACCATTTCCGTGAGGGAGAGCAATTTACAAATAAGTATCAAGATTTTGACCAACTTATTATCTTTTAGACAGTAAGAGATCATGCAGAAAATACATGCTGAGGAAAAACTGTATGAAATTAGTACTATATTATAAACAGTTCCAAGAAAACCATTGGCACAACGTGCACAGCAAATTGGAATGTCTGTGCCATTAGCGTGAGATACAACAAAAGTGCTGTTTCATTCATTTGTAACAACCGTGTTCCACAGACTCTTTGACACATCATGAACAAAAATGAATTTTGTAAACTGGCATCTTCAGGGGCATAATGTTGGAGAAATGACCCATGCTTCTTCTGATTGGCAGTGATGCTGGATGTCGTCTGTGTGGATACATAAACTGTCAGAATAAGAGGTAGTGATCTGCATAAAATCCCACATAATTCGGCATTGTGCCATTACATGGCCCTGTTCATGCATTATGAGTGCAGCTAGTGTTAGTGTGGCCTTTTTTTTTTAATCTGGGGCTCTAAATTCATGCTGATATGGTAAATTACAATCTGGCATCGTTTTTGAATTGCTGTGTGGTGATGAGAGAAGATATGCCTTTTTTCTGCAAGAAAATGCAACAGCCCAACCACGAATTATTTCCTGCACCTTTACATATGGTGAGTAAAGACCTGTCATTAACTGCGGTGCTGTTAACTGAAATGTGTGGACTCCCACTCACAAAAGATTGGAGTTTCAGCAGTCACTGCCCTGCCTCGCTGTCATGTGAAATGGTCTGAGTTTAGAGTGATGCTTGGGGCTATTAAAAAAGTGTTGCTGTGCATGTGAGTTCCAATATTGTATCTCATTATTTCCTTAAATAATAGACTGAAAACAGAATAAGTACAAATTTTAAAGTGGGCATTGCAGATGCAATATTCTTGAGTTAAAGTGTTATGTTTCATTTTGATGACAGCTTTCTTCTTGTATTTCATAATTTAATGTATGTCAATAAAATTATTTGACTCAAAAAGAAACCTCTATGAAATTGTTGTAAAAGAGAAGTGTCAACCAGTGTAACAGTGGAACACACAACTTTTGACATGCACATACATCTGATAGCTTTTGTAGTTGCTACCATACTGCCTTACAGTTTGAAGTTAGCATTAACAGAAGGCTGCGTCAATACTTACACCTAGTTTTATGTGTTACCACTGTAGCAAAATCTGTTAATACCTGATATTATGGTAAAGTATGGTTAACACAGCATAATTATTAGATAGATATCAAAGGAACAGTAAATATAAGTGAATATTTGTGTATTCATGGGATTTACTGTAAAGGTGTGTTCAAACCTATTATACATACAGTGTATGACATGCTGTATGTTAAATATACCATTGTTTTCATGTTAGTGTAACATTGACGAGTTTTCAAAATTCAGACAGCTTGTCCATTTGTTGGAAGTAGAAGGGCTGAACAAGGCAGTAGGAAGTTCTAACAATTTTTTCTGCATTGTGTATGTTGTTATAGTACTAAATATATTTTACAGGATGATATTGCTTAGTTATGCCTTTTCTTATTGTTATGTAATCATATGTTTATCTTATTTTGCAGCAGCTTCCAATAAATTGAAATATATTGTGCTTCCATCTGACAAACTAATTAAATTTCATATCAGTTTAAACTGGTATCTTGCACGTGCCAGATTAGTAGTGCATCTGTGTTTAAAAATGAACTGTAATTTGGAATTGAGATTCTGTGTTTTTGCAAACAAGTTTGGTTGAAGGGTGTCTGTTTGCAATATGGTGGGAGCAGTAAATGCTTTACAGTGTTTTAATTAACGTAGTTATATTAGTGTTGCTGTGTTTTGTTTCAAATGTCTTCAGGAATTTGGTTTGTTTGCTGGATGAGCCTTACATTTAAACCAAAGGGCATGAAGTGCCTTATCCTAGCTGGGGATGATTGGGTCAAGATAACATGAAAGAGTGTCTTGCCTGGGTTTGAAATCTGGGTGTTGGCAGTTACAGACCAGTATGCTATGTACATGACCAATATTGCCAAGTGTATGGTAATTTAGCACCAGTGAAATGGGACGTTAGAATCCTGACTGTTGATTTTAATGTGCATGCTCTGGGAGTACCACTTTGCTATGTTACTTCTTCGTGGTGAGAGCACTGTTGAAAGTATATGTGAAATAACATTGGTGCAGTATTGCTATATATATTTTTATTACCAGTTGTGGCCACATGTTGTCTACCAAGTCTGTTTTTTCTTCTTCATTGTATTCATTTTATTGTTTGTGTGTTGACTGTTATCGTTGATGCCATCCTCACTTGCTTACTCATTCACGCGCAGGATGTAGATTGTATTCTAGTTGAATCATTAGACAATTAGATTTAAATGCCTTCTGTAGGTGCCTTTGCATGCCCGCAGTATAAAAAAAAACACTCAAAGGGGAAAAAAAAGTTCATTGTAAAGGAATTCAGTACCACCATTCATTACCTTTTTATTTTGCCTTCCCATGTCTGTTTTTCATCTCTAAAGAGAATAAATGTGTGATATGTCTCTTAAAACTGTGTTTTTTTTTTAATGGAATGTGCTTTCTCCAAAAAACACCTGAAAAGTGGAACTCTGTTCTGAGTCTTAAAGAGTATTACAAAACTTGAAGATTCAAGTCTTCGTGTTCCAAAGTGAAATGTTCTGCTTGGCAGGTTCCAGATTTGGAACTTACTACTATTGATTTGTTAAATTTATCAAACTGGACACTCTGGAATTGCACGGAGAAGCCTAGTCAAATCTGACTGGCTTACATATATGTCATTTGACCAAGTTTTTTGGGCAGTGTTTTTTAATGCATGCACATGTTTATTTTGAAATTGTTTTCTTTGTTTCACTTGTTACAGCTTCATAGGCTGTCAGCAAATTGGCAGCAGTCAGATTGAACAGGTGTGCAAGGCACATTATTCACAACTCGGCAACAATTACACCATTTGTGTTACTACATAGACTGGATTCATTGCCAAATTTCCCAGTTTGTTGCCCCATTCTAGGGAGCCTGTCTGAGAACGGAACTGCAATTCATGGTCACTAATCCAACCCAAATGGCATCATATCACTTGCTGAGCATGATGTAGTTATGTCCTTGCTCATGAGATTCCCATGTATTGTACACATATCAGCCTTTTCAGCTATCCACTAGATGTGTTCTCATGGTTTCTGCCAGCCATCCAGTAGGTATATATGTCCCTTGAATGACTTTTAAGTGAATTATTCTTTATGTAAGATGGCCATGTCAGGTTTGTTTTCATGTACCTCCTGCTTCACTGCATTTACAAGGAGGTCCTTTAGTCACTCTTACACCAACAAGTCCTATTTATTCAGCAATGTTGTTACCGTTCGTACCGCACTACACCTAGCTAGCTCTGCGGATTGCAAGTTCTTGCCCAGCGAATATTTCGTGTAAGGTTTTCAGACGGACTTCACAGGGTCAACACCAGTTAAGTACAGTTCTCCCTTTTACTTTATATATTTATTCATACTGTATTAAAAATTTATTAGCTGACGGCAACTGAATTTATCACTCGGGTTTTGTCATGTGACTTCCCTTCTTGGTCTTCCTTCTACTATCCCCGGACACCTCAGCAACTCTCATTTACATCCTGCCCACTCCCTTAATACTTCCACAATAATGGAGTGGATAACATTTTCTAGTCTTTCTTTAATCACGCGTTGCCGGTATCGCCTGACTTCAGGGTCGAAGCTGATTGGCTAAAATGCGCCGCCCCACAATCGTAAGTTATTCTGTTGGCCAGCCGATATCCATTCTTTCACTTCCCCTTACAAATTCTCAACGCAAAATCTAACGGTTACAATGTGCATAGCCTGTTTTATCTTCTTTGTGTCCTGTCATTCACATGCTTGTGGTTCGTCAGCCTTGCCTTCAATGAACAGCCATCAGCTTGAGGTGGAAACAATGTGTTTTGGTACAGTACAAGCTTACATTTATTGTAATTGGTGGCATTACTATAGATTAGTTCGTTATTTCTTGTCTGATAGAGAATATTGGAAACACCCGTGTTGTTCTTTGTAATGCTTCTTGCAATACCAGAAAACGCTGCTGTATGGCTGACATCCTGATCTGTTGTACAATATCAACAGTAAAGTTCTGGGACTGATGCTGTTACACGATTGTATTTTGGTGCATAAACCATAGTTGGTTTCTGTTTTTGTTATGACTTTAAGGGATTAATGACGAGAAAGTTCTAGCTTAATCAGTTCATCTTAGCAACCCCATGTGTGAATATATATATATATATATATATTTTTTTTTGGGGGGGGGGGGGTCGTGTAGCAGTGAGCGAAAATCAAATTTTGTTTCAAACTCAGGAAAGTAGCCACAGAAACAGATGATGCTTGAAGCTGTTTGTCTCATGTGCATGTCCTTGGATGGTTTCAAAGAGGCAGAGATAGACGTGAGGACTGTTTGAGATGATCCCATGCATGGGCAGGTGTCAGTTGTTAGAAATCTGGGAACAAGTTGGCGAGAGTTCATGAAATGGTGGCAACAGACCACTGAGTGAGCGTAAAATTGTTTCAGGATCAGTTGTTTAGTAACCAGCAGACAGTTTGTCAAATTCTTCATGGCATTTGGAAGGAGGAAGATCTGTGTAAAGTCTGTTCTGTATAAGCATGAGTTGCTCCACATAGTTTCATGAATGAGCAAAAGGAGCAAGGTCACAACTACATGCATGTAACTTTATACATGGTCACATTTGTGAAACAGAAGTACCAGCAGAATTTTATGTCATGTTACTGCATATGTTGATATATGTACTCAGCCATCTATTATTACTGTCTTGTCTCCTTGAAGATGGCTTGATAACACAGAAATGTCTTGGAGATGTACAGCAGTCGTCATGTGCAACGTGTGTCCTTTAATGGTCAGTGAATGGTCCTCACAGCAGATTGTATTTCTCTTGCTACTGTAGTATAGCTGTTTGGAAGGCAATACTGATCCATGTAGTCTGGCACACTGCAACTTGGATTTTCATGTCTCTGGCTTAATAGGCTGGGAAAAGGAGGGATAGTTTGGCAAAGGTTCTGCCATTGGTGCTGTAGAAGTATTGTTCCCCTCAAAAGCATTTTACTGCATGTCCTGGATGATTGACATACACATTTTGTTCCCTACTGGTAAAGATATTTTCTGTGATACATTATAATGTTACAGAAGAATCACAATTGTCACAGCCATTTCATGTGTGATAGTTACATGATGTAAGTTGTCTTTTCAGAATCAATAATTATTCGGTGCTTTTGACGAGATTGGCATCTTTCTTGTCATGTGTATGTCACACACAACTTCACAGGGCCAGAGATATGAGAACTGGACTGCAGTCCCATGCTGTGACTTATATGGTTATTGCATTCTCCTTTTTCTTACTGTCTATATCTCTTACCTTCCACATTCTCTTTCTCATACTTTTGTTCTGCAGCATGATTGATGATGTCTGCATCACTTATACACCAGAAGCCTTGTTCAATATGTCTTTCTTTGCAGGCATTCTACAAGCTTTTATTAATTGGCAGAATGTTCACAAGATAGTAATTTCATTAGAGAGGCTCAGAAAATCATCTGAGGATCTGGAAGAGGTTTCCTTCATGGTCAAATTAGCATTAACTGGTTTCCCCAAAAATCTACCATGATGAGTTTTTGCGATTTGCCATGGCAGTGGTGACCCAAGGGTCCAGAATGAAAACAGCAACTGAAAGTGCAGACTTGAACCAGATCTTGCTAAGCAGATTGTGATCAGTAACTGTATGATTTCACTTGTATTCTGTACTATTGTGTTTTTCTTCCTGACACTTCCTGTTAGTATGTCACTGGGTGACTTCATCAAAGTTGAAATTCATCAATATCAATCCTAGCTAATCTCAAGGCATTAAAATTCCAGGTACAGGATCGTGTTTGTTTACTTCTATAGGGTTTGAGGTTCTGCTGATAGTATGTCACACTCAGGACTAGTGCTGTGTTGAATTATCCTATTGGCCAGTTTTCTCAAATATTCACAAATGTAGACAGCATTTTGGAAACTGGATCTCTTTCCATCCTGAAATAAGAAAAGTGGGAAAAACTTGGGTAACCGTTACCGAGCTATCAGCAGTTCAGCTTTTCACTGTGTCAGCGTTTCTGAATGTGTTAATCACCTCAAACTTGCATACCTATGTCTTGACTATTTCAGTGCAGGTATTATTCCTACAGCTGGTTTTAATACCTGTGTGAGATTAATTCCAGTTGTGTTTATGGCGAATTATGTGGCTGGGATATGACGCGGTTGATACATAGTACCAACGTTTCGAAGCTGCGTGCTGCTTTCATCAGGATCTGACCAGTGTCCTCGGCGACATAATGACATATATTTTGTATTTCCGCCAAAACAGTTGACATCGTGGCTCTGGAAGTTGGCAGCACTGTCAATAGTAGCTTCCGATGAGCTGTGATGGCTTCAATGGCAGGAAGTAAATGATTTTTTGGCAGGAACGGTGTACATTTGTGGAAGTTTTTGTAGAAGTGTCAGTAGCGGCAAGTAATTTGGATATTTTAATGGCTTCTGATGTAACGTGTTACTATTTCCTAATATAAATGCAAGTTTTGGTTGTTATCATTCGGTAGTAGTTGATAGCAGGAGAGTGATAGTGATCTCAGTGTAATAATAAAATGAATGAAATAACTTGTGAAAACATAGAGAGTGATTAGGTAATGCCAGTTTAAAATTTCTTGTTATGCATATTCTGAATACCTTCTTTATCATCAGCTGTTTCCAGAGATGTGCTGTAATCCGTGGTTAGAAATACTTGGATAGTGTGTCACGATAGCTTGATTGCTGCATGATTTGTAAGGCGTGACAGTCGTCTAATTTACATGTGAAAGAACATTTCCTACCTCACAGAGAACACGGTCCTTGTCGATTAGAAAGGTTAGTTAATATTGTTAGCGCTGTGCAGAGAAATAATCGGTGTTTGTTGTGGGAATGGTACGTAACGTTTAAATACACTGTGTGTTAAAAATGTTAGATTTTAATGTTAAAGTAGGTGGTACGTATATTTACCACAGAGCGTTGTAAGGTTAATATCGTTAAGTTATTTAGTCGCATTATTTTTTAAAATAATTATAGTCATACGATCGTGTAATATTTAATGAAATACAGGTTTCCATGGATTTACAGTTCTCTAGCAGATATCATGGTATGTGACTTTGTTCAGTCCTTTTAGATGTGTGTTAAAGAGCTTACAAGAATTGGGCTGAATGTGGGATGTGTTGTTTGATGTGTTACAGTTCTGACTGATGGTTCAACAGTGTCACTCTGCTTTGCTGTTAAATGTTGACTCAGAACTTTGTCCTGTGGTTCTTTACAAGACAATGCTTGCCTGCTCTGTATTCACTACGAGGAGTGACTATGGAAATTGTTACTGCTGTTACTATTGTGAATGATTTTCTGTTTGCAGGGTCATTTATCATCATGGCCAATTTAAATAAAGCAGAATATCAAACAACTTTGAGACTGTTGGTGTGAAGATTTTAGGAACAGCCTTTCCTTAGTATTAATAATAATATTAACAACAATACTGCTTCTCCTAGAGCCACTACTATTAATAATAATAATAATAATAATAATAGTAATAATACCTTATGTTGATCAACAAAGCATCAGAATGGAGTTTTTTAGGTAAAAACATTCTTACCTCTGTATTTAATAATTAATTTGGGTTATTGTGTAATTTATCAAGTTAATGTACGTAATGTTTTTCAGGTGTATTGCATTCCTGTGCAAATGTTTCCTGCGCACCATGTTTGTTATATTGAACAATGTTTACTGCATCCCAACATATGTTGTGTGGATGATGATTATTTTTCCACTTAAGAGGTACCATCCTGACCTCTATTGGAAAATAGAAGGCCATTTCTTTCATTGGTTGCTAGCAATGGTCAGCATGTGGAGTTGGTCAGCAGGATATGACAGTGAGTTTGAATCATTACAAATATATTTTATGTATACTACAGTATAATTGTTAAATATCTGGCTGTTGTGTTGTCAGCTGCAATAGAAACTAAGTGGAAATATGCTGTATTCATGTGAAGCCTTCCAAGGAGCCAGCCGTCCATCAGGTAGAACATTGACCTTCTAGTCTGTATGCGCCATTTATATAAAAGTGATTAAACAGGTATGGTATCGCACTTTCTCAAATTTTTTTAATTTTTGACACAAGTTAAATATTTAATTTAAAGTAAATTATGAGTGGTCAGAATACTGTAGGTTACTAGCTACTGCTGCCAAACAAATTTGCTGCATGATCAGCAAGATATTTTTGATTCAACACAAAAATTATATAACCTAAGGTTGTATCTTTTGCAGAACAATCTTCCATATGCAATTTCAGATATGTTTAATGACACTAATGCAGCCAGCACCTTGAAAGTTTGCACAGTTTTCATCCAATGACAGCAACACGTTCGTGCCTGGCTCTTAAGTTGTTATTTGGTGACACACACAGGAACATTATCACACATGGTTATCATACTGTAAAACTCATTTTCCATATGAGTGAGATTCAGAATAAAGTGACGGTAGTGATTTTGATGGTGACACTCATCCTATCAGCTTTAGCAAGCACAAGAACTGGTTAGGGCAGTGTCACAGTATCTGGTTGCCAATTGTAAATAATTTTGCATAAATGAAGATTGCAGCCAGGTTCCTGCAATAGTCTGTGGGAAGAGTAGGGTATGTAATTGGAGACATTAGGTTGTCAAGAATGCTTTGTGATTGAGGGTTGAAATACCTTATAATATCTTAGAATCCTATGAGAAGTTTGAATTTTTTACCCGGTCTATTTCTCCCATTGCAACTGTTAGATAACTTAAATGTATATGAGCAGGGTTGTGTAAAATGCAGAACATCCTTGCATACAAGCAGTGTTGTGTAAAATGCATTCATTTTGTGTAAGTTTAGCATGTTACAGTCTGAGGGAGCTGTTTGGATCTAAGAGTGAAAAGTAACAGGTGGTGTGAGAAAATTTAATAGTGAGGAGGTGTGTGATGTACACTTTACGTTGGATATTATTTACAGTGACAAAATCAAGGAGGGTTGAGATGGCTGGGCCATGGGGTAAACGCATGGGAGAGAAGATACATACATACAGGTTGCTAACTGGAAAATATGAAGGAAATAACCACTTTGAAGTCCTAGGCATAGATGGGATGATAATATTGAAATGGGTCATAAAGAAATAGGATAAAGAGACATGGGCTGGATTCATCTAATGCAGGATAAGGACAAGTATTGGGCTTTTGCATTACACAGTAATGACTCTTCTTGTTCCATGAAATACAGGGAATTTCTTGACTGGTTGCGGACTTGTTAAGCTTTTCAAGAGGTACTTTGATCCATGAAGTAAGTTAACATGTGTACCTTGCTAGGAACACTGTTTTGATTTATTTTGAGACCCTGTTTTGCTTCTTGTGTGTATAATGGTTTAGACAAAATAACTTTTGCAGTGACACAGGGATGAGTGTGATTTGTCTTTTACAGCTGTGGTATTGTGCCTTTATATCAGGGTTGTTGCACTAACTGTTGAGGTGATAGCAAGTTGAAAGGTTCTTGCATTCTGCAGATTTTACAGTAGGAGCATCTTGTCAATCTCATGCAATATTTATTCAGTCCTTAACCTTTTCAAGAGCTGCATTTGCATACACAAGTGCACATAAGAAAACATTCCCAGAAATTTTATTTTATACGAGGGTTGGAACTTTAATAGTGGCAACTATTTATTTACAACTGATACAAAATAGATACATGTTTCGAAGTTTTACTGTCCTTCATTGTAGTCACCAGCATTGTGTACAACCCGTT